>Ga0208516_100131_pt1 | contig 46003 bp, 37 predicted proteins | sample LakWasM117_HOW13_2_FD_183931 | JGI IMG/M metagenome (GOLD analysis project Ga0208516, IMG submission 183931) | Freshwater sediment methanotrophic microbial communities from Lake Washington under simulated oxygen tension - Sediment Metagenome... | ecosystem: Environmental > Aquatic > Freshwater >...
GCGGCATTCACGCGAATCCGCCGCCTTCATCCGAGCCCATTCCCGTTCCGCCAGGGTCAGGCGCTTGGCCTCGAATTTTTCCTTGGTGTCGATGGTGCCGGTCAGCTTACCCCACACTTCACGGCTGGCCTGGATCTTGCGGATCATCTTGTGCGTCCAGTCCTTGGGCACATGGCAGTCCGAGCAAACAGCACGCACACCCGTGCGGTTGCTGTAGTGGATCGTCTTTTTGTATTCCTGATAGACGTTGTCGTGCATCTCATGGCAGGAGATACAGAAATCCATCGTGTTGGTGGCTTCCATGGCGGTATTGAAACCACCCCAGAACAGAATGCCAGAGATGAAGCCTGTCGACAGCAGACCGATCAGCGAATATTTCACGCTCGGTTTCTTGAGTTTGGCCCACAGGGTTGCAAGTTTTCCAGCCATCAAATCTCTCCCCACTTCATATTTTGCCTTGAAGGCGTACGAATCGAGGGGCTTGCGCCCCTCGATTCCTGCCTCAGATCAAGACTGTTCTATCAATAGATGTCGTGCTGCGTGTTGTACACGTTGAACTTGCCGGTGGGGGTGATCATCTTCGGATCGGTGATCACCTTCTTCACCTTCAGAGTCGCATCGTCATACACCACGATGGCGGACTGGTCGGTCTTGCCGCCCCACAGGGAGATCCAGACTTCCTTGCCGTCAGCCGAGTACTCGGGGTGCACGGCGCGCTTCACGGCCTTGGTTTCCGGCATGCCGGAGTCCTTGGCCACGTTCAGGATGACCTTGGGCTTGGACAGGTCGTTCATGTCCCACACCGACACGGACTCGGCCTGGTCCTTGTCAGGATTCTGTGGCGAGTCAGCCCAGAAGTGCTTGGACTTCGGGTGGGTCTTCACGAACAGGTTGCCAGGAACGTGCTTCATTTCCTGCACGACCTTCCAGTTGTACTGCTTGAACTGCTTGTGCTTCGGATTGTCCGAAGGCGTGGAGATCAGCGTCACGACGTCGGCGCCCAGGTGGCCGGTAGCCCAGACGGGACCGAACTTGGGGTGAACGAAGTTGGCGCCACGGCCGGGGTGGGGGATCTTGGCCGTGTCAACCAGGGCAGCCAGCTTGCCGGTCTTGGTGTCCACAGCGGCAATCTTGTTCGAGGCGTTGGCCGCGACCAGGAAGTAGCGCTTGGAAGCATCCCAGCCGCCGTCGTGCAGGAACTTGGCGGAACCGACCGTGGTGGTCTTCAGGTTTTCGATGTCGGAGTAATCGACCAGCAGGATCTGGCCGGTTTCCTTGATGTTGACCACCCACTCAGGCTTGATGAACGAAGCCACGATGGAAGCCACGCGGGGTTCGGGATGGTATTCGCCGTCCACGGTCATGCCACGGGTGCTCACCACCTTGCGGGGCTTGAGCGTGTCGCCGTCCATGATCACGTACTGCGGGGGCCAGTAGGAACCGGCGATCGCGTACTTGTCTTCGAAGCCCTTGAACTTGGAGGTATCCACCGAGCGTGCGTCGAAGCCGATCTTGACTTCAGCAACCACTTCAGGCTTTTCCATCCACAGGTCGATCAGGGACAGACGGCCGTCGCGGCCGATCACGTACACATAGCGGCCGGAAGCCGACAGGCGCGAGATGTGCACGGCGTAGCCGGTCTTGACGATGCTGACGATTTCCTTGGTGTCGCCGTCGATCAGGGCCACTTCGCCCGTGTCGCGCAGGGTCACAGAGAACACGTTCTTCAGGTTGATCTTGTTCAACTGCTTGGTCGGACGCTTGTCGACCGGCACCATGACCTTCCAGGAATCCATGGTGTCCTTGAAGCTGTATTCTGGCGGCACATCCGGCGTGTTCTGGATGTACTTGGCCATGAGCGTCAGCTCTTCCTTGGTCAGGATGTCGTCAAAGTTCACCATACCGCCATCGGTACCGTAGCCAATGATCTTTTCCAGACGCGATTGACCCAGAGCCAGCGTACCGCCTTCGGTCTTCTTGCCGTCCTTATCGGTCTTGGTCCAATGCGGTTCGAGATTCTTACCGGTGGCACCCTTGCGCAAGACACCGTGGCAGCCAGCGCAACGCTCGAAGTAGATCTTCTTGGCTGTTTCCTTTTCAGCAGCCGTCATTGCGGGTGCCTGGGGATTGTTGTCTTGAGCCATTGCAGGAACTGCAAGGCCCGTCAGCATTACCACTGCAGCAATGCTCGAAAGGCGGGGAAATGTCATCGTTCTTACTCCATAGGTACCTTGCAGCCAATCCGCCCAGAGGCGGCAATCAAAACCCGGTGACGGCTACAACAAGTCGATCCGAGTAAACCCATTATGGCGGTGCAGTCTCTAAAACACTTGACCTATGTTAAAGGAGCATCCTAAATACATCTAAGGGTTAAAAAATGTACTCACAATTCCACTATCGATCAGGCCTCCATGTTGTGCCCAGGAATCGTGCGCTAACCTGACATAAGATGCAAACCTGTGACCGGGATGCCACGAATTGAAACCAGAACCGACTCTTACTTTTGACAATATCGGTTGCAGTAAAGGCGGCCGCCAACTGTTCCGGGGCATCCAGTGCACCCTGCGATCCGGTCGCTGGCTCCATGTGGCGGGCGCCAACGGCATCGGGAAAACCAGCATGCTGCGCATGCTGTGCGGGCTGGCTCCGATCGAATCGGGGGACATCCTCTGGAATGGCCAGTCCATCCGCGCCCAGCGCACCACATTCCAGCAAGATCTCTGCTACCTGGGGCATCTCAATGGCCTGCAGGAATCCATGACGGTCCAGGAAAACCTGGCGTTTGCCACGGCCCTGCGCGGCTACGCAGCAAACGCTGCACAGGTATCCGACACCCTGGCCCGCTTCGGTGTGGCCGGGCGGGGCCAGCAACTGGTGCGCCATCTTTCCCAGGGGCAGAAACGGCGCGTCGCGCTGTCCCGGCTGGCACTCACCCCCGCACGGCTGTGGGTGCTGGACGAACCCTTCGTGGCCATGGACGATACCGGCATCCGCATGCTGGCCGACCTGATCGCAGAACACCTGGGCCACGGCGGGCTGGCCGTGCTGACCAGCCACCAGCCGGTGGACATCGGCACGGTCCCCGTGCAGACCCTGGAGCTGCGCGCATGAACCCACCGAACCAGCCCAGCCCCTTGGGGATGGGCGCCGTCCTGCTTGCCGTGCTGCGGCGGGAAATCGCCCTGGCCCTGCGCCAGAAGGGCGAAGTACTGACCCCCCTGGTGTTCTTCATCGTCATCGCCAGCCTGTTTCCGCTGGGGGTGGGGCCCGAATCGGCCTTGCTGTTGCGCATGGCGCCCGGCGTGCTGTGGGTCAGCGCCCTGCTGGCGGCCATGCTGTCGCTGCAGCGCATGTTCGCCAGCGACTACGCCGACGGCTCGCTGGAGCAGATGCTGCTGTCGCCCACGCCCCTGACCCTGCTGGTGGCCGCCAAGGCGCTGTCCCATTTCGTGCTGTCGGGCCTGCCGCTGGTGCTGGTGGCGCCGGTGCTCGGCCTGCAGTTCGGGCTCGATGGCCGGTCCCTGGGCATCCTGATGCTCTCGCTCCTGCTGGGAACGCCCACGCTGAGCCTGATCGGCAGCATCGGTGCCTCGCTGACCTTGGGCGTGCGCGGCGCTGGGGTACTGCTCTCGTTGTTAATATTGCCGCTCTACATCCCCGTGCTGATCTTTGGCGCTGGCGCCGTGGAAGCCGACGCCTCCGGCCTGGGCGCCAGCGGGCACCTGTCCCTGCTGGCGGCGCTGCTGGTGCTCTCCCTCTTCTTCGCTCCGCTGGCAACCACGGCCGCTCTGAAAATTTCCCTGGAATGAAAACACCCGGCTTTTCCTGGTTCAAATACGCATCCCCCCAGAACTTCTATTTTCTGGCGGGAAGAATGTGGCCCTGGTTCGCCGCCCTGTCGGCCGTGCTGATGGTGGTGGGCCTGTGGATCTCCTTCTTTGTCGCACCCGTCGATGCCCAGCAGGGCCAGGGCTACCGCATCATCTTCGTGCATGTCCCGACATCCCAGATGTCGATGTTCATCTACCTGGTGATGGCCGGGTGGGCCGCCATCGGCCTGGCCTTCAACACCCGGCTCTCCGGCATGATGGCCTCGGCACTGGCGCCCACGGGCGCCCTGTTCGCCTTCCTGTCACTGGTCACGGGTTCGCTGTGGGGCAAGCCGATGTGGGGCACCTGGTGGGTCTGGGATGCGCGACTCACCTCCGAGCTGATCCTGCTGTTCCTGTACCTGGGCTTCCTGGCGCTGCAATCGAGCATTGACGACCCGCGCCGCGCCGACAAGGCCTGCGCCGTCCTCGCGCTGGTGGGCGTGGTGAACGTGCCCATCATCTATTTCTCGGTGATCTGGTGGAACACCCTGCACCAGGGCGCATCGGTCTCCATGACCAGCGCGCCCTCCATGGCGGCGCCCATGCTGTGGGGCATGCTGATCATGGTGCTGGCCTTCTGGATGTACACCATCGCCGCCGCACTGGCCCGGGTGCGCAGCATCATTCTCGACCGGGAACGCCATACCGAGTGGGTGAAAAATGCAGTGGAATAGCCTTTCAGAGTTCTTCGCCATGGGCGGCTACGCCTTCTACGTCTGGGGAAGTTTCGGGGCCACGGCCCTGGTGATGGCGGTGGAATCGCTATTGATCCACGTCAAGCGCAAGGAAATGCAACGAAACCTTCGCGCCGAACTCCAGCCCAACGGCATCCAACCATGAAACCACGTCACAAACGCGCAGCCATCATCGCCGGTGGCCTGGCAGCCCTTTCACTGGCAGCCTTTCTCGTACTCAACGCCTTCGAGAGCAATCTGGTCTTCTTCTTCAGCCCCAGCCAGGTGGCTGCGGGCGAAGCACCGAAGAACCGTACCTTCCGCGTCGGCGGCATGGTCAAGGAAGGCTCCGTCGTGCGCAAGGACCTGACCGTCTCCTTCATCGTCACCGACACGGCCCAGGAGATGCCCGTGACCTATACCGGCATCCTGCCGGACCTGTTCCGCGAGGGCAAGGGCGTGGTTGCGCAAGGCAAGCTGAACAACGAAGGCCTGTTCACCGCCTCCGAAGTGCTCGCCAAGCACGATGAAAACTACATGCCGCCCGAGGCCCAGCATGCGGTCGACGAGGCCCAGAAGACCATCAAGACGCTGAAATAAACCATGATTCCAGAACTAGGCCATTTCGCGCTGATCCTGTCCCTGTTCGTCGCGCTGGCGCTGGGCATCCTGAGCTTGGCCGGCGGGCAGACCGGGCGCCGCGACTGGATGGCCCTGGCACGGCCCGCGACGCAGGCGCTGTGGCTGCTGACCGCCTTTGCCTATGGCTGCCTGACCTACGCCTTCTACACCAACGACTTCTCGGTCGTCTACGTGGTGCAGCATTCCAACTCCAACCTGCCCGCCATGTACCGCATCGCCGGGGTCTGGGGCGGGCACGAGGGCTCGCTGCTGCTCTGGCATTTCATGTTGACCACCTGGATGGTGGCCGTATCGCTGTTCTCGCGCCAGCTGCCCGACGCCATGGTGTCCCGCGTGCTGGGCGTGCTGGGCCTGGTGGCGGTGGGCTTCCTGCTGTTCATGCTGGTGACCTCCAACCCGTTCCTGCGGCTGACCGAGGTTCCCGCGAACGGGCGCGACCTCAACCCGCTGCTGCAGGACCCCGGCCTGGTGTTCCACCCCCCGATGCTCTACATGGGCTACGTGGGCCTGGCCATTCCCTTCGCCTTCGCCATCGCCGCGCTGCTCAATGGGCGGCTCGACGCCGCCTGGGCGCGCTGGTCGCGCCCCTGGGCCACGACGGCCTGGATCTTCCTCACGCTGGGCATCGCCCTGGGCTCCTGGTGGGCCTACTACGAACTGGGCTGGGGCGGCTGGTGGTTCTGGGACCCCGTGGAAAACGCCTCCTTCCTGCCCTGGCTGGTGAGCGCTGCGCTCATCCATTCGCTGGCGGTCACGGAAAAGCGCGGCCTGTTCCGCAACTGGACCATCGTGCTGGCCATCACCGCCTTCTCGCTGAGTCTGCTGGGCACCTTCCTCGTGCGCTCGGGCGTGCTCACGTCGGTGCACGCCTTTGCCACCGATCCGCGGCGCGGCGTGTTCATCCTGATCTTCCTGTGCGCCGTGGTCGGCGGCTCGCTCACGCTGTTTGCCATGCGCGCCAGCAAGGTCCGCTCCAGCGGCAGCTTCGCGCTGCTCTCGCGCGAGACCTTCCTGCTGCTCAACAACGTGCTGCTCACCACCGCCGCGGCCTCCGTGCTGCTGGGTACGCTTTACCCGCTGCTCGTGGACGCGCTCAACCTGGGCAAGCTGTCGGTGGGGCCGCCCTACTTCAATGCCGTTTTCGTGCCCATCATGGTGCCGGTGCTGTTGTTCATGGTGGTCGGCACCTACGCCCGCTGGAAGAGCGACGGCCTGGCCGATCTGGTGCGCAAGCTCGGTGGCGCCGCGCTTCTTTCGCTGGTGCTCGGCTGCAGCCTGCCGCTGCTGGCGGGCCCCTGGTCCGCGCTGGCCGCACTGGGCCTGAGCCTGGCGCTGTGGATCGTGCTGACCTCGCTACAGCAGATCTACCGGCAGCTGCGCGATACCGCCCACTGGAAAAACACGCCCTGGTCGTTCTGGGGCATGCACATCGCGCACATCGGCATCGCCGTCAGCGTGGTGGGCGTCACCATGGTCAAGGGCTACGAAACCGAGAAGGACGTGCGCATGGGCGTGGGCGACACCGTGGCCGTGGGCGGCTACACCTTCAAGCTCACCGGCATCCGCGAGGCCATGGGCCCGAACTACCGCGCCGACGTGGGCGATGTGGAACTGAGCCGCGATGGCCAGTTGCTGCGCCTGCTGCACCCGGAAAAGCGGACCTACTTCTCCTCCACCATGCCCATGACCGAGGCCGCCATCGACACGGGCCTGACCCGCGACGTGTATGTCTCGCTGGGGGAGCGCCTGCAGGACGGCGACCACCCGGCTTGGGCCATGCGCGTCTACTACAAACCCTTTGTGAGCTGGATCTGGGGCGGTAGCCTGCTGATGGCCTTGGGCGGCGCCCTGGCCGCGCTGGACCGCCGCTACCGCAAGAAGCGCGCGAGCGCCACTTCGGGCGCCCCCATCAAGGGTGTGGCAGCATGAAAAAAGCGCTCATCCCGCTGGGCCTGTTCCTGGTGCTGGCGGTGTTCCTGGCCATCGGCCTGACACGCGACCCGCGCGTCGTGCCCTCCCCGCTGATCGGCAAGGATGCCCCTGCGTTCGCCGCCCCCGTCCTGGCCACCCCCGAGAAGCAGTTCTCCGCCCAGGACATGCGGGGCAAGGTCTGGCTGCTCAATGTCTGGGCCTCCTGGTGCACGGCCTGCCTGCAGGAGCACCCGGTGCTGATGGAGTACGCCAAGCGCAAGAACATCCCCCTCATCGGCCTCAACTACAAGGACCAGCCCGCCAATGGCCTCAAGTGGCTGGCGCGCCAGGGTGACCCCTACGACCTGTCCGTCATCGACCAGGACGGGCGCATCGGCATCGACTTCGGCGTCTATGGCGTGCCCGAGACCTTCCTGATCGACCAGGCCGGCAAGATCCGCTTCAAGCAGATCGGCCCGGTCACCGAAGAAGCGCTGGAAAAACAGATCCTGCCCCTGATCCGGGAGCTACAGAAATGAAGTTCTGGCTTGCCCTTCTGCTGGCGCTGCAGTGCGCCCTGGCCGCGCACGCCAGCGAGGCCCCGCCCCTGGCCGAAGACCCGGTGGTCGAAAAGCGCATGGTGGCCATTTCCGAAGAACTGCGCTGCCTGGTCTGCCAGAACGAGTCACTGGCCGGCTCCCGGGCCGACCTGGCGCTGGACCTCAAGCGCGAAATCCGCACCCTCATCAAGTCGGGCAAGACCGATGCAGAGATCATGGACTTCATGGTCAGCCGCTACGGCGACTTCGTGCGCTACCGCCCCCCCGTCAATCCCGTGACCTGGCTGCTCTGGTTCGGCCCCTTCGTGCTGCTGCTGGGGGCCATCTTCGTGCTCGTGCGCATGGTGCGCAACAGCCAGCGCGCCGATGCGGCGCCCCCGGCGCTCGATGCCGCCCAGCGCGCCAAGGCGCAGTCTCTTCTTCAGGACCCGGAAAACCTTTCATGAGCATTTTCATTGCGATCGCAGCGGCGCTGACGCTGCTGGTCATTGCCTGGCTCGTGCGGCCCCTGCTGCGGCCCGCCCCCCAGGACGGCGTGTCCAGCCAGCGCCTGAACACGGCCATCTACCGCGACCAGCTGGCCGCCCTCGACCAGGACCTGGCCAACGGCACCATCAGCCCCGCCGACCACGAAGCCACGCGCGACGAACTGCAGCTGCGCCTGCTCGACGACACCGCCGAACCCGATGCGCCCGCCCCGAACGCCACCGCCCCGTTCTGGTCGGCGCGCCGCACGGCGGTCCTGATCGCCGTCACGCTGCCGCTGCTGTCGGCCGGCATGTACCGCTGGCTGGGCAACCTGGCCGCGCTGGACCCGGTGGCAGCGCAAAGCGCCGCCAACGAGCAAGTGGAGCAGATGGTCGCGTCGCTGGCCGCCAAGCTGCAGGCCAACCCCGACAACCCCAAGGGCTGGGCCATGCTGGCACGCTCCTACAAGGTCATGGGCCGCCTGGACGAGGCCGAGCAGGCCTACAACAAGGCCACCGACGCCATCAGCAACCACCCCGACCTGCTGGTCGACTTTGCCGAACTGCTGGCCTTGCGGGCACAGAACCGCATGGATGGCCGCCCCACGGCGCTGATCCGCCAGGCCCTGGCGGTCGACCCCGAACACCCCAGCGCCCTGATGATGTCCGGCGTAGCGGCGTACCAGCGCGGCGACTTCGATGGCGCCGTGCAGGAATGGGAAAAGCTGCTGTCCCTGCTGGAGCCCGGCTCCGAAGATGCCAAGCTGACCCAGGAAAACCTGGACGACGCACGCGCGCAAAGCGCCATGGCCCAAAAGAAGAAAACCCGGCCCTGACCCAGGGCGCCTTGCGCGCCCGACCCGAGCACGGCCCTTGCTCCGCAACGGGCCGGCCCTCCCAACGAAGCGGCAGGCCCGCCACAGCACCCTGCCCTGCCCGCCTCGCAGCACCCCGCACACTCCACCATGACCTTCCAGACCACACCCCGCCCCACGCTGCGCACCCTGACGGCCCTCGTCGCGCTGGCCTGCCTGAGCCTGCAGGCCACGGCCCAGGGCCAGGCCACGGCCAGCACGCTCGGCGAAGTGGTGGTGAGCGGCTCGCGCCATGAGCAGATGGCGGACGAACTGCCGCTGTCCTACGACGTGATCGACGCCAGCACCCTGGGCAACCAGCAGAGCCGCACCCTGCGCGAGGCCCTGCAGGACCTGCCCAACGCCTCGGTCAAGCGCTCGCCGGCCCGCTTCACCGTGGGCGGCACCACCGCCAGCGCGGGGCGCGACGGCAACGTGGGCGTCAACATCCGGGGCCTGGGCGGCAACCGGGTGCTGCTGATGGTCGATGGCGTGCGCATGCCGCGCAGCTACGCCTTCCGCACCACCACGTTCGACCGCGAATACCTCTCGCTCGAACTGCTCAAGCGCATCGAGATGGTGCGCGGTCCGGCATCCGCCCTGTACGGCTCCGACGGCATGGCCGGCCTGGTCAACTTCATCACGCACGAGCCGGCCGACTTCCTCGTCGGCCAGGACGGCGGCCCACCCAAGACCCTGGGCGGGCGCATCGCCGCCGGCTGGAGCGGCGACGACAACGGCCACACGCTGGCCGGCACCGTGGCCGGCCAGGCCAGCGACACCCTGCAGTGGATGCTGACCGCCACCACGCGCAGCGCCCACGCGGTGGACAACATGGGCAGCAACGACGAGCCCAACACCAGCCGCACCCGCCCCAACCCCCAGGACGACCGCGACAACGCCGTGCTGGGCAAGATCGTGCTGCGGCCCCATGCCGGGCAGCGCCATGTGGCCACGCTGGAGCATGTGGAGAAAAAGTCCGACGTGAACCTGCTCTCCAGCCGCACGCCCCTGCCCCTGCGCGGCACACCCGCGCAGACCGCGGGCGCCATCCTGGACGAATACTCCGCGCGCTCCATGGAGCGCGACCGCCTGGCCTGGGACGCCCGCTTCGACCTCGGCGCCCCCTGGGCCGACCACGCGCAGACCGTGATCGCCGTGCAGCGCGCCGCCTCGCGCCAGGTGGGCACCAGCGTGCGCAACACCCTGCCCCTGCGCGTGCGCGACAACGCCTATGGCGAGCACACCTGGCAGGCCGGCCTGCAGGCCGACAAGACCCTGCGCGGCGGCGGCTGGGCGCACAAGATCACCTATGGCCTGGACCATGTGCGCAGCGACATCACCAACCTCTACACCGGCCTGGCGCCGCTGCCGCCCGAAGTGTTCCCGCTCAAGCGCTTCCCCGACACGCGCGAAACCACCAGCGCGCTCTACGTGCAGGACGAATCGGTGCAGGGCGACTGGAGCCTGACACCGGGCCTGCGCTTCGACCACTTCGCGCTCGACGTCACCAGCCAGGCGGGCTTCTACCCGCCCGCCAAGCAGCCGGGGCAGTCGCTCTCGGGCTCGGCACTCTCGCCCAAGGTCGGGGTGCTCTACCGCGCCACGCCGCAGTGGAGCGTGTTCGGCCAGTACGCAGCGGGCTTCCGCGCGCCCGACGCGGGCCAGGTCAACGGCTATTACGAAAACGCGGCCGAGCAGGTCATCATCATCCCCAACCCCGAGCTGAAGCCGGAAAAGAGCCGGGGCTTCGAGGTGGGCGTGCGCGGGCGCCTGGAGCGCCTGAGCCTGGACGTGGCGGCCTTCAGCAGCCACTACTCCAACCTCATCATGGACACCGTGCTCATCCGGGGCACGGGCACGGCGGCCGACCCGCGCATCTTCCAGACCATCAATACCGAGCGCGCGCGCATCAGCGGCTTCGAGGTCAAGGGCCAGTACGACTGGGGCCGTATGGCGGGCGGGCGCCTGGCCACCCCGTTCTCGTATGGCCAGGCACGCGGCGTGAACCGCGCCACGGGCAAGCCCATCAACTCGGTGGACCCGGCGCAACTGGCGCTGGGCCTGAAGTACGACACCGCCGCCTGGGGCCTGCGCCTGGACATGCGCCACCACGCCGCCAAGACGGCCCGGGACATCGACAGCGCCTCCTCCGTCAAGCCGCCGAACACGCAGTTCACCATCCCCTCGGCCACCACGCTCGATGTGTCGGTGCAATGGCGCCTGCGCAAGGACATGCGCCTGAACCTCGCGGTGCACAACCTCACCAACCGCAAATACTGGCTGTGGCCCGATGTCTATGGTCTGGCGGCATCGTCCCCCACCAACGACGCCTACACCCAGCCCGGGCGCAGCGCCCATGTGTCGCTGGTGATGGATTTCTGACGACCGCCCTGGAAGTTTGAATAAAACCCGGCTCCAGCGCTTATCCATCAAGCGCCATTAGCTATAATTTTTATAGCAATTCAATACCAATGAGATAGGCCCTCAGACCGAAGGAGCCAGCCCGGGCGCCAGCACCTCCACCCGGTTGCGGCCACGCTCCTTGGCCATGTACATGGCCTGGTCGGCCCGCTGCACGGTCACCTCGGACGAATCCGCACTGGCGCACAGGGTCAGGCCGATGCTGGCCGTCACGGTGACGGGGCCATGCTCCGTGGCCACCGGCTGCGCCGCGAGCAGGGTGCAGATGCGCTGGGCCACCAGGCGCGCGCCATCCAGGCTGGCGTTGGGCAGGAAGACGGCGAACTCCTCGCCACCCAGGCGGCCCATCACATCCTCCTTGCGCAGGCACCCGCCCGCCACCCGGCAGAAATGGCGCAGCACATCGTCCCCCGTCTTGTGCCCCCAGGTGTCGTTGATCTGCTTGAAGTGGTCCAGGTCGATCACCAGGATGGGCAGATCCACCTGCATGCGGCGGGCACTGCTGACCGCCTTGTCCAGCAGCTCCAGGAAGGCCCGGCGGTTGAAGACCCGCGTGAGCGGGTCCCTCTCGGCCTGCTGCCGCAACTCCTGCGTCATGTACTCGTTGGCCAGCATCAGCACGCCGAAGGCCATGAGGAGGAGCGCGACGATGGATTCGAGCACCACGAATTGCGAGACCAGCTGAAACACCCCGCCCTCCTGCCCGTTCAGCCGGAACAGCCAGGGCCGCACCAGCAGGAACAGGCCATGGAACCCTGACGCCAGCGCGAACATGTGGCGCATGGGCGCCCTCTGTCGCCCCTCTCTTGCCAGGGCCAGGGCCGTGGCGAGGAAAAGAACGCCCGTGCTCGTGCTGAGCAGCAGGAAGCGCATGCCCAGGTGCGGCCGCACCACGGTGAAATACACCGCCAGCGCCACCAGCACCAGCAGGACCACGGCCGCCGCACGGTGGTGCCGCCAGGACGGCCGCCCCGTGAAGGCGCGGCTGCCCAGCAGCGCCAGGTAGGCCGAGAGCACGATGGAAACCTGGGCCACCACCACCGAGAGCACCTCCGGCACATAAGCGCGCCCGACCAGGTTGAGGCAGAACAGAAACCCGCACAGGTAGGACAGCACCCACAGCCCCAGGCCGGGAATGCGCCGGTTGTAGTGCCACACAGCCACGAGCACCGTGGACACCATCCCCATCAGGACGGCGGCAAGGATGAAAAGCGTGGGAATGTGCACGAAGAAAGGGCGATACCGCAGAAAGAAGGCGCCTGGCGTTTCAGCTCAGGCGCCCAGTGTCGCCTTTTTCAGTCGGCGCTGCTGGGCACGCCGCATCAACTCCCCAGGGCCACGTAGACGTTCTGCACATCGTCGTTGCCGTCGATGGCCGCGAGGAAGACTTCGACCTCCTCCAGGTGCTCGGCGCTCAGGCTTGCGGGGTCGACCGGGTTCTTGGGCTTGTAGCCCAACTTGGCCGTCAGCACGGTGAAGCCCTGGGCCGGCAGCGCGCGGCTGACCAGGTCCAGATCGGTGGGCGCGGTGATGAACAGGGTGGCGCCCTCTTCGTCGGCCGGCTCGAAATCCTCCGCGCCGGCCTCGATGGCCGCCAGCTCGGGGTCGGCGCCGGCCACGGCGGGCTCGGCCTCGATCATGCCCACATGGTCGAAGTCCCAGGCCACCGAACCCGACGTGCCCAGCTGCCCCTTGCGGAACAGCACGCGCATCTCGGGCGCGGTGCGGTTTACGTTGTCGGTCAGGCATTCCACCATCACGGCCACGCGGTGCGGCGCGAAGCCTTCATAGAGCACATGCTCGTAATGCACCGCCTCGGTACCGGTGCCCGAGCCCTTCTTGATGGCACGATCGAGCGTGTCCTTGGGCATGGAGGCCTTGCGGGCCTGCTCCACCGCCAGGCGCAGGCGCGAGTTGCTGGCCGGGTCGGCGCCGCCGCGCGCGGCGACCAGGATTTCCTTCACCAGCTTGCCAAACAGCTTGCCCTTGGCGTCGGCCACCTGTGCCTTGCCTTTTGCTTTCCACTGCGCGCCCATGTTGCGTGTTCCTTGTTGTTGTGGCGCTCCCAGGCGCCGGGCTGTATCGGGGAGCGGTGATGCACGCAGCGCGCGCATCACCGCAGAGGGTTAGGTTATACACCTGCCAGCAGGCCCCGATCGCCCTGTGAACACGGGTAACCTCGGAAGCCTCGCAACACCACCGCCAACCCCCCGGAGTCCCGATGCTCAACACCCTGTGGCTGGGTTTTTTCCTCACCGCCGCGCTCGCCGCGCTCAGCCAGTGGCTGGTCGGCGGCAATGCCCAGATCTTCGCCGCCATGGTGGAGGCGCTGTTCGCCATGGCCAAGCTGTCGGTCGAGGTCATGGTGCTGCTGTTCGGCACACTCACGCTGTGGCTGGGCTTTCTGCGCATCGCCGAGAAGGCCGGCATCGTGGACGCGCTGGCGCGCTGGCTGGCGCCGCTGTTCGCCCGGCTCATGCCCGGCGTGCCGCGCGGCCACCCGGCCCTGGGCCTGATGACGCTGAACTTCGCCGCCAACGCGCTGGGGCTGGACAACGCGGCCACGCCCATGGGCCTGAAGGCCATGCACGCGCTGCAAACGCTCAACCCCCGGCCCGACACCGCCACCAACGCGCAGATCCTGTTCCTGGTGCTCAACGCCTCCTCGCTCACGCTGCTGCCGGTCACCATCTTCATGTACCGCATGCAGCAGGGCGCGCCGGACCCGACGCTGGTCTTCCTGCCCATCCTGCTGGCCACCTCGGCCTCCACGCTGGTGGGGCTGCTGAGCGTGGCGCTGGTGCAGCGGCTGCCTCTGTGGCACCCGGTGGTGCTGGCCTACCTGCTGCCGGTGGCGTTGCTGCTGGGCGGCTTCATGGCGCTGCTGGCCACGCTGAGCGCGGCGGCGCTGGCGCAGCTGTCGTCGCTGCTGAGCAACCTCACGCTGTTCGCGCTGGTGCTGCTGTTCGTCGGCCTGGGGGCCTGGCGCAAGGTGCCGGTGTACGAGGCCTTCATCGAGGGCGCCAAGGAGGGCTTTGATGTCGCCAAGGGCCTGCTGCCCTACCTGGTGGCCATGCTGTGCGCCGTGGGCGTGTTCCGCGCCTCGGGGGCGCTGGGCTATGCGCTCGACGCCATCCGCTGGTGCGTGGAGGCGCTGGGCACCGATGCGCGCTTTGTCGAGGCGTTGCCCACGGCCCTGGTCAAGCCCTTCTCGGGCAGCGCCGCGCGCGCCATGCTGATCGAGACCATGCAGACCCAAGGCGTGGACAGCTTCGCCGCGCTGGCCGCCGCCACCATCCAGGGCAGCACCGAAACAACGTTCTATGTGCTGGCGGTGTACTTCGGCGCCGTGGGCGTGCAGCGCGCCCGGCATGCCGTGGCCTGCGCGCTGCTGGCCGAGCTGGCGGGCGTGGTGGCGGCCATCGTGGTGTGCTACCGGTTTTTTGGCTGAATCAGAGGGAAATCGGCTTCCAGCGCCCTGAATACAAGCGCTATTAGCTATTATTTTTATAGCAAAAATCAGGACCGGGGCGGCTCGGCCACCAGCTCCCACTCGGCCAGTTGCTCGTTGGTGGCGATCAGGCGGCCCACCAGCAGCTTGATGAAGGCCTTGTCGAAGCACGACTGCAGGTCCTCCGAGGCCTCGCGCAGCGCGGGGTTGCGGATCTTCAGCACCAGCACGTCGGTCTCGGCCACGGCGGTGGCGGTACGGGTCTTGGTGTCGGGGCGCAGGTAAGTCATTTCGCCCAGCGTGACGCCGGGGCCCAGGGTGCTCAAATGCCAGCTCTGGCGGCTCACGGCCACCTGGCCCTCGATGAGGATGCAGAACGAGTCGCCCGGCGTGTTCTCGCGCATCAGCACCGTGCCACGCTCCAGGCGGCGCCATTTGCCCAGGCGCATCAGCTCCCACAGCACCACGTCGTGGAAGTCGGCGAAGAACGGCAGCGCGCGCAGCCGCGTGAAGCGCTCGGTCTCGGTGTCCTGCGAGCGCTGGCGCGGCAGGCTCTGGTTCAGCACCATGAGGGCGTCGCTCCAGTCGGACCAGGTCGCGTAGCGCTCTGCGGCCGGCTTGGCCAGCGCGCGCAGCAGCCAGCGGTCCAACGCCTCGGGCAGGGCCGGGCGCAGCAGGCTGGGTGGCACGGGCGCGTCGTGACCGATGCGGTAGAGCGTGGCGAAGTCGGTGTCGCCATCGAATGGGCGGCGGCCGGTGAGCAGTTCGTACACCACCACGGCGAGCGAGAACATGTCGCTGTGGTGCGTGAGCGGCTCCTCGCGCACCTGCTCGGGCGACATGTACGAGGGCGAGCCCACCAGGCCGGCGAGCTGCGTGGCCTCGCTGCGCACGGCCAGGGCGGCGCCAAAATCCACCAGCTTCACCTCGCCGTCGTCCGTCAGCAGGATATTGGCGGGCTTGATGTCGCGGTGCACCAGGCCCTGGCGCTGTGCGTGCTCCAGCGCATGGCCGCACTTGAAGGCGATGTCGAGCACCTGGGCCACGGGCAGCAGGGTGTCGGCGCTGGTGAAGTCCGACAGCGGGCGGCCCTGCACGTATTCGAGCACCAGGTAGGGCGGCGTGGCCTCTTCGTCCACATCGAGCAGGCGCACGATGTGCGGGTGGCGCAGGCGCCCCGCCAGCGCGGCCTCGTTGCGCAGCAGGCGGCGGTAGCGCTGGGCCTGCGCCGGGTCGGCCAGCAGGTGCGGGTGCATCTGCTTGATGGCCACGCGCCGGCCCCGGAAACCGTCGAGCCCCAGGTACACCACGCCGCTGGCGCCGCGCCCGATCTCGCGCTCAATGCGGTATTTGCCGATGCTGGCGGGGGGCTGGATCTCGGCCATTTCAGTGCTCCGGTGCGATGGTCTCCGCCCAGTCGTACAAGGCGCCCAGGATGGTCTCGGCGCGCTCGTCGGCGGTTTCCGAAAGCTGGTCGATCTCGGTGAACAACTGGTCCACGGTGCGCCCCCCCCCGGCCCCGTCGAACAGGCAGGCGCGGCGGTGCGCTTCCCAGCGCTCGGCCTCTTCGGGCGTGAGCGTGGCCGGGAAGTTGCGCGCGCGGTAGCGCCAGAACAGCTCGTCCAGGCGCGGGTCGTCGAAGGCGGCGCGGCTGCGGGCGAGCTGCTCGCCGGTCATGGCGCGCAGGTCGTTGAGGCGGCGGCGGTCGTTGTTGCCGACGAAGCCGCCGTACAGGTCCTGCTCCACATCGGGCGCGGGCTCTTGCGGGCGGGCGAACACGGCGGGCCAGATGGCGCTCATGTCGGGCAGCGCGCGCGCCACCTCGGCGTGCGCCGCCGCCTGGGCCAGGTCGATGCCCCAGCGTTGCGCCAGCGCGGGCGTGAGCGTGTTCACATTGCCCACCACCATGGGCGACTTGTTCAGGTGCACTGTCTTGATGGGCAGGCGCGTGACGCCCTCGGGCAGGTCGGCCGAGCGCGTGAACATGCGCAGGCGCAACGTGTCGGTGTCGAGCGTGGCCAGTTCGCGCGGGTCGTGCGCGAGGTCCCAGGCAATGATCTCGTTCTTGTTCGTGGGGTGGCTGGCCAGCGGCCACATCACGGCCAGGCAGCCGCGCTCCGCCGGGAACATGCCCGACACATGCAGGAAGGGCCGCGCCGTCTGCGCCGTGGCGGGCAGGCGCAGCTCGGCGGCCACGCGGTCCTTCTTGTACAGGCTGAACGCGAAGTCGAACAGCCGGGGGTTGTGCTGGCGCAGCAGCCGCGCCAGCGCGATGGTGGCGCGCACGTCCGACAGCGCATCGTGCGCGGCCTCATGCTGCAGGCCGTTGGCCTGCGTCAGGTGCTCCAGCTTGAAGCTCTGCGTGCCGTCTTCCTTGGTGGGCCAGACAATACCGTCGGGCCGCAGCGCATAGGCCAGGCGCACCACGTCGAGCAGGTCCCAGCGGCCGCACTGGTTCTGCCACTCGCGCGCATAGGGGTCGATGAGGTTGCGCCAGAACATGAAGCGCGTGATTTCATCGTCAAAGCGGATGGTGTTGTAGCCTACGCCCACGGTGCCGGGCCGCGCCATCTCGGCCTCGATGCGCGCCGCGAACTCCCGCTCGGGCACGCCACGCTCCCAGGCCACCTGCGGCGTGATGCCGGTGATGAGGCAGGACTGCGGATCGGGCAGGTAATCGTTGGCCGGCTGGCAGTACAGCATGACCGGCTCGCCGATCTCGTTCAACGCCGCATCGGTGCGGATGGCGGCGAACTGCGCCGGCCGGTCGCGCCGGGTGTTCGCGCCGAAGGTTTCGTAGTCGTGCCAGAGGAAGGTGTGGGAGGACATGCGCGGCGCGGGGGTACTGGGGAAGGGGATGGAGGGAATGTAACCGGTGCTGGTACGTGAGGCGAATATTATGGTTGATCATGGCTCCAGCGCTTTACCAGAAAGCGCAACATGCTATTAAATAAATAGCACGCCAACACCTCGAAGAGACTCGTCGGGCCCATTGCCGGTGGCTCTGCACAAGCCCGGCACCTGGGTTAGCATTCGTAACACCCCCTCCCACCTTGCTCCAGAACCGTTCTACCTTTCCTCCCACGAATCCATGGTTGCAACCGTCATCGTCGGCATGCTGTGCGTGCATTTGCTGTGCTTTGGCGGGATGTTCCTGCTGATCAGCGCGCGCTTGCATGGCAAGAAGCTGGGCATGGATGCTTTCGCTATCGGCAACCTCCTGCTGGGCTCGGCCTACGTGCTGCAACTGCTGGGTGGACCGCCGGGCTGGAACCTGATGAGCGTGGTCAACCATACGTTGACCCTCTGCGTGCCCGCCGTCTACTGGGTGGGCGCCATGCGTTTCTTCGACCGCCCTACACCGTTGTGGCGTCCGCTGATCGCATTGGCGCTGGCCTACACCGCAGCGCAGGTGCTGGTGCAGTGGACACTCGGATCGGTGGCCCGCTACGCCATGCTGTCAGGCTTGTCGGCACTGGCTTTTCTGGCCATGACGGTCACCGTGGTCTACGGCGTGCGAACCTTCGCCAAGGAGTTGCGTGTCGAAATGGTGTGGTTCGCCGTCCTGATCAGTGGCATTTGCGTGCTGAACGCCGCGAAGTTCGTGAACCTCCTGTCAGGAGGACTGCAGGCACTGGATATGGGCAACCGTTTCCAGATGGTGTTCTACATCTACATGTCTTTCCTGGCCACCGTGCTGGCGCCTTCGATCATCTGGCTGGTGCTGCGCCGCCTGACGGACGACCTGCGCGCCATGGCGGCACGCGATCCACTGACGCGACTGTTGAACCGCCGCGGCCTGACCGAAGGGTTGGAAGCACATTTCCATTTGCGGTCCGCAGGACCTGCATACCTGTGCATCGTGGACATCGACCACTTCAAGCGCATCAACGACACCCATGGCCACAAGGTGGGCGATACCGTGCTGTGCCATGTGGCCGATGTGGTGCGTGATACCGCACGCCAGGGGGATCTGGCCTGTCGCGTGGGTGGCGAGGAGTTCGTCATCGTCTGCCTGGAGACAGACGGTGCGGGCACGGTGCGCCTGGCCGAGCGGGTGCGTGCAGCGATCGAGCACCATGGCATGCCCATTGGTGGCGGCCGTGAACCGATCCAATGCACTGCCACCATTGGGGTATCGCACGGCTTCACCAGTGCGCACGAGCTTGACCGCGCCATGCAGCAGGCCGATGCCGCCCTCTACCGCGGCAAGGCCGCAGGGCGCAACCGGGTGGTACAGAGCGGCGACACCGAGAGCATGCCCGCCGCACTAATGGCCAACGGAAGTACTTCCATCGCCTGATTTCTGTACACAAAAAAACAGCCCGCAGAGCGCATGCGCTCTGCGGGCTGTTTTTTCACAAGGGAGAAAACCCCGCGCTCAGTCCGCCGTGGCCTCCTCCGGCTCCGCCGGCTCGGACTTCGCGGTTTTTTCCTTCTTGGGCAGCGGCTGGATGTCGAGCTGCACGTCGGCGGTTTCCACACCCCGCTCGTCGGTCTTGACCTCGATGTCCACCGTCAGGCGGCCGCCGTCCTGCAGGCGGCCGAACAGCAGCTCGTCGGCCAGGGCGCGGCGGATCATGTCCTGGATCAGGCGCTGCATGGGGCGGGCACCCATGAGGGGGTCGAAGCCCTTCTTCGCCAGGTACTTGCGCAGCGTGTCGGTGAAGGTGACTTCCACCTTCTTCTCGGCCAGTTGCGTTTCCAGTTGCAGCAGGAACTTGTCCACCACGCGCAGGATGATCTGCTCGTCCAGCGCCTTGAAGCTGACCATGGCGTCCAGCCGGTTGCGGAACTCGGGCGTGAACAGGCGCTTGATGTCGCCCATTTCATCGCCCGCCTGGCGCGGGTTGGTGAAGCCGATGGTGGCCTTGTTCATGGTCTCGGCGCCCGCGTTCGTCGTCATGATGATGATGACGTTGCGGAAGTCGGCCTTGCGCCCGTTGTTGTCGGTCAGCGTGCCGTGGTCCATGACCTGCAGCAGCACGTTGAAGATGTCCGGGTGCGCCTTCTCGATTTCGTCGAGCAGCAGCACGGCGTGCGGCTTCTTCGTGATGGCCTCGGTCAGCAGGCCGCCCTGGTCGAAGCCCACGTAGCCGGGGGGCGCGCCGATGAGGCGGCTCACGGCGTGGCGCTCCATGTACTCCGACATGTCAAAGCGGATCAGCTCGATGCCCAGGATGTAGGCGAGTTGCTTGGCGGCTTCCGTCTTGCCCACGCCCGTGGGGCCGCTGAACAGGAAGGAGCCGATGGGCTTGTCGCCCTTGCCCAGGCCCGAGCGCGCCATCTTGACGCTGGAGGCCAGCACTTCGAGCGCCTTGTCCTGGCCGAAGACCACGCTCTTGAGGTCGCGCTCCAGCGTCTGCAGCTTGCCGCGGTCGTCGTTGCTGACGTTGGCGGGCGGGATGCGGGCAATTTTTGCGACGATTTCCTCGATCTCGGCCTTGCCGATGGTCTTCTTGCGCTTGCTGGGCGTGAGGATGCGCTGCGCCGCGCCGGCCTCGTCGATCACGTCGATGGCCTTGTCGGGCAGGTGGCGGTCGTTGATGTACTTGGCGCTCAGCTCGGCGGCGGCCTGCAGGGCGGCGGCGGCGTACTTCACGCTGTGGTGCTCCTCGAAGCGGCTCTTGAGGCCCTTGAGGATGTCGATGGTCTCGGCCACGGTGGGCTCGACCACGTCCACCTTCTGGAAGCGCCGCGACAGGGCCGCGTCCTTCTCGAAGATGCCACGGTATTCCGTGAAGGTGGTGGCGCCAATGCACTTGAGCGCGCCCGAGCTGAGCGCGGGCTTGAGCAGGTTGGAGGCGTCCAGCGTGCCGCCCGAGGCCGCGCCCGCACCGATGAGCGTGTGGATCTCGTCGATGAACAGGATGGCGTGCGGCTTGTCTTTCAGGCTCTTGAGCACGCCCTTGAGGCGCTGCTCGAAATCCCCCCGGTACTTGGTGCCCGCCAGCAGCGCGCCCATGTCGAGCGAGTACACAGTGGCCTCGGCCAGAATCTCGGGCACGTCCTTCTGGGTGATGCGCCAGGCCAGGCCCTCGGCGATGGCCGTCTTGCCCACGCCGGCCTCACCCACGAGCAGCGGGTTGTTCTTGCGGCGGCGGCAGAGGATCTGGATGGTGCGCTCGACCTCGTAGTGGCGGCCGATCAGCGGGTCGATCTTGCCGTCCTTGGCGAGCTGGTTGAGGTTCTGCGTGAACTGCTCGAGCGGCGAGGCCTTTTCGTTCTTCTCGCCGCCGGGGCCGTCTTCGCTCTCGGACGGGTTCTCGGCGCCCTTGGCGGGCTCGGGCGGCTCGCCCTTCTTGATGCCGTGGGCGATGAAATTCACCACGTCCAGGCGCGTCACGCCCTGCTGGTGCAGGTAGTAGACGGCGTGCGAGTCCTTCTCGCCGAAGATGGCCACGAGCACGTTGGCGCCGTTGACCTCCTTCTTGCCGTTGCCGGTGGACTGCACGTGCATGATGGCGCGCTGGATCACGCGCTGGAAACCCAGCGTGGGCTGTGTGTCCACCTCATCGGTGCCGGCCACCTGGGGGGTGTTGTCCTTGATGAAGTTGGACAGCGATATACGCAAATCGTCGATGTTGGCCGAACATGCGCGCAGCACCTCGGCCGCACTGGGGTTGTCGAGCAGAGCGAGCAGCAGATGCTCCACGGTGATGAACTCGTGGCGCTGCTGGCGGGCCTCGACGAAGGCCATGTGCAAGCTGACTTCCAGTTCCTGGGCAATCATGTGAACTCCTTTGTGCTTGCAGGTAAGGGATAACAGTAGATCGGGGTGGGCCGGGGTTTATTCAACCGGCTCGCAAATGCATTGCAGGGGGTGGCCTGCCTGGTGTGCTGCATCGAGCACCTGGTCCACCTTGGTGGCGGCGATGTCGCGCGAATAAACGCCGCACACGCCTTTGCCGTCGAGGTGGATCTTGAGCATGATCTGGGTGGCGGTTTCGCGGTCCTTGCTGAAGAATTCCTGCAGCACGACGATGACGAACTCCATGGGGGTGTAGTCGTCGTTCAGCATCAGCACCTGGTACATCTGCGGCGGCTTGGCCTTCTGTGCGCGCCGTTCGAGCACGACCGAACCGCCGTCGTCCGGCGCAGGCCTGTGCACGGCGGGCGCTGGGGGGGGTGAAGGTGGTTTCGTTGCCATGAAATTCATTCTAGCGACCCGCGGATGCGGCTGCATTACCTGGAAATTTGACCACTGGAACGGAGTTTTCAAGTCCGGCCAGCAGCCGCTCATTCGTAAACGATCGTGGCGTCGCCACCGGCCGCCTGGGCGCGCCAGGCCGCCAGCGAGGCGTCGCTGGGAAAGGTGCGGTGCGCCTCGCCCAACTGCAGCTCGGCCGTGGCGCCCTGCGCGCCCTCGGCGCAGCGCACGCCCAGGCGCACGCGCAGGCCGTGCTGCAATTCGCCGTGCTCGGTGGTTTCGCGCCGGGGCGTGAATTCACGCAACAGCCGCGCCACCTCGGGCGGCTTGTCGCCCACCGTCACGCGCAGGTATTTGCCGAAACGGCAGCGCGCGGTGGCCAGGTCCATGACCTGCTGCACGATGAAGCGCGCCTCGAAACCGTTGCGCCCGGGCTGCAGGCGGCCGCTGACGACGACCAGCTCATCGTCCTTGAGCTGGTCGCGGTAGGTGGTGATCACCGCCTCGTTGGCCGAGGCCTCGACCCGCGCCGAGGTGTCGTCAAGCACAAAGATGCCCTGCCGGCCGCGCATGCCGTTGACCACGCGAAAGTCGCTCATGATGCCCGCGATGGTCTGCGTCTCGCGCGTGTCGGCCAGGTCGGCCACGCGGGTGCGCACGAACCGGCCCACCTCGCGGGCCGATTCGTCGAACAGGTGGCCCGAAAGGTAGAAGCCCAGCGCCGTCTTCTCGAAGGTCAGGCGCTCGCGCACACCCCAGGGCGGCACCTCCACCAGGCCGGGCTCCTGGGTGCTGGAACCATGGGTGTCGTCACCCATCATGTCGAACAGCCCCCCCTGGTTCACATTGGCGAGCGTGGCCGCAGCAAAGTCGAATGCACGGTCCAGCGTGGCCGAGAGCGCCGCGCGGTGCTGGTCGAGCGCGTCGAACGCGCCGGCCTTGATGAGTGCGTCCACCGTGCGCTTGTTGATCTTGCTGCGGTCCACACGCACGCAAAAGTCGAACAGGCTGGTGAACGGCCCGCTGGTATCGCCCCGGGGGCCTTCACCCCGGCCTTCGCGGGCGGCGACGATGGCCTCGATGGCCTGCTGGCCCGTGCCCTTGACGGCACCCAGGCCGTAGCGGATCACCTTGTCCGTCACGGGCTCGAAGCGGTAGCGGCCCCGGTTGATGTCGGGGGCCTCGAAATCCATGCCGAAATTCTTCTTGGCGTCCTCGTACAGCACCTTGAGCTTGTCGGTGTCGTCCATTTCCACCGTCATGTTGGCGCAGAAGAACTCGGCCGTGTAGTGCACCTTGAGCCAGCCCGTGTGGTAGGCCAGCAGCGAGTAGGCGGCGGCGTGCGACTTGTTGAAGCCGTAGCCCGCGAACTTCTCCATCAGGTCGAACACCTCGTCGGCCTTCTCCTGGCCGATGCCCTTCTCCGCCGCGCCCTTGCGGAAGATGGCGCGGTGCTCGGCCATCTCCTCGGCCTTCTTCTTGCCCATGGCGCGGCGCAGCATGTCGGCGCCGCCGAGGCTGTAGCCGCCCAGCACCTGGGCGGTCTGCATCACCTGCTCCTGGTAGACCATGATGCCGTAGGTCTCGGCCAGCACGGGCTCCACCAACGGGTGCGGGTACTCCACCACCTCCTTGCCGTGCTTGCGGTTCACGAAGCTCGGAATCAGGTCCATCGGGCCGGGGCGGTACAGTGCGTTGAGGGCGATCAGGTCTTCCAGCCGGCTGGGCTTGGCTTCCTTGAGCATGCCCTGCATGCCCCGGCTTTCAAACTGGAACACGGCCTCGGTCTTGCCCTGGGAAAACAGCCGGTAGGTGGGCGCGTCGTCCAGCGCGATGCTCTCGAAAGCGAAGTTCTCCTGGCCCTTGTGCCGCTGGACGATGAACTCCTTGGCGATCTCCAGGATGGTCAGCGTCGCCAGGCCCAGAAAGTCGAACTTCACCAGGCCGATGGCCTCCACGTCGTCCTTGTCGTACTGGCTCACGGCCGACTCGCTGCCCGGCTGCTGGTAGAGCGGGCAGAAGTCGGTGAGCTTGCCCGGCGCGATCAGCACGCCGCCAGCGTGCATGCCGATGTTGCGCGTCATGCCTTCGAGCTTCTGCGCCATCTCGATGATGGTCTTGACGTCCTCTTCCTTGCGCACGCGCTCGTAGAGCATGGGCTCCAGTTCGAGCGCATAGTTGTTCTTGTCGCCCTCCTTCTTCGGCTCGGGCGGGTAGGCCAGCGTGTACGACATGCCGGGCTTGCCAGGCACGAGCTTGGAAATGCCGTCGCAGAAGGTGTAGCTCATGTCCATGACGCGGCCCACGTCGCGGATGGCGGCCTTGGCCGCCATGGTGCCGAAGGTGGCGATCTGGCTCACGGCGTTCTTGCCGTACTTGTCCTTCACGTAGTCGATCACGCGGTCGCGGTTGGACTGGCAGAAGTCGATGTCGAAGTCGGGCATGGACACCCGCTCGGGGTTCAGGAAACGCTCGAACAGCAGGTTGTATTGCAGCGGATCCAGGTCGGTGATCTTGAGCGCATAGGCCACGAGTGAGCCCGCGCCAGAGCCCCGGCCCGGCCCCACCGGGCAGCCGTTGTTCTTGGCCCACTGGATGAAGTCACCCACGATGAGGAAGTAACCCGGAAAGCCCATCTTGAGGATGGTGCCCAGCTCGAATTCCAGCCGCTCCACATAGCGCGGACGCTGCCGGTCGCGCTCGGCCGCGTCCAGAAACAGATGCGCCAGGCGCTCCTCCAGCCCCTCGAACGAGGCCACGCGGAAATACTCCTCGATGGGCATGCCGCCGGGCGTGGGAAAGTCGGGCAGCTGCGGCTTGCCCAGCACCAGCGAGAGATTGCAGCGCCGCGCGATCTCCACGGTGTTGGCCACGGCCGAGGGCACGTCGGCGAACAGCGCCTCCATCTGCGCGGCGGACTTGAAATACTGCTCGCGCGTGAAGCGGCGCACGCGGCGGGCATTGCCCAGGATCTCGCCCTCGGCGATGCACACGCGCGCCTCGTGCGCCTCGTAATCGTCCTCGGTGGCGAATTGCACCGGGTGGGTGGCCACCACGGGGAGCTGAAGGCGCGCGGCCAGCTGCACGGCGGCCACCACATGGGCTTCGTCGTCTGCGCGGCCGGCGCGCTGGATTTCCAGGTAGAAACGGTGCGTGAACAGGCCCGCCAGGCGCAAGGCCAGATCGGCGGCGCCCGCGTCGTCGCCGCGCCCCAGCGCCTGGCCCACGGGGCCGGCCTGCGCGCCCGACAGGGCAATCAGCCCCGCGTTCAGCTCCTCCAGCCAGGCCCAGGTGCAGACCGCCTGGGCCTTGGCCGCGTTGCGCGTCCAGGCGCGTGCCAGCAACTCCGAGAGGTTGAGATAGCCCTGCGCCCCCTGCACCAGCAGCACCAGGCGCGAGGGCGCGGCCGTGCCCTCGCCTTCGAGCAGGATTTCCGCCCCCAGGATGGGCTGGATGCCCTTGCCGCGCGCGGCCTTGTAGAACTTGATGGCCCCGAACAGGTTGTTGAAATCGGTGATGGCCAGCGCGGGCTGGCGATCGGTGGCGGCCGTGGCGACCACCTCGTCGATGCGGTTGGTGCCGTCAACGACGGAAAACTCGGTGTGCAGGCGCAGGTGAACAAACATGCCTGCATTGTAGAAAGCCTGCCCCGCCATGCCGGCCAACGGCTCCATGCCCAGGCCGCCCCACCCGCCGGCCACCGCTACAATGGTCCATTGGCCTGTGTCCACTGCCTGGGCGGTGGCGGCCGTCCGAGACATCCATGCCTTTTATTGCCAGAAAGCTGCCTGACATGCTGCGTGCGCCCCATGCGATCCTCCCCGCCCTGCTGGCGGCCAGCCTGCTGACGGCGGGCTGCTCCAGCACCCCGGAAGACAAAACCGCGGGCTGGACGACCGACCGCATCTACGCCGAAGCGCGCGACGAACTCAATAGCGGCGGCTACGACAAGGCCGTGCCGCTGCTGGAAAAGCTCGAAGGCCGTGCCGCCGGCACGCCCCTGGCCCAGCAGGCGCAGCTGGACAAGGCCTATGCCCAGTACAAGGGCGGCGAAAAGGCCCAGGCCATCGCCACGCTGGACCGCTTCATGAAGCTGCACCCGGCCAGCCCGGCCTTCGACTACGCGCTCTACCTCAAGGGCCTGGTCAATTTCAACGACACCCTGGGCATGTTCTCCTGGCTGTCGCAGCAGGACCTGTCCGAGCGCGACCAGAAGGCCGCGAAGGATTCGTTCGAGGCCTTCCGTGAACTGAGCACGCGCTTCCCCAGTTCACGCTATGCCCAGGATGCGCAGCTGCGCATGACCTACATCGTCAATTCGCTAGCCCAGTACGAAGTGCACGTGGCGCGCTACTACTACCTGCGCGGCGCCTATGTGGCCGCCATCGGCCGCGCCCAGATCGCGCTGACCGACTACCAGGCCGTGCCCGCCCACGAAGAGGCGCTGTACATCCTGGTCCAGTCCTACGACGCCCTGGGCCTGGCCCAGCTGCGCGACGATGCGCGCCGGGTGATGGAAGCCTCCTACCCGCAGAGCAAATTCACCACCCACGGCATCAAGGGCAAGGGTGATCCGTGGTGGAAGTTCTGGTGAGCGCCTGCAGCGCTTCGCCGAACTCCTGCTCCGTCTGAAGCCGCCGCATGGGCGGCAGCACCTTCAGCAGGCGCTTGCCATAGCCCATGGTCAGCAGCCGCGTATCGCCAATGACCAGCACCCCGGTGTCCGATTCGTGGCGGATCAGCCGGCCCGCCCCCTGCTTGAGCGCCACGGCCGCCTCGGGCAGCGCATAGTCCTTGAAGGGGCTGCGCCCGGCCTGCTGCAGCCGCTGTGAGCGGGCCTGCACCAGGGGATCGCCCGGCGGTGGAAACGGCAGCTTGTCGATGACCACCATCTGCAAGGCATCGCCAGGCACATCGAACCCCTCCCAGAACGTGGCCGAGGCCACCAGGATGCAGCCACCCCCCGCGCGGAAGCGGTCCATCAGCCGGCGCTTGGGCCCCAGACCCTGCACCAGTACTTCGATGTCCGCCGAGCCGGCGAAACGCGCCTGCAGGGCATCCCCCATCAGCCGCAATGCCTTGAGCGTGGTCGTCAGCACCAGGGTGCGCCCGCCCAGGCGCGCGGCGGCATCGCCCACCCATTGCGCCAGTTCAAGGCTGTGGCCAGGGTCCGAGGGCGGCGGCAGCCCGCGCGGGATGTAAAGCGCGGCCTGCGCGGCATAGTCGAAAGGGCTTTCCACCCGCAGCACCTCCGCCCCTTCCAGGCCGCAGGCCCCCGTAAACCAGCGCAGGCTTGGCTCATCCCCCAGGGTCGCCGACGTGAAGATCCACGCCCGTGGCACATCCGCCACCGGGCCGGGCACCGCACCGCCCGCCCCCCCTTCCAGGGCGGGCCCCTGCAGCAAGGCGCGCATGGACTGCGCGATATCGAGGGGCGCCTCCACCAGCCGCAATTGCAGGCCCACGTCCACCCAGCGCACCGCGGCCTCGGCACAAGGCCCGGCAAACCGCTCCAGGCTGGCGCTCAAGGCGGCCGCGCGCGCCTGCAGGCGCACGAAGTCCGGGGCCATGTCCCGCACCACGTCCAGCGACTGCAGGGCCTGCGCGCAGGCCTGCGCCACCTGGCCCAGTGCAGCCTGCCAGGCGACGGCCGCCAGCCCCTGGGGCGCCTCCTCCGTCCAGGGCAGGCGCGCACCGGGCGCTGCCCGGCCGCCCAGCAGCCGCAGGTCCCGCGCCGCATGCTCCAGCTGCGCGCTCAGGCCCTGCCAGTCGGCCATGCCACGCGCCTGCCCCAGGCCCGTGGCGAGCAGGTCCCGCGTGAAATCGAGCAGCTGGCCGGTACCCAGCTGGATGCCCTGGAACAGTACCCCGGTCTCGTTCAGCTGGTGCGCCTCATCGAACACCACCACGCGCACCGTGGGCAGCAGCTCGGCCATGCCCGATTCGCGCACGGCCTGGTCGGCAAAGAACAGGTGGTGGTTGATGACCACCAGATCGGCGGCCAGCGCCTCGCGCCGCGCCTGGTTGACGTGGCACTGCCGAAAGCGCGGGCACTGCGAGCCCAGGCAGTTGTCCCGCGTGGAGGTGGCCAGCGCAATGGCCGCAGAGCGCTCGTCCAGGCCGGGCAGCTCGGCCAGGTCTCCCGAGCGCGTGGACTGCGCCCACAGCTCGATGCGGGCCAGCGCCTGCGCCACGCTGCCATCGTGCGCGGCGCCGTCCTGGCGCGCCTGCTCCAGCCGGTGCAGGCACAGGTAGCTGCTGCGCCCCTTGAGCAGGGCCGTGCGCACGGGCCGGCCCAGCGCCTGCACCAGGCGCGGCAGGTCGCGCCCGTACAACTGGTCCTGCAGGGCCTTGGTGGCGGTGGACAGGAGCACCCGCTCGCCGCTCAGCAGCGCGGGCACCAGGTAGGAAAAGGTCTTGCCCACGCCCGTGCCGGCTTCGGCCACCAGCACACCGCCATGCGTAATGGTGCGGGCCACGGCCAGCGCCATCTCTGTCTGGCCCGGGCGCGGACGGAAACCCGGCTCCGCCCGCGACAGGACACCATCGGCGGCAAAGGCCTGCTCCACGGCCTGCGCCAGCGGCGTACAACTTGTTTCAAGGGAGATGGGCGGAAAATCCAAGGCGAGAGGGCCCCGAGGGCATGGCTGCATGGTAAAAATGCCACACAGCATTCGATAATACGTCTTCACGCAGCCCGCCCGGCGCTTGCCGGGCACCGACACCCCCACAATCCACGGCATGTCCAAAGCGATTCGCCTTAGCGCCTCCACCGGCATCCATAAAGGTGACCGGGAATACCAGCAGGACCAGGTGGCCCTGCTGTCCCACCCACGCTACAACGGCTGCGTGCTGGGGGTGCTGGCCGACGGCATGGGGGGCCGCAGCGGCGGACGCAAGGCCTCGGACCAGGTCATGATGACCGCGAAGCAGCTGTTCGAGCGCTATTCGCCCGAAACGGATGATCCGGAAACCATGCTCAAGACCATGGTGCAGGAGGCGCACATCGTCATCCGCCTGACGGCCATTACCTCCGAGCAGGAACCCCACAGCACCATTGCGGCCTTCCTCATCAACCCACGGGGCGACTGCCACTGGGCGCATGCGGGCGATTCACGCATCTACCACTTCCAGAACGGCCGCATGATGCACCGCACCAGCGACCACTCCTATGTTCAGGCCCTGGTGGACAGGGGCGAGATCACCGAGGCCGAGGCCAACATCCACCCGCATTCCAACATTCTGGTCGGCTGCCTGGGCACGGAAAGCGATCCGCCCATCACCATGCACATGATCCACCAGCTGCACCCCGGTGATGTGCTGCTGGCCTGCAGCGACGGGGTCTGGCACTACTTCTCGCCCACCGAGCTGGGCTCGGTGGTGGAATCGCTCACGCCCCGCGAGGCCACGGAGTTCCTCATCGAGAAAGCGCGCTCACGGGCCCGTGGGGGCGGCGACAATCTCTCGCTGGTGATCGTCAAGATCGAGGCCCTGGTCGAAGAGAAGAAGGTCGCTCCGCTGGCGCCTCTGTTGACGCCACCGCCCGCCACCGGCACGCCACCACGCCGCTGAGACGCACCTCACTGCGGCAAGGGCGCCGCAGGCTGGTGGCCACGGACCTTTTCCTGCTCCTGCTCCTGCTGCACGCGCGCCTTGCGGTCGCTGGCCGCCCGCAGCTTGTCTTGCTGCCGCTGCCGGTCCCGCGCGGCCTGCTGCTGCCGCTCCTGCTGGCGCTTGGCCTGTCCGGCCTGCGCGACTTCCGTGCGCTCGCTCTGCCTGCGCGCCCGCTGCTCCGGCATCTGGGGGTTCTGCCCCTTGGCAGGCCGGGATGCCGCCACCCTCGGCTGGGGCGGCTGCGCGGCGTCGCGGCGCTGCTCGATGTCCTGCAGGCGCAGTGCGGCCCGTTCACGCCGCTCGGTGTCGTCCAGCAACGACTCGCGCTGCCGCAGCACCGCCCGCTCCGCCCGGGCCTGGCGGCGCTCGGCGCGCAGACAGTCCTCGACCGCGAAACGCTGGTAGCAGGCTGTTTCGGCCTGTTTCAGGCGCGTCGCAATGGCCGCCTGTTCGAGGTGGATGCGTTTGCGTTCGGCGGTCCTGGCGGCAGACGCCTCGGGGCGCGCGGGCGCATTCTGGGCCTGTGCCGCCGCCGCCCACAGCAGCGCCAGCAAGCAAGCCACCCGGCAAGCACGCACCGTGTTCATGTCAGTCCCGTGTCCACGATGCGGCGCTCCAGCGCCAGGAATTCCTTGGACTGCATTTCGTTGAGGCGCGAGACCGTGCGCGGAAATTCGTGGGCCAGGGGGCCGTCGGTGTAAAGCTGCTCGGGCGCCACGGCCGCCGACAGGATGAGCTTGACGCGCCGGTCGTACAGCACGTCCACCAGCCAGGTGAAGCGCCGTGCCGGCGAGGCCAGGCTCACGGGCATGTAAGGCACGTCGGAAAGCAGCACGGTGTGGAACTGCGTGGCGATTTCCAGGTAGTCGTTCTGCGAACGCGGGCCGCCGCACAGCGTCTTGAAATCGAACCAGACCACGCCACCGGCCTTGCGCCGGGAACGGATCTCGCGGGCCTCGATGTGCAGCACCGGGTCTTCGTCATGCACCTCGGCCAGCTGGTCGAAGGCCTCGTTCATGGCGGCGTCAGCCTCGGGGCCGAGGGGCGTGTGATAGAGCTTGACCTGCTCCAGCGTACGGCGCCGGTAGTCGGTGCCGTTGTCCACGTTGATGACTTCGAGCTTCTGCTTGAGCAGTTCGATGGCCGGCAGGATGCGGTCGCGGTGCAGGCCGTTCGGATACAACTCATCCGGCTGGAAATTGGACGTGGTCACAAAGCCCACGCCGTTGTCGAACAGCGCCGCCAACAGGCGGTGCAGGATCATGGCGTCGGTAATATCCGCCACGTGGAATTCATCAAAACAAATGAGCTTGTAGCGCTTGGCAATGCGCTGGCCCAGCACGTCCAGCGGGTTCTGCGTGCCCTGCAGCGCGGCCAGCTCGCGGTGCACCTCGCGCATGAACTCGTGGAAGTGCAGGCGCACCTTGCGCTTGAGCGGCACGGCGTTGAAGAAACAGTCCATCAGGAAGCTCTTGCCGCGCCCCACCCCGCCGTGCATGTACACGCCCCGGGGAATGTCGGGCCGGTTGATGAACTTCTTGAGCGCGTTCGAGCGCTGCGTCTTGTAGGCCGCCCAGTCCTGGGCACAGCGGTCGAGCGCATCGACCGCGCGCAGCTGCGCGGGGTCGCTCTGGAACCCCTTGGCGGCCAGCTCGGCCTGGTAGGCCTGTTTGACGTTCACTTCAACTCGCTTCAAATGCTATAAAACAAATAGCTGCCAGCGCCCGTATATAGAGCGTTGGCAGCCAATTTAACCCCAAATCAGAAATTGAGGGTGCGCTTGTCCACGGCCAGTGCCGCTTCCTTGGTCGCTTCGCTCAGGCTGGGATGGGCGTGGCAGATACGCGCGATGTCTTCGGCGCTCGCCTTGAACTCCATGGCCACCACGGCCTCGGCGATCAGTTCGCTGGCCATGGGACCGACGATGTGCACGCCCAGGATCTCGTCGGTCGCTGCGTCGGCCAGGAACTTGACCATGCCGGTCGTGTCGCCCAGTGCGCGCGCGCGGCCGTTGGCCAGGAAGGGGAACGTACCCGCCTTGTACTTCACGCCGTCCGCCTTGAGCTGCTGCTCGGTGCGGCCCACCCAGGCAATCTCGGGGCTGGTGTAGATGACCCAGGGGATGGTGTTGAAGTTGACATGCCCGTGCTGGCCGGCGATGCGCTCGGCCACGGCCACGCCTTCTTCCTCGGCCTTGTGCGCCAGCATGGGGCCACGCACCACGTCGCCCACGGCCCAGACGCCAGGCAGGTTGGTCTTGCAATCACCGTCGACCACGATAGCACCGCGCTCATCGAGCTGCAGGCCCACGGCCTCGGCATTCAGGCCGATGGTGTTGGGCACGCGGCCGATGGAGACGATGAGCTTGTCCACGTCCAGCGCCACGGCCTCGCCCTTGGCGTTGGTGTAGGCCACGCTGACGCCCTTCTTGCCGGCCTTGATGTCGCCGATCTTCACGCCCAGCTCGACCTTCAGGCCCTGCTTGTCGAAAGCCTTCTTGGCTTCCTTGGCGATCTGCTCGTCCACGGCGCCCAAGAAGGTGGGCAGGCCTTCAAGCACGGTCACGTCGGCACCCAGGCGGCGCCAGACCGAGCCCATCTCCAGGCCGATCACGCCCGAGCCGATCACGCCCAGCTTCTTCGGCACGGCGCCGATGCGCAGCGCGCCGTCGTTCGACAGGATGTTCACCTCGTCGAACGCCACGCCGGGCAGCGCGCGGGCGTTGGAGCCCGTGGCCACGATCACCTGCTTGCCCACCAGGGTCTCTTCGGCAGCGCCCGCCACCTTGATCTCGTAACCGCCCTCGACGGCCTTCACGAAGGAGCCACGGCCGTGGAAGAAGCTGACCTTGTTCTTCTTGAACAGGTACAGGATGCCGTCGTTGTTCTGCTTCACGACGGCGTCCTTGCGGCCGACCATCTTGGCCACGTCCATCGTCACCTTGCCGGTGCTGATGCCATGCTCGGCGAAGTGCTTGTTGGCATGCTCGAAATGCTCGGACGACTGCAGCAGCGCCTTGGACGGGATGCAGCCGACGTTGGTGCAGGTGCCGCCGGGGGCCGGACCGCCCGCAGCGTTCTTCCACTCGTCGATGCAGGCCACGTTGAAGCCCAGCTGCGCTGCGCGGATGGCGCCGATGTAGCCGCCGGGGCCGCCGCCGATGACGATGACGTCGAATTGTTTGCTCATGGTTATCTCGTTCGTTCAGTTGGAGAAAGACCCACCGGCGGGCAGGACCGGAAGCCGGGCCGCGCGGGTGGGTCGATACATTGCCGGAATCAGATGTCGAACAGCAGGCGCGACGGATCTTCCAGCGCATCCTTCATGGCGACCAGGCCCAGCACGGCTTCGCGGCCGTCGATGATGCGGTGGTCGTAGGACATGGCCAGGTAGTTCATCGGACGGACGACGATCTGGCCGTTCTCCACCACGGCACGGTCCTTGGTGGCGTGCACGCCCAGTATGGCCGACTGCGGCGGGTTGATGATGGGCGTGGACATCATCGAGCCGAAGGTGCCACCGTTGGAGATGGAGAAGGTGCCACCGGTCATTTCTTCAATGCCCAGCTTGCCTTCAGCGGCCTTCTTGCCGAATTCGGCGATCTTCTTCTCGATGTCGGCGAAGCTCATCTGGTCGGCGTTGCGCAGGATGGGCACCACCAGGCCCCGGGGCGAGCCCACGGCGATACCGATGTCGAAGTAGCCGTGGTAGACGATGTCGTTGCCATCGACCGAGGCGTTGAGCACCGGGAACTTCTTCAGGGCATGCACGGCGGCCTTCACGAAGAAGCTCATGAAGCCGATCTTCACACCGTGTTCCTTGGTGAACGCGTCCTGGAACTTCTTGCGCATGTCCATCACGGGGGCCATGTTCACTTCGTTGAACGTGGTCAGGATGGCGTTGGTCGACTGCGACTGCAGCAGGCGCTCGGCCACGCGGGCACGCAGGCGGCTCATGGGCACGCGCTGCTCGGGGCGGTCGCCCAGGTCGGGCTTGGCCACGGGGGCGGCCACCGGGGGCAGCGCCTTGGTGGGCACGCCCGTGGGGATCACAGCGGCGGTGGACTGCACGCCACCGGCCACGGCGGCCAGCACGTCGCCCTTGGTCACGCGGCCGTCCTTGCCCGTGCCCGCCACGGCGCCCACCGACAGGTTGTTGTCGGCCAGCAGCTTGGCGGCGGCCGGCATGGCCACATTGCCCTTGGCACCGCCCGTTGCCGCTGCGGCGGCAGCGACGGGAGCCGCAGGGGCTGCGGCCGCCGGAGCCGCTGCGGCGGCAGGCGCGGGGACTGCACCGGCCTTGCCTTCGGTGTCGATCTTGGCGATGAGCTGGTCGGCCACGACGGTGCCGCCATCACCCACCACGATTTCGGCCAGCACGCCGGCCGAAGGTGCGGGCACTTCGAGCACGACCTTGTCGGTTTCGATCTCGATCAGGATTTCGTCGACGGCGACGGCCTCACCGGCCTTCTTTTTCCAGGTCAGCATGGTGGCTTCGGCCACGGACTCGGACAGCTGGGGGACTTTGACTTCTACGATAGCCATTTTGAATTCTTTCCAGAGAGGTGTTTTGTACTGAGTGAGGGGGTTTCCGGCCTTACTTGGTCAGGACAAAACCCTTGAGCTTGGCGAAGGCGGCATCGACCAGGGCCTTCTGCTGCTCCTGGTGCAGATGCGAATAACCCACGGCAGGCGACGCCGAGGCCGCGCGGCCGGCATAGCCGAGCTTCTGGCCATCGAGCATGTTTTCGTGGATGTTGTGCTGGATGAAGAACCAGGCGCCCTGGTTCTGCGGCTCGTCCTGGCACCACACGATGTCGGTGGCGTTGGGGTACTTCTTCAGCTCGGCGGCAAAGGCCTTGTGCGGGAAGGGGTAGAGCTGCTCGACGCGGACGATGGCCACGTCGCCGGCTTCCTTCTCGGTGCGCTTCTTCACCAGGTCGTAGTACACCTTGCCCGAGCAGGCGATCACGCGCTTGACCTTGTCGGCCTTCTTGTTGATCGTTTCGTCCTGCTCCGGAATCACGGTCTGGAATGCGCCCTTGGTGAATTCGGACAGCGGCGAGGTCGCGTCCTTGTTCCGCAGCAGCGACTTGGGCGTCATGATGACCAGCGGCTTGCGCAGGTTGCGCACCATCTGGCGGCGCAGCACGTGGAAAATCTGGCTGGCCGTGGTGGGCTGCACGATCTGCATGTTGGCGTCGGCGGCCAGCTGCATGAAGCGCTCCAGGCGGGCCGAGCTGTGCTCGGGGCCCTGGCCTTCATAGCCGTGCGGCAGCATCAGCGTGATGCCGTTGACGCGGCCCCACTTCACCTCGCCCGAGGCGATGAACTGGTCGATCACCACCTGCGCGCCGTTGGCGAAGTCGCCGAACTGGGCTTCCCAGATCACCAGGGTGTTCGGGTCGTTGGAGGCATAGCCGTACTCGTAGCCCAGAACGGCTTCTTCCGACAGGATGGAGTCGATCACGACGAACGGTGCCTGGTTCTCGGCCACGTTCTGCAGCGGCACGTAGGTGCCGGTGTCCCACTTCTCGCGCTTCTGGTCGTGGATCACGGCATGGCGGTGCGTGAACGTGCCACGGCCGCAGTCCTCGCCCGACAGGCGCACGGGGTAGCCGCTGGCCACCAGCGAGGCAAAGGCCATGTGCTCGCCCATGCCCCAATCCACCGGGATATCGCCCCGGCCCATGGCGGCGCGGTCGTCATAGACCTTCTTGACGAGCTGGTGCGGCGTGACGGTTTCGGGAATGGTGGTGAGCTTTTCGCACAAGCGCTTCCACTCGGTCAGCGGAATCGCGGTATCGCCGGCATCCGTCCACTTCTTGCCCAGGAACGGGCTCCAGTCCACGGCGTACTTGCTCTTGAAGTTCGTCAGCACGGGATCGACCGTGTGCTTGCCAGCGTCCATGGCGGCGCGGTAGGCCTTGGCCATGTCGTCGCCCAGCGTTTCACCCAGGCCCTGCGCGGCCAGACGTTCGGCGTAGAGCTTGCGCGTGCCGGGGTGGGCCGCGATCTTCTTGTACATCAGCGGCTGGGTCAGGGCGGGAGTGTCCTGCTCGTTGTGGCCCAGCTTGCGGAAGCAGGTGATGTCGACCACCACGTCCTGGCGGAACTCCATGCGGAACTCCAGGGCGAGCTGGGTGGCCAGCACCACGGCTTCCGGATCGTCGCCGTTGACATGCAGCACCGGGGACTCGACCATCTTCACGATGTCGGTGCAGAAGGTGCTCGAGCGCATGTCGCGCGGGTCGGAGGTGGTGAAGCCGATCTGGTTGTTGATGATCAGGTGCACCGTGCCGCCCGTGGTGTAGCCACGGGTCTGGGCCAGGCACAGGGTTTCCTGGTTCACGCCCTGGCCGCCGAAGGCCGCGTCACCGTGCACCAGCACGGGCAGCACTTGGTCACCCTCGGTGTCGCCACGGCGGTCCATGCGGGCACGCACCGAGCCTTCGACCACGGGATTGACGATTTCCAGGTGCGAGGGGTTGAACGCCAGGGACAGGTGGACCGGGCCGCCAGGGGTGGTCACGTCAGAGCTGAAGCCCTGGTGGTATTTCACGTCACCGGCCGGCAGGTCTTCGGGGGCGGTGTGATCGAACTCGGCGAACAGGTCGGCGGGCATCTTGCCCAGGGTGTTGACCAGCACGTTCAGGCGACCGCGGTGGGCCATGCCGATCACGATTTCCTGCACGCCCTTGGCACCGGCCTGCTGGATCAGTTCGTCCATGGCGGCGATGAAGCTCTCACCGCCTTCGAGCGAGAAGCGCTTCTGGCCCACGTACTTGGTGTGCAGGAAGCGCTCCAGGCCTTCGGCTGCCGTCAGGCGGTCGAGGATCTGCTTTTTCTTCTCGGCCGTGAACTGGGGCTTGCTGCGGATGGCCTCCAGCTTCTGCTGCCACCAGCGCTTCTGCGTCTGGTCGGAGGTGTACATGTACTCGGTACCCAAGGTGCCGCAGTAGGTTTCGCGCAGCGCATTGATCAGCTCGCGCAGCGGCATCTTGTCCTTGCCGAAGAAGGTGTTGCTCGTGTCGAACACCGTTTCCTGGTCGGCATCGCTGAAACCGTAGAACGACGGCTCCAGTTCGGGGATCGGGGGACGCTCGGTGCGCTTGAGGGGGTCCAGATCGGCCCAGCGCTGGCCCACGTTGCGGTACGCGGCGATCAGCTGCTGCACGGCGGTGCGCTTGCGGCCCATTTCGGCGTCGGCGCTGGCCACCACGACCTTGGTGCCACCGGCCTTGGCGCGCTCGGCGAAGGCGTTGATGACGGGCATATGGGGCACGTCCTTGGCATTGCTGCCATCGACCGCGGGCACATGCTGCAGCGCGTCGAAGTACTCGCGCCAGGTATCGGGGACGCTACCGGGGTTGGCCAGGTAGTTTTCGTACATCTCTTCGACATAGGGCGCATTGCCGCCGAAGAGGTAGGTGTTGCCTTGGTAGGCTTGATAGACGGACGTTGTCTCGCTCATATTCCGCTGACCTCCGCTTTCCTCTGGAAAGCATTTGGTGGTTTGAAAACCTTCCGCGACACGGCTGAACCGGTTGGCGGATGCGACTGTGGCTTGGGAAGGGCCTGGTACGGGCGCCATTGTGCCATTGAATGTAGGGGCATGGTTGTCCGATACAAATTTGCCCGCGCGTGGTGGCGCTTCGCCAGCGTGGCGGCCAGCTTCCGCAACGGAATGGCCGTGGCGTACATTCTGGGCATCGTTCAGCCCTACCACCTCCATGACATCTTCCACTTTGCAGCAACGGACCTTCCTGCTTCTGCTGGTCGCCGTCTCCATGGCATTTGCCGCGATCCTATGGCCGCTCTATGAAGCCATCTTCTGGGGCGTGGCGCTGGCCATCCTGTTCAAGCCCCTGCACCGACGGCTGCTGCTGCGCATGCCCGGCAAGCCCAATCTGGCGGCGCTGTCCACGCTGTTGCTGTGCCTGGTGGTCGTGATCCTGCCCATGACGCTGATCGGCGCATCACTGGCGCAGGAAGCCACCCATATCTACGACCGCATGCGCTCCGGCCAGATCAATTTCGGCTCGTATTTCCAGCAGGTGATCGAAGCACTGCCGGCCTGGGCCGTGGGCCTGCTCGACCGCATGGAACTCACCAGCGTGGCCGCACTGCAGAACAAACTCTCGACGGTCGCCGTCCAGGCCAGCCAGATCATTGCCACGCGGGCTCTGGACATCGGCCAGAACACCTTCCAGTTCCTGGTGAGTTTTGGCGTCATGCTGTACCTGCTGTTTTTCCTGCTGCGCGACGGTTCGGCACTGGCAGCCCGCATCCGCCGCGCCATCCCGCTGGACGAGGAGCACAAGCAGAACCTGAGCAGCAAGTTCACCACCGTGATCCGGGCCACGCTCAAGGGCAATCTGATGGTGGCCGCGACCCAAGGCCTGCTGGGTGGATTCATCTTCTGGGCACTGAGCATCCAGGGGCCCGTGCTCTGGGGCGTGCTGATGGCGTTCCTGTCCCTGCTGCCCGCCGTGGGTGCAGGGCTCATCTGGGGGCCGGTGGCCATCTATTTCCTCGCCACGGGCGCGGTGTGGCAGGCCACCGTGCTCACTGCCTACGGCGTGTGCGTGATCGGCCTGGTGGACAACATCCTGCGCCCCATCCTGGTCGGCAAGGACACCAAGATGCCCGACTATGTGGTGCTGATCTCCACCCTTGGCGGCATGGCGCTGTTCGGCCTGAATGGCTTCATGATCGGGCCGGTGATCGCCGCGCTGTTCATGGCGGTCTGGGATCTGTTCACTCCACCAGAAAAGGGGTAGCCCCTCACCGCCCCTTCATGCCACGCAGCTTGCGGTAGAGCGTGTTGCGGCTGATACCCAGGCTGCGCGCGGCTTCCGACAGATTGCCCGCACAGGCGCTGACGGCACGGGCAATGGTCTGCTGCGACAGGGAGCGCAGATCGCAGGCAGCGTCCGCCAGATCGGTCCCATCGCCGCCTGCGGCCGGCACACCCTCATTCCGCAGGGCCTGTGCCAGATCGTCGGGCAGATGGTGCCAGTCGATCACGGATTCATGCTCGTCCAGCAATGCGCAGGCCGTGCGCAAGGCGTTGGCCAGCTGGCGCACATTGCCGGGCCAGCGATGGCGGCGCAGGCTGTCCAGCAGTCCTGGCGCGATGGCGGTGGATCGCTCCGGCATCAGGCCGTGCAGTTGGCGCGCCAGCAGGTGCTCAAAATCTGAGCGCTCGCGCAGCGCCGGCAATTGCAGCGCCAGGCCATTGAGGCGGTAATACAGGTCTTCACGGAAACGTCCTGCCTGCATTTCCTGCGGCAGCTGGCGGTGTGTCGCGCACACCAGCGCAAAGTCCACCGCCACCGATTTCCCTCCCCCGAGAGGGACCACTTCGCGCTCCTGCAGCACGCGCAGCAGGCGGGCCTGCAACGGCAAGGGCATGTCACCGATTTCGTCGAGAAACAGCGTTCCGCCATGCGCCTCGCGGATGCGCCCCTGGGTTCCCTCGCGGCGCGCCCCCGTGAAGGCGCCCCCCTGGTAGCCAAACAATTCGGCCTCGATCAGGTTCTCGGGCAGGGCGGCGCAATTGACCGCCACGAAGGACTGCCCCCGGCGCGGTCCGCTGTCGTGCACGGCACGCGCAAACACCTCCTTGCCCACCCCCGACTCACCCAGCAGCAACAGCGGTATCGGCTTGCCCATGACCTTGCGCGCACGGGCGATGGCGGCCTGAAGCACCCGATCACCGGTATCGAGCGCAGCCAAAGGATCGGCAGGTGCCACGGGCACCGGAGTTTGCGGCGTGGCACGGGGCATGGCGTGGGAAACGTGGGAGGGGCGTCCCATCTCCACGCGCAGCCAGACGGCCTGGCCCGACGCCGTGTGCACCACGCGCGGAATGTAGGCAGAGCGCTGGCACCAATCGAGCAACTGATCGAGCGATTCCGCCAGGACGGCGTCGAGCCGGGCATGCTGCAGGTCGTGCCAATCCAACCCCAGCAGGCCCAGGGCCGTGGCGCTGGCACCCACGATCAGGCCATCCTCGCGCACCGCCAGCAGGCCTTCGGTGACGGTGCCCAGCCCTTCGGGCTGGGCGTGCAACCGCAGCCGCACGCCACCCCAGTGGCGCAGGTCGTGCCGCGTCTCGAACAGCCGGTGTTCGATCATCCGCGCCGCCGAGCGCACCAGCCCGAGGGTATGGCGGTGGTAGCCACGGTAATCCCCGGACACATCGAGCGCGCCCAGCAGCCGCCCATCCGGTGCGTGGATGGGCGCGGCCGCGCAGGTCAGGAACCCGTTGCGCTCCAGGAAATGCTCATCCGCATGGACCACCAGCGCCCGGTCATCGGTCAGCGCCGTGCCGATGGCGTTGGTACCCCGGTACTGTTCATGCCAGGTGGCCCCCGGCCGCAATGCCACACGTTCGGCCCGGCTGACGAAATGCGGGTCCCCCGAGGCGTGCAGCAGCATGCCGTCCGCGCCGGCCAGCACGACCATGCTGTCGGTTTCACGGGTCTGGTCAAGCAGAAATTCCATCACAGGACGCGCATGGGCCACCAGTTCGCGCTGCACCTCCAGCGCCCGGGCCAGTTGCGCCCCCGAGGCATGGGGCGCCCCCGGCGTGCGGCCGCAAGGCTGCAGACCTGCACTCCAGCAGCGCATCCAGGACTGCGTGAGCTCCGGAAGAATCAGATCGTGCGGAAGGTTTCCACTGCTCATCAACTGGCGGCGCGCCTGGCGTAGCAGGCTGGGCACCGGTCGCTCCTGGAGGACTGAAGGGGGCATGGCCGTTTGTCTCCTGATGGTTCAGTGCGCGGGATGGGTGCGCCATCTCCGGCGTCGCCACGGTGGCATGGTGGCGATCTGCGCATTGTGCGCCAGCAGGGCACGCCATTTCAGCCGAAAAACCCACCCCACTGTCCCGTTTTGGCACACCTGCATCCCCTGGCTGGCACAGCGGGACACTTGCGCGGCAGCCCATCCCCCCTCCATGGCCTGCCCTCACGGCATTTCCGGCGCATCCAGGGCGCACAGGGCTCTGGCATGCATCGTGCGATGCAAGAGCCGAAGCCCGCTGGCCCTGGCCCGCGGATTCATGGTCAAGACTATTCATTCACAGGAGACAAAGCATGCTGTACGCCCCCCCCGGTTCCCCCGACGCCAAGGTCACTTACAAGTCCCGCTATGACAACTTCATCGGCGGCAAGTTTGTCGCCCCGGTCAAGGGCGGGTATTTCGATGTCCTGACACCGATCACCGGCAAGCCCTACACACAAGCCGCCCGCTCCACGGCAGAAGACATCGAACTGGCGCTGGATGCTGCCCATGCCGCATCGGCCGCCTGGGGCAAGACCCCCGCTGCCGAACGTGCCGGCACCCTGCTCAAGATCGCCGATCGCATCGAACAGAACCTGGAAATGCTGGCCTACGCCGAAACCGTGGACAACGGCAAGGCCATCCGCGAGACCCTGAACGCCGACATTCCGCTGACGGTGGACCACTTCCGCTATTTCGCCGGCTGCCTGCGCTCGCAGGAAGGCAGCCTGAGCGAGATCGATGGCGACACCATCGCCTACCACTTCCACGAGCCCCTGGGCGTGGTCGGCCAGATCATTCCCTGGAACTTCCCCATCCTCATGGCGGCCTGGAAGCTGGCCCCGGCCCTGGCGGCCGGCAACTGCGTGGTACTCAAACCGGCGGAATCGACCCCGATCTCCATCCTGGTGCTGATCGAACTGATCGCCGATCTGCTGCCGCCCGGCGTGGTCAACATCGTCAACGGCTATGGCCGCGAGGCCGGCATGCCGCTGGCCAGCAGCAAGCGCATCGCCAAGATCGCCTTCACCGGCTCCACCGCCACGGGACGCGTCATTGCCCAGGCGGCGGCAAACAACCTGATTCCCGCCACGCTGGAACTGGGCGGCAAGTCGCCCAACATCTTCTTCGCCGACGTCATGGACAAGGACGATGACTTCCTCGACAAAGCCATCGAAGGCATGGTGCTGTTTGCCTTCAACCAGGGCGAGGTCTGCACCTGCCCGTCGCGCGCCCTGATCCATGAATCCATCTACGACAAGTTCATGGAACGCGTGCTGGCCCGCGTCAAGGCCATCAAGCAGGGCAGCCCCCTGGACACCGACAGCATGATGGGCGCGCAGGCATCCCAGGTGCAGATGGACAAGATCCAATCCTACCTGCACCTGGGCAAGGAAGAAGGCGCGCAGGTACTCATTGGCGGCGACCGCGCTCACCTGCCGGGTGACCTGGCGGGCGGCTATTACATCCAGCCCACCCTGTTCAAGGGCCACAACAAGATGCGCATTTTCCAGGAGGAAATCTTCGGCCCGGTGCTGGCGGTGACGACCTTCAAGGACGAAGCCGAGGCCCTGGCCATCGCCAACGACACGCCGTACGGCCTGGGCGCCGGGGTGTGGTCGCGCGATGGCGCCACCGCCTACCGCATGGGCCGCGCCATCCAGGCCGGCCGCGTCTGGACGAACTGCTACCACGCCTACCCGGCGCATGCCACTTTTGGCGGCTACAAGGAGTCGGGCATCGGCCGCGAAACGCACAAGGTCATGCTCGACCACTACCAGCAGACCAAGAACCTGCTGGTGAGCTACAACCCCAAGGCGCTGGGCTTCTTCTGAGCCCTGCGGCAACGTAGAAGGAAATGGGCGACCTTGTGGCGCCCATTTCCCAAACCCATCCACACCCCGGGAGCCCCTCCATGGTCGAACGTGTTGTAGCCACCCCCGAGGCATTGGCACTGATTGAGCGATTGAAGGCGCAGCACGGAGCGGAACTGATGTTCTACCAGTCGCATGGCTGCTGCGACGGCAGCTCGCCCATGTGCTACCTGGTCGGTGAACTGACACCCAGTCGCTACGACCTGCTGATTGGCACGATCGGCGAATGCCCGTTCTACATCAGCGAGTCGCAGTACCAGTACTGGAAAAGCAGCCAACTGGTCATCGGCGTCACCCAGGGCAGCGCGGGCACCTTCTCGCTGGAAGAGCCCGAGGGCGTCTGCTTCACCACCGGTTCCCGGCTCTTCACCGATGCCGAGAACCAGGCGCTGGACGCTCAATCGTCCTGATCCGGGTCCATGCCGGGAAACAGCACCTCGGTGAATCCGAATTGCGTGAAATCACGCATGCGCATCGGATAGAGAACACCGGCCAGGTGGTCGCACTCATGCTGCACCACGCGGGCATGGAACCCTTCTGCCGTGCGATCCACCGGGCGCCCCTGCAGGTCAAACCCGGTATAGCGGATGCGCGACCAGCGCGGCACCCGGCCCCGCAAACCCGGTACGGAAAGGCATCCCTCCCAGTCCTGCTCCTCCTCGATGCCAATGGGTGTGATCACCGGGTTGATCAGCACGGTGGCCGGTACCGTCGGACGGTCGGGATAGCGTGGATTGGGCTCGTCCGATCCAAAAACCACCACCTGGAGATCCACACCGATCTGCGGTGCCGCCAGCCCGGCCCCCCGAGCGGCACGCATGGTGTCGTACATGTCGGTTACCAACTGGCGCAACGCCTCGGTATCGAATTCCGTGACGGGACGAACAGCGCGCCACAAACGCGGATCGCCCATTTTCAGAATGGTGTGTATGGCCATGGTTTCAGCAATCACGCCGGGCAAACGGCGATTTGACAATCCTGCCCGTCCTTGCGGCAAGGCAGCCGAGTGCGCCAGCATAACGGCACTGCGATCAGGTTCTTTCCTTTCCACGCAATACCCCCATGCATGCAAAATGCTGCCGCAGCCTTTGCGGGGCCACGTACCGCATGAGAAGATCGCGAACAGGTTCCAAACCACCACCCCATGGACACCACCACCGGCAAACCCTCTCCCGAGGCGACACCGGCTCTGCCCGAGCCCCCTGTTCACCGCCCCTTGCCACTGCCCGTGCGCTGGGCGCTGCTGGCCTTTGCCATCCTGTGCCTGGTGCTGGGTGTCGTGGGTGTCTTCGTGCCGGGCCTGCCGACGACCGTCTTTATCCTGATGGCCGCATGGGCCGCGGCGCGCTGCTCACCACGCCTGCATGAATGGCTGTGGTACCACCCGCTGTTCGGCATCATGCTGCGGGACTGGGCCAATGGTGGACGGGTCGGACGGCGCTCCAAATGGAACGCCACCATCATGATGGCCGCATGCGCCGTGATCCTGTACTTCACCGCCCCCAAGCCCTGGATGGCAGCCATGGCCTGCACCTTCATGGCCTGCGTGCTGGTATGGCTTTGGCTTCGCCCCGAGCCGGTTTGATTTCGTACCTGCTTTTCCTCCGAACTGCTTTTTTGTGTATATAATGCAAGGCTTGTTCCTCGATAGCTCAGTCGGTAGAGCGCCGGACTGTTAATCCGTAGGTCCCTGGTTCGAGCCCAGGTCGAGGAGCCAAAAAAACTGCAGGCCCTGCATGAGTAAAGCGGGGCTTTTTATATACAACGTACCGATCATTCCTCGATAGCTCAGTCGGTAGAGCGCCGGACTGTTAATCCGTAGGTCCCTGGTTCGAGCCCAGGTCGAGGAGCCAAAACTGAAAGCCCCGCACGCGAAAGCGAGCGGGGCTTTTTTTCATCCCTCCTCAACCGCCTCCCACCCTGGGTGACAATGGCAACCTTGCCGCACTCCCTTCCACCCCATGCCTTCCCATCTGCCCTGGCTGGAAGCTGACGACCCCTTTCCCGCCCCCTCCCTGGCCTGGGGCAGCGAAACCCCTGCGCCCGGCTTGCTGGCCGCCGGAGCCAACCTGGGCATGCATCGCCTGCTGGACGCCTACCGCCTGGGCATCTTTCCATGGTTCAGCGTGGGTCAGCCCATCCTGTGGTGGTCGCCCAATCCGCGCATGGTGCTGCAGATGGCACAGTTTCGCCTGCACCGTTCGCTGCGCAAAACTTTGCTGAAGTTCCGCTCTAGCCTGGGTTGCGAAATCCGCGTGGACCACGGCTTCCATGCCGTGATCGCGGCCTGTGCCGGCAAGGAACGCAAAGGCCAGCATGGCACCTGGATCGTTCCGGAAATGGTCGCCGCCTATGAGGCGCTGCATGCCGCAGGCCACGCCCACAGCATCGAGACCTGGATCGATGGCCGGCTCGCTGGCGGGTTGTACTGCATCGGGCTGGGACATGCCGTCTTTGGCGAATCGATGTTCACGCACGCACCCGACGCCTCCAAGATTGCGCTGGCCGCACTGGTTTGCCTGTGCAAGGCCCAGGGCGTGCCACTCATCGACTGCCAGCAGAACACCCCCCACCTGGCCTCCCTGGGAGCCCGCGAGATCGGGCGCGATGATTTTCTGCGCCATGTGGCAGGGTCATCCGCCTTGCCAGCCCTGCGCTGGATTTTTGACCCCGTATACTGGAACGAGCTTCTGCCACCCTTGGCCTCCACGGCATGACGCAACTCAACGACCTCCCGTTCCAGACGCTGCAGTTCTACGCCACGGCCCCCTATCCGTGCAGCTACCTGCCACACCGGCTGGCACGCTCCCAGGTGGCGACCCCCAGCCATCTGGTCCGCAGCGACACCTACTCCCATCTGGTCGCGCAGGGTTTTCGCCGCAGCGGCATGTTCACCTACCGCCCCTATTGCGACGGTTGCCGCGCCTGCACGGCCCTGCGGGTTCTGGCCCAGGAATTCCGCCCTGACCGCAGCCAGCGCCGTGCCATGGCACGCCACGGCAGCCTCCAGGCGCGCGTACTGCGCCCGAGCTTCGTCCCGGAACACTACCAGCTCTACCTGCGCTACCAGAACGGCCGGCACGCAGGCGGCGGCATGGACCACGACAGCATCGACCAATACACGCAATTCCTTCTGCAAAGCCGCGTGAACTCACGCCTGGTGGAATTCCGGGAGCCCGACGTGAACGGTATCCCCGGCGCCTTGCGCATGGTTTCCATCCTGGACATGCTCGATGACGGCCTGTCGGCCGTCTATACCTTCTACGAGCCCACCCCCGGCTGCAGCTACGGCACCTACAACGTTCTGTGGCAGATTGGACAGGCATGCGAACTGGGCCTGCCCCATGTGTATCTGGGTTACTGGATCGAAGCCAGCCCGAAAATGAACTACAAGGCCCGCTTTTTCCCGCACGAAGTGCTGGTCGATGAGCACTGGCAGAAGATCGCCGTCCCGGCCTGACCAGGCCAAAGCCTGCAACCCTTCATTTCACCAGATAAAATGCCCGCACCATCGCATGCCTGCTGCCCATGAAAAAAACCGATCAGGATCTGCCCGCCAAGCCCAGTGTCCAGGTGATCGAGCGCATGTTCGCGCTGATCGATGTCCTGGCCTCGCGTGAAGAGGCGATTTCACTGAAGGAAATCAGCGAAAGGACGGGGCTGCACCCCTCCACGACGCACCGCATCCTGAACGACCTGACCATTGGCCGTTTTGTGGAT
>Ga0208516_100139_pt1 | contig 42111 bp, 33 predicted proteins | sample LakWasM117_HOW13_2_FD_183931 | JGI IMG/M metagenome (GOLD analysis project Ga0208516, IMG submission 183931) | Freshwater sediment methanotrophic microbial communities from Lake Washington under simulated oxygen tension - Sediment Metagenome... | ecosystem: Environmental > Aquatic > Freshwater >...
CCAGAAGCCGATGTAGGTGGCGGGGCAGCTGCGCGGCGTCTTGCCGATGGGGGTCTGGTCCACTTCGAGCACGCGGTCGATGGTCTCGAAGCCCTGCAGGCCGGTGCAGCCCGCCAAGGCAGGTGCGTTGCCGGCGTCCATGGCGTCGCGCCCGGCCTTGGTACTGCGCTGCTGCACCCAGGCGGCCACGTTGGTGAGCAGCACATCGCGCGCCAGCGTGGACTTGCCCGAGCCGCTCACGCCGGTGACGGCGACGAGCCGCCGCAGCGGCACGCGCGCGGTGATGCCCTGCAGGTTGTGCAACTGCGCGCCGTGCACGGTGAGCCAGCGGGAGACGGTAGTTTCGGTATCTTTTTGACCCGAAATAACCGTGGATACAGCGTCTGCAGCTTCACTTTCAATAGCATTCTCGGCCACGCTCCGGCGCGCCTGCAGCGGGTGGCGCATGGCGTGCAGCAGGTAGCGGCCGGTCTGCGAATCGGCGGCCGCAGTGAGGTCGGCCACGCCGCCCTGGGCCACCAGGCGCCCGCCGCGCTTGCCGGCGCTCGGGCCGATGTCGATGAGGTGGTCGGCGGCGCGGATGGTGTCCTCGTCGTGCTCCACCACCACCAGGGTGTTGCCCTTGCTGCTGAGTTGGTGCAGCGCGCGCAGCAAAATCTGGTTGTCGCGCGCGTGCAGGCCGATGGTGGGCTCGTCGAGCACGTAGCACACGCCCTGCAGGTTGCTGCCGAGCTGCGCGGCCAGGCGGATGCGCTGCGCCTCGCCGCCGCTGAGCGTGGGCGCGCCCCGGTCCAGCGTGAGGTAGCCCAGGCCCACTTCTTCGAGGAATTCGAGCCGGCCCCGGATTTCGGGGATGAGGTCGCGCGCAATCTCGGCCTCGCGCCCGGCGAGCGCCACGGTGTCCACCCAGGCGCGGATGTCGCTGACGGAAAGGCGCGCGATGTCGGTGATGGACCAGCCCGCGTGGCCCGTGGCCGCGTCGGCGCCGAAGCGCACGGCGCGCGCCGTGGCGTTGAGGCGCGTGCCCTGGCAGGTGGGGCAGGCGGCGTCCTGCAGGTCGTCCACCTCGGGTTCGTCAAAGGTCTGCTCGCGGCCCTTCTGGTCGTCGGCGAGCACCGAGTCGTCGAACACCTTGCGCTGCTCCTTGGTCAGCTTCACGCCCGTGCCCACGCAGTCGGGGCACCAGCCGTGCTTGCTGTTGTAGGAAAACAGGCGCGGGTCCAGCTCGGCATAGGAGGTAGCGCACACCGGGCAGGCGCGCTTGGCCGAGAACACCTGCAGCCGCCCGATGCCCGCCGTGGGCGCGCCCGCCGCCAGGGCCTCGCGCAGGCCGCCCAGATGGCTCAGCACATGCACCACGCCCTTGCCATGCTCCAGCGCCTGCGCCAGCGCGCTGCGCAGCAGCGCCTCGTTCTCGGGCGCCACATCCAGGCTCATCACCGGCAGCTCGATGGTGTGCTCCTTGAAGCGGTCGATGCGCGGGAAGCCCGTGGTGGGCAGAAAGTGGCCGTCCACGCGCAGGTGCGTGTAGCCACGCGGGCGCGCCCAGTCGGCCAGCTCGGTGTAGACGCCCTTGCGCGCCACCACCAGCGGCGCGAGCAGGCCAATGTGCTGGCCCCGGAACTGCGTGAGCAGCTGCGCGGCGATGCTCTCGGGCGTCTGCGGCCGCACGGCGGCGCCGTCCTTGGTGCAGTGCTGCACGCCGAGCTTGACGTAGAGCAGGCGCAAAAAGTGCCAGACCTCGGTGGTGGTGCCCACCGTGCTCTTGCGCCCGCCGCGCGAGAGGCGCTGCTCGATGGCCACCGTGGGCGGAATGCCGTACACGGCATCGACCTCGGGCCGGCCGGCCGGCTGCACGATGCTGCGCGCATAGGCGTTGAGCGATTCGAGGTAGCGGCGCTGGCCTTCGTTGAACAGGATGTCGAAGGCCAGCGTGGACTTGCCCGAGCCACTGACGCCGGTGATGACGTTGAAGCGGCCGCGCGGAATGTCCACGCTCAGGCCCTGGAGGTTGTGCTCGCGGGCGTTCACGATTTCTATGCTGTTTTTGGCCTTTTGCGCTTTGCTGGCAAGCGTCTTAAGCTCCTGATTCAATAGCACAGGCGCACGCTCGCGCGCGACCGGCGCGGCGCCGATGGCGCTGGCGTATTCGCGCAGGGCGGCGCCGGTGTGCGAATGCGGGTGCTCGCGCACCTGGGCCGGCGTGCCCTCGGCCACCACCAGCCCCCCGGCGTCGCCGCCCTCGGGGCCGAGGTCGATGAGCCAGTCGCTGGCGCCGATCACGTCGAGGTTGTGTTCGATCACCACGAGCGAGTGCCCGGCGTCGATGAGCCGCGCGAAGGCGCGCATGAGCTTGGCGATGTCGTCGAAATGCAGGCCGGTAGTGGGCTCGTCGAACAGGAACAGCGTGCCCTTGCGCGCCAGCGGCTGGCGCGATTTGCTTTGCACGCGCGCCGCTTCCGCGAGGAAGCCCGCGAGCTTGAGGCGCTGCGCCTCGCCGCCGCTGAGCGTGGGCACGGGCTGGCCGAGCTTGACGTAGTCCAGCCCCACGTCCTGGATGGGGCGCAGCGCGCGCACCACGTCGCGGTCGTTGGCAAAGAGCTGGGCCGCCTCGCTCACGGTGAGTTCGAGCACATCGGCCACGCTGAGCCTGCGGCCGCCGCGCTCGATGGCGATCTCCAGGATCTCGGGGCGGTAGCGCTGGCCGTCGCAGTCGGGGCAGCGCAGGTAGACATCGCTGAGGAACTGCATCTCCACATGCTCGAAGCCCGAGCCGCCGCAGGTGGGGCAGCGCCCGTCGCCGCTGTTGAAGCTGAACTTGGCCTGGGTGTAGCCGCGCTGGCGCGACAGCGGCGCGTTGGCGAACAGCTCGCGCACGCTGTCCCAGGCGCCCACGTAGCTCGCGGGGTTGGAGCGCGCCGTCTTGCCGATGGGCGACTGGTCCACGAACACCACGTCGGAGAGGTGGTCGGCGCCGAGCAGGCGGTCGTGGCGGCCGGGGGTGTCGGTGGTCTTGCCGAAGTGGCGCAGCAGCGCCGGGGCCAGCACGTCCTGGACCAGGCTGGACTTGCCCGAGCCGCTGACGCCGGTGACGGTGACCAGGCGCTGCAGCGGAAACTCGACCGTGAGGTTCTGCAGGTTGTGCTCGCGCGCGCCTTCGAGGATGAGGCGCGGCGTGGCATCCGTCACGCGGCGCTGGAAGCCGTGGCCCACGTGCTTGCGCCCGCCGAGGTACTGGCCGGTGAGCGTGTCGGCGCCGCGCAGCTCGTCGGGCGTGCCGTCGAACACGATGCGCCCGCCCTGCTGCCCCGGGCCGGGGCCGAAGTCGAGCACGCGGTCGGCCGCGAGCATGACGGCCGGGTCGTGCTCCACCACCACCAGGGTGTTGCCCGCGTCGCGCAGACGCAGCATGGCCTGGGTGATGCGGTGCATGTCGCGCGGGTGCAGGCCGATGCTGGGCTCGTCGAGCACGAACAGCGTGTTCACCAGCGAGGTGCCCAGCGCCGTGGTGAGGTTGATGCGCTGCACCTCGCCGCCGCTGAGGGTGCGGCTCTGGCGGTCGAGCGTGAGGTAGCCGATGCCGACGTCGCTGAGGTACTTGAGCCGCGTGCCAATCTCCTCGTGCAGCAGCTTCAAGGCCTGGGCCTCGCCCGTGGCGGCAGTGTTTTTGGTATCAAATTGGCCTGTATCGCCCGCTGATATTGCGTCAATAGCTATTGATTCAGGAGCATTCAACGCCCGCTGGCTGGCCTGCATGCGTTCGAAGAAGCGGCGCAGGCGGTCGATGGGCAGCAACATCAGGTCGTGCAGGCACAGGCCGGGCAACTGCTCGAGCTGGGCACGGCTCCACTGCGTGCCCTGGGGCAGGAAGCGCTGGGCGGGCTCCAGCACGGCGTCGGCATCCTGCTGGCTGCCGATGCGCCAGAGCAGGCTCTCGGTCTGGAGGCGCGCGCCCGCGCACACCGGGCACGGCGTGTAGCTGCGGTACTTGGACAGCAGCACGCGGATGTGCATCTTGTAGGCCTTGCTTTCGAGGTACTCGAAGAAGCGCTTGATGCCGTACCACTGCTGGTTCCACTTGCCGTTCCAGTGCGGCGAACCGCCAATGACCCACTGCTGCTGCTCCTCGGTGAGCCGGCACCAGGGCGTGTCGCGCGGGATGCCGGCGGTTTCGGCGTGGCGCATGAGGTCGTCCTGGCACTCCTTCCAGGCGGGCGTCTGGATGGCCTTGATGGCACCGGCGCGCAGGGTCTTCTTCTCGTCGGGGATGACGAGGCCGTAGTCCACGCCGATCACGCGGCCAAAGCCCCGGCAGGTTTCGCAGGCGCCGGCGGCGGAGTTGAACGAGAACATCGAGGGCAGCGGCTCGCTGTAGCGCAGGTCGCTGTCGGGGCAGTGCAGGCCGGTGGAAAAACGCCAAATCTCCGGCTCACCCTCTTCCACCAGCCGGTACACGTTCATGCGCCCGCCACCGCGCTTGAGCGCCACCTCGATGGCCTCGACCACGCGCGCGCGCTCCGCATTGCCCAGGCGGAAGCGGTCGGCCACGACGTCCAGCAGCTTCACCCCTGCGGCTTCCCGCTCGGCCTGCACCTTGGTGAAGCCGCTGGCCGACAGCCACTGCTCCAGTTGCTCAGCACTGGTGTTGGCGGGCAGCTCGACCGGGAAGGTCACGACCAGGCGCGGATCGCTGCCCAGGGCACGCGCGCGCAGTTCGGCGTAGATGGTGTCGGGCGAGTCGTGGCGCACGGGCTGGGCGGTCTGCTTGTCGAACAGCTGGCCGGCGCGCGCGAACAGGAGCTTGAGGTGGTCGTTCAGCTCGGTCATCGTGCCCACGGTGGAGCGCGAGCTGCGCACCGGGTTGGTCTGGTCGATGGCGATGGCCGGGGGCACGCCCTCCACCTTGTCCACGGCGGGCTTGTCCATGCGGTCGAGGAACTGGCGCGCGTAGGCGCTGAAGGTCTCGACGTAGCGGCGCTGGCCCTCGGCGTAGAGGGTGTCGAACACCAGGCTGGACTTGCCCGAGCCGCTGGGGCCGGTGACCACCGTCAGCTCCCCGGTACGGAGGTCCAGGTCCAGGTTCTGGAGGTTGTGCTGGCGCGCGCCACGGATGCGGATCTGTCCCTGGGTCATGCTGGTGGTCTTTCGGCAGTAAGGCGGAACATTCTAGGAACTGTGCAGCCCGGCAGCGCGCAACCAGGCCCATTGACCCTATGGCGCACAGGCACGGTACGTAATGGTACGGATGGCACACGCCGCCGCATCCCTAACACTGGCGCCTTTCGATTTTCCGGGAGCCGCCATGCCCATGACCACCCCCCTGCGCACCTGTGCCGCAGCCGCCCTGACCCTGCTGGCCCTGGGCGCCGCCCAGGCCCAGCTCCTCATCGGGCAGACCGTGGGCATCAGCGGCTCGGCCGCCGCCACCGTGAAGGAGTCCATGCACGGTGCGGCGCTCTACATCGACCACATCAACGCCCGCGGCGGCGTGGGCGGGCAGAAGGTGGAGGTGCTTTCGCTCGACGACCAGTTCGACCCCAAGCTCACGCTGGCCAACGCGCGCACGCTGATCGAGCAGAAAGACGTGCTCGCCCTGTTCATGACGCGCGGCACGCCGCACACCCAGGGCCTGCTGCCGCTGCTGGAGCAGCACGGCGTGCCGCTGGTGGGGCCGTCCACCGGCGCCATGGTGCTGCACAAGCCGGTGCAGAAGTACGTGTTCAATGTGCGCGCGCCCTACCAGCGCGAGGTGGAGAAGGCCATCGGCCACCTGCACACGCTGGGCGTGCAGCGCATCGGCGTAGTGCATGTGGACGACACGTTTGGCGCCGACGGCCTGGCCGGCGCGCAGTCGGGCTTCAAGGCCAGCGGCATCACGGCGCTGTTCGTCGAGAAGTTCGACCGCGCCAAGCCCGATTTCAGCGCCATCGCACCGCGCGCGGCCAAGGCCGAGCCGCAGGCCGTGGTCATCATCGGCACGGGCGCGGCGGCGGTGGACGGCATCAAGGCACTGCGCGCGGCCGGCGTGGGCGGGCAGATCGTGACGCTGTCGAACAACGCCTCGGGCGGCTTCGTGAAGGCGCTGGGCGAGAGCGCGCGCGGCGTGGTGGTGACGCAGGTGTTCCCCTCCGAGCGCTCGCTGAACTCGCCCCTCATCAAGGAGGCCATGGACCTGGCCCGCGCGCGCGGCACGGCCGACCTGACCCCCGCCATGGTGGAGGGCTTCGTCAACGCCAAGGTGCTGGTCGAGGGCCTGCGCCGCGCCGGCCCCAAGCCCGACCGCGCGCGCCTGCACGCGGCGCTGGAAGGGCTGAAGAAGTTCGACCTGGGCGGGCTCGATTTGAGCTACAGCAGCACCGACCACTCGGGCCTGGATTTCTCCGACCTGTCCATCATCGGCCCCGACGGGCGCTTTCGCCGCTGATCCCGCGCTGAAATGCAAAGGGCCGCCACGGCAGGCATGCTGCCGTGGCGGCCCTTTTTCTCGTGCGTTTACTGCGCGCTGGCGGCCGATGCGGGTGCGGCGGCGGCCGAGGCGGCGGCGGCAGGGGCCGATGCCGGCGCTTCGGGCGCGTGCACGGCATCGGCGCCATGCTTCTCGCCGCTCATGTCCACCTTGTCACCGGCCTTCATGATGACGAAGAGCGACAGTGCGGCGAACAGAACGAAGCCAACGACCAATTTCCACATGGGGATCTCCTGAATAAGAATAAGAATGAAAGGGGCTGTTCAACAAAAGGGCCTCACGGTGCTCGCGCAGCGCGTGAAGCCCTTTTCTGGAACACAGGGCCGGCCCCGTGGGCGGGCCCTGCGGCATCCTAGTACAGCGCCCCGAAAGTATCGGAACATGAAAACGCACCTTCGCACCCAGGGCGGCGTTGCAAATCCTCGCCATAGCTACGGCTATGGCTGCGGTTTGCGCCTAGCCCTGAGCGCGAATCCGTCGTTTTCATTTTGTTCCTCTACTTCCAGGTCGCTGTACTAACCGCGATCAGTCGTCGGCGTAGATGTCCACGTCCTTGGTTTCGCGGATGAACAGCGTGCCGATGATGGCCGTGGCGCCAGCGATGATGATCGGGTACCAGAGGCCGTTGTACATGTTGCCGGTCTGGGCCACGATGGCGAACGACATGGTCGGCAGCAGGCCACCGAACCAGCCATTGCCGATGTGGTACGGCAGGCTCATCGAGGTGTAGCGGATACGGGTCGGGAACATTTCCACCAGCATGGCGGCGATGGGGCCGTACACCATGGTCACCAGGATCACCAGGTAGGTCAGGATGGCGATCATCATGACCTTGTTCATCTTGGCGGGGTCGGCCTTGGCGGGGTAGCCTTCGGCCTTCAGCGTATCGGCCACCGCCTTCTTGAAGGCGGCGTCCTTGGTCTTGGCTTCGTCGGCGGGAATGCCCTTGGAGGTGTAACCCGTGATCACCTTCTCGCCAATCTTGATGACGGCGGGGGTGCCGGCGGGAGCGGCCTCGTTGTCATAGCTCACCGAGCTGGCGGCCAGCACCTGCTTGGCGATGTCGCACGAGCTGGTGAACTTCACCGTGCCGGTGGGGTTGAACTGGAACGAGCACTCGGCCGGATCGGCGACCACCACCACCTTGTTCTTGGCCTGCGCAGCAGCCAGGTCGGGGTTGGCGGCTTCGGTCAGCGCCTTGAACACGGGGAAGTAGGTCAGCACGGCCAGGACGCAGCCCAGCATGATGATGGGCTTGCGGCCGATCTTGTCGGACAGCGAACCGAAGAACACGAAGAACGGCGTGCCGATCAGCAGCGAGGCGGCGATCATCAGGTTGGCCGTGACGGCATCGACCTTGAGCTGCTGCGTCAGGAAGAACAGCGCGTAGAACTGGCCGGTGTACCAGACCACGGCCTGGCCGGCGGTCAGGCCGATCAGGGCCAGGATCACGATCTTGAGGTTCTTCCACTGGCCGAAGGATTCGGACAGCGGGGCCTTGGAGGTCTTGCCCTCGGCCTTCATCTTCTGGAAGGCGGGGGATTCGGACAGCGACAGGCGGATCCACACCGAGACGCCCAGCAGCAGAATGGACACCAGGAACGGAATGCGCCAGCCCCAGTCACCGAAGGCGGCTTCGCCCATGACCGTGCGGGTCCCCAGAATGACCAGCAGCGACAGGAACAGGCCCAGCGTGGCGGTGGTCTGGATCCAGGAGGTGTAGGCACCGCGCTTGCCGTGCGGGGCGTGCTCGGCCACGTAGGTGGCCGCGCCGCCGTACTCACCGCCCAGCGCCAGGCCCTGCAGCATGCGCAGGCAGATCAGGATGACCGGAGCGGCCACGCCGATGCTGGCATAGCTCGGCAGCACGCCCACGATGAACGTGGAGATGCCCATGATCAGGATGGTGACCAGGAAGGTGTACTTGCGGCCGATCATGTCGCCCAGGCGGCCGAACACCAGCGCGCCGAAGGGGCGCACGATGAAGCCGGCGGCGAAGGCCAGCAGCGCGAAGATGAACGCGGAACCCGCATCCAGGCCGCTGAAGAACTGCTTGGCGATGATGGCGGCGAGCGAGCCGTAGAGATAGAAGTCGTACCACTCGAAAACCGTGCCGAGCGACGAAGCGAAGATCACTTTCTTCTCTTCGGCGGACATCGGCCGCGGTGCGGGATGCACTTTTGCGGCGCTACCGACGGACATCGGTCGCATTCCAGCTTGCGGGGTTGCCATGTTTTGTCTCCTGTGATTTTTTGAATTACAGGCAAATGCGAGAAATTACCTGTGGGGCCACTATCAAGGCCGCTACTGACACCGCTCTGACGCCTTTCTTACAGAGATTGACGCGAAACTTCCACGAACCTTACAGCTTCGGTAGTAACCCTTGCGTTGCATTTTTCGATGCGAAATCACGCGCCCAGACCCCTTGTGCGCCCTCCCGTCGACGGGCGGCAAACACGCATGGATGCTGGCTTGCGAGCGGATGCATTGCACAAAAATGCTGCGCTGCGTAAGCAGTTGGTCAGAACGCGTTTGCAGAATCAAAAACATGGTGAGCGGCAATATGCCGCGCCCCATTGCGGTTTCGCATCCAACCTAGAGGAGACATATTCATGAGTGACCCGGTGGTCCAAAAAATACAAAGCCATCCGAAGTACCTGGAGTTGCGCGCCAAGCGCAACCGCCTGGGCATCTTCCTGACAGCACTGATGCTGCTGGCGTACTACGGCTACATCGCGCTGATCGCCTTCGACAAGAAGTTCCTGGCCCAGCCCATCGGCGCCGGCGTGACCTCGCTGGGCATTCCGATCGGCATGGGCGTGATCATCTTCACCATCGTGATCACCGGCATCTATGTGCGCCGCGCCAATGGCGAATTCGACTCCCTGACCAAAGACATCCTGAAAGACGCATCGCAATGAACGCCATGAAGAAACACGGGAGCGGCATGCTCGCGCTCCTCGCCCTGCTGGCGGTGGGCAGTGCCCATGCCGCCGGGGCCGACGTCGGTCAGGCCGCCAAGCAGGCGACCAACTGGACCGCCATCATCATGTTCGCCGTCTTCGTCGCCGGCACCCTCTGGATCACGAAGTGGGCGGCCGCCAAGACCAAGTCCGCCTCCGACTTCTACACCGCCGGCGGCGGCATCACCGGCTTCCAGAACGGCCTGGCCATCGCGGGTGACTACATGTCCGCGGCCTCCTTCCTGGGCATTTCGGCGGCCGTGATGGCCACCGGCTACGACGGCCTGATCTACTCCATCGGCTTCCTCGTGGGCTGGCCCATCATCACCTTCCTGATGGCCGAGCGCCTGCGCAACCTGGGCAAGTTCACCTTCGCCGACGTGGCGGGTTACCGCTTCCAGCAGACGCCGATCCGCGCCTTCGCGGCCTCGGGCACGCTGGTGGTGGTGGCGTTCTACCTGATCGCGCAGATGGTCGGCGCAGGCCAGCTCATCAAGCTGCTGTTCGGCCTGGAATACTGGATGGCCGTGGTCATCGTCGGCGCGCTGATGATGGTCTACGTGCTGTTCGGCGGCATGACGGCCACCACCTGGGTGCAGATCATCAAGGCGGTGATGCTGCTGGCCGGCGTGAGCTTCATGGCCTTCATGGTGCTGGCGCAGTACGGCTTCAGCCCCGAGGCGCTGTTCGCCAAGGGCGTGGAAGTGCGCACGAAGATCGCCGCCAACACCGGCATGTCGGCCGAAGATGCCGCCAAGAAGGGCCTGTCCATCATGGGCCCCGGTGGCTTCATCAAGGACCCGGTCTCGGCCATTTCGTTCGGCATGGCACTGATGTTCGGCACCGCCGGTCTGCCGCACATCCTGATGCGCTTCTTCACCGTGCCCGATGCCAAGGAAGCCCGCAAGTCGGTGCTCTGGGCCACCACCTGGATCGGCTACTTCTACATCCTGATCTTCATCATCGGCTTCGGCGCCATCACCCTGGTGCTGACCAACCCCGAGTTCGCGGACGTGGTCAAGGGCATCATCCACGGCGGCGCGGGCACGGCCAACATGGCGGCCGTGCTGGTGGCCAAGTCGGTGGGCGGCAACATCTTCTACGGCTTCATCTCGGCCGTGGCGTTCGCCACCATCCTGGCCGTGGTGGCCGGCCTGACGCTCTCGGGCGCCTCGGCCGTGTCGCACGACCTGTATGCCACGGTGTTCAAGAAGGGCAAGGCCGACAGCGCCTCCGAGCTGAAGGTCTCGCGCATGACCACCCTGGCCCTGGGCTTGATCGCCGTGGTGCTGGGCATCGCCTTCGAGAAGCAGAACATCGCCTTCATGGTCTCGCTGGCCTTCGCCATTGCCGCTTCGGCCAACTTCCCGGTGCTGTTCATGTCGGTGCTCTGGAAGGACTGCACCACGCGCGGCGCGGTGATCGGCGGCTTCCTGGGCCTGATCTCCTCGGTCGGCCTGACCATCGTGTCGCCCTCGGTGTGGGAAGCCACGCTGGGCAACCCGGCCGGCTCGGCACTGTTCCCCTACACCTCGCCGGCGCTGTTCTCCATGACCATCGGCTTCGTGGGCATCTGGCTCTTCTCGATCACCGACAAGAGCGCCAACGCCGCGCGCGAGCGCGCCGCGTTCCCGGCGCAGCAGGTGCGTTCGGAAACCGGCTTCGGCGCATCGGGCGCATCGGGCCACTGACAACAAGAAGAAGTGCAACCCCTGGCATGGCGGCCCGTCCGCCGTGCCACCTCCACCGGGCCTTGGGCCCGGTTTTTCATTTCCGGGGGCCTGCATGCATGGCGATGAATGCTACTGAAATGATAGCTATTGGCGCTTGATGGACGGGCGCCTCAGCCCGATTTTCTCAAAACGAATCAATCGCCGCGCAACTGGCGCAGCTTGACGAAGGCCAGCGCCGCCATCACCGCGTCGTTGAGCGCGTCGTGCGCCTCGCGCTGGGGCAGGCCCAGGTCGTTCATCAGCGTGGCGAAGCGCAGGTCGATGTCGGCGTTGTCCTGCTGCTGGTAGGGCGGCAGCTGGCGGAACTTGTGCTCGTAGTACAGCGCCGAGACTTCGATCTTGGGCTGCGGCAGGCCCATGCCGAGCAGGGGCCAGAGGGCGCGGTTGAGCATGGCCACATCGAATTCGAGGTAGTAGCCCACCAGCGGACGGCTGCCGATGAAGCGCAGCAGCTGGCCCATGGCCTCCGCCAGCGGCAGGCCCTGGGCCACGTCGCGCTCACGCAGGCGGTGAATGCGCACGCTGTCGGCCGGCACGCCCTTGTCGGGCCGCACCAGCAGCTCCAGCCGCTCGCTGGTCAGGATGCGCTGGCCGACGATGCGCACGGCGCCGATGGCGATGATCTCGTCGCTGCGCACGTTGAGCCCGGTGGTTTCACAGTCCAGTGCCACCCATTCGCCGGGCGGCGGCGGGTCGAACAGGAAGGCGTAGGCCGGGTCGCCCAGGTGGTAGAGCAGCCATTGGCGCCGCAACTGCGCCCACCAGTGGCGCGGACCCGTGGGAGCGGCCTTCACAGCACGTCCAGCCGCAGGCGCTGGTGCAGCAGCGCCTTGAAGCGCTTGACCACGGCCAGCGCGTCCTTGAGCAGGTCGCGCTCCAGGGTGCTCAGGCGCTCGGGGTCGACGTTGCCGGTGACGGCCCGGCCGGTGTCGATCTCGGCCAGGCCGGCCTGCAGGCGCAGGCCCATGAGGAAGTGCAGGCTCTGCACGAGTTCGTCGCCCAGCGCCGCGTCCAGCACGCCGCCCTCCACCAGAACGGCAATGCGCTCGGCCGTGCCGGTGGCGGCCACGCGCCGGGCCAGGGCCAGGCTGCGCACGCCGTGCACGATGGGGAAGATACCGGCCTTCTTCAGGCTGATGTTGCGCCCCTCGTCGCCCAGGCCGAACAGGCGGCTCCACCAGCCCGTGGGGCCGCCGAAGTTCTCCACCGGCGCGGCGAAGCGGGCCAGCACCGCGTCGTTGTCCACGGCCAGCGCCGCCACGCCCTCGCGCACGGCGGCCAGCAGCGCGGCGTCGCCCGCCACCGCGTGCGCGTCGAGGAAGATGGCCAGTTGCATGAGGCTGTCGCCCTCGGGCTGCAGCAGCCACTGGCGCACGCGCTGGCCAAAGGCGCTCGCCGTGCCGCGCCAGTCGGGGTTGCTGACCATGATGCGGCCGGGGCACTCGGGGTAGCCAAAGCGCGCCAGCACCTCGGAAAAGCGCTGGCAGATGGCGTCGAGGTCGGGCGGCGCGGCATAACCGTCGCGCAGCACCAGGCCGTTGTCCTGGTCGGTTTTGAGCAGTTGTTCGCCGCGCCCCTCGCTGCCCATGACGAACAGGCAGCTGTTCGCCACCAGATCGGCCGGCGCCACCATGTGCCAGGCGCGCTCGAACAGGCGGGCGTTGAGCTGCTGCACCAGCTTGGCCATCAGGCCGATGCGCGTGCCGCCACGGTACAGCGCCGAGATCAGCCGCGTGATCTGCGCCGCCGCCTGCGCCAGCGCCTCCAGGTCCTGCGCGTGCTCGATCTGCACGGTGATCAGGTGCGAGTGGTTCGCCAGGAAGCTGAACAGGTCCAGCGCCTCCAGGATGCCGCGCACCTGGCCGCCCTCCTCCTCCACCACCAGGCGGTGCACGCGGCGGCGCAGCATCAGCGCCATGGCGTCGCCCAGCTGGTCCGACGGGCGCACGGTGACCACCGGGCCGCTGGCCAGCTCGCCCACGGCCAGTTGGTCCAGCGGACGGCCGTCGAGGATGGCGCGCTGCAGGCTGGTGTTGGTGAAAATTCCGAGCCCGCCGGGCAGCCCGGTGACGAGCACGTTGGTGGTGCGCTGCGCCTGGAACAGGCGCACCACCGAGACGGTGTCGGTGCCCGCGTCCACCACATGCGCCGGGCGCAGGTAGGCCTGCTCCACGCGCGCCAGGGTGAGCGACTGCAGCTCGTGCTGGTCGGCGCGCTGCGCCAGCGCGCTGAGCTTCTGGCCCAGGTCGGAAAACAGCAGCGCCCCGAAGGTGGTGTTGCGCGCGATGAGTTCGTTCACCGCCGCGTGCGCGAGCTGGTAGGCCACCACCTCCTCGGCGGCGACGAAGCGGCTGCCCACGCGCCCGGTCATCAGGCCGCAGCCGTCGAAGCAATCATCCGGGCCGTAGGTGGCTAGCACCTCGTCACCCTCGGTCTGCGTGACGTAGCCCTTGATGAGCACGAACAGGTGCGTGGGCGCCACGCCCACGTCGAGCACCACGGCACCCTCGGGGAAGTAGGCGATGTCGACGCTGGCGCGCACCAGGCGCTGCTCGTCCGGGTTCAGGCAGTCGAAGGGCGAGGCGGCGAAGTTGAAGGCGCTGGGCATGGTGGGCGGTGTACGGCCCCGCCATTCAAACCGGCAGGCCTTGCGCCACGCTTGCAGCGGCGTCCCAGTCCGGGCCCTCGAACCAGGCATCGCCCTCCAGGCAGGCGCGCAGCATGGGCAGGCTGTCGTAGCCCCAGAAAACCTTGCCATCGACCTCGAAGGCCGGCACGCCGAACACGCCGCGCGCGATCGCGGCCTCGGTGTTGCCGCGCAGCAGCGCCTTGGCGCACGCGCCGTCGGCGTCGTCGGGCTGCAGCTGCGGCTCCAGCTCGGCGGCAAGCTGCGTCAGGCGCTCGGCGTCGAGCGCATCGTGCCCGCCCTGCCAGACATGGCGGAACACCGTGCCCGCGACGAAGCGGTTGATGCTGCCATCGCGGCTGCAGGCCAGGGCCTGGCGCAGCAGGGGCAGCGGGTTGAACGGGTGGCGCGCAGGCATCTGCAGGCCCACGCCCAGCGAATGGCCGAGCCAGACGGCATGGCGGTAGGTCCAGTCGCGCTTGGGAGCGATGCCCGCCGGCCCCGGGTTGGCATGCTGCTTGAGCAGCGCGCCGAGCAGCACCGGCCGGTACTCCACACTGTGGCTCAGGCCCTCCAGCGCCTCGGGCAGGCGCTCGAAGGCCAGCCAGGCGTAGGGCGAAACGAAGTCCAGGTGGAAGACGATGTGCTTCATGGCGGCTCCTGGGTGGGGCGATTTCACGGAGGGAAGGGCATGCCGGCGCGCTGCGCCAGCCGCGCCCAGATGGCCAGGCGCTCGGCGCTGTCGGCCAGGGCCCAGGCGCGGATTTCGGGGATGGTGCGGAAGCACCCCACGCAGTGGCTGCGGTCCTCGGACATGCGGCAGACCGAGATGCAGGGCGAGGGGATCACTTCGTCCGAATTTTCATCAAAATAGCCCGCTTCGCCCAGCAGACGGGCGCGAGAAGCTATGCCTTCTGTAGCACTCATACGGCGGCGATCTCCTGCACCACGTCCACCACGGGCGCGCCGGTGAGCCGTTCCAGGTCGGCGGGGTGCAGCGGGAACACGCTGTGCGGGTGCCCGGCCGCCGCCCAGACCACGTCGAAGCGCAGCAGTTCGCGGTCGATCAGCGTGACCGGGGGCGTGGCGTGCGCCACGGGCGAGACGCCGCCGATGGAAAAGCCCGTGCGCTCCTTCACGAAGCCGGCGTCGGCGCGGCCGATCTTGCCCACATGGGCCTCGACCTTCTTCTCGTCCACGCGCCGGTCGCCCGAGGTGATGACGAGCACCGCGACATCGTCGCCCCGGCGCCGGAAAATGATGCTCTTGGCGATCTGGCCGAGCTGCACGCCGAGCTGGTCGGCCGCCTGCTGCGCGGTGCGCGCGGCGTCGTCGAGCATGCGGGGTCCGTGGGGGTGGCCCGCCACCTGCAGCGCGGCGGCGACCCGTTGGGTGCTTTCAGGGAAGTTGTCCATGGCTGGCGGTGAAAACGGCGTGCACCGGGGGAGAGGTTCTCCAAAACACGGTACACACACGGTTACATTGGAAGTATTGCCCTCCATTGTCCATGAAGCTGCTCCGCGCCTGCCTGCTCCTGTGCCTTCTCATCGGCCACCTCTCCTGGGCCCAGGCCACGCCCGTCGTTCTCGATGAACACCGGCAAGGGCGGCTGCTCAGCGAACCCGGTTCGTTGCAATGGCTCGTGGACGACACCGGCACGATGACGCCGGACGACCTGCGCGACCCGGCCCACGCCGGCCGCTTCGTGTCTGCCACGAGCCCGCCGCGCCGCAGTGGCAGCGCGCAGCCCCACTGGTTCAAGGTGGAGCTGGAGCAGCGCGCTGAAAGCGGCGACTGGGTGCTGGCCACGCAGTCGACGGCGCTGAAGGACGTGCGCTTCTACGGCCCGTTCGACGCCCAAGGCCGGGCCCTGGCGCCGCCGGTGCACACGGGCCTGTCCCAGCCCTTCGCCACCCGCCCCCTGGGCAGCGAGCGCTACCTCATGCGCCTGGAGCTGCCCGGCCCGGGCACCTATACCGTCTATGCCCGGCTGCTCGGCGAGACGGCGCCCATCCTCGGCCTGTCGGTCTGGGACACCGCCGAATACCTGCAGTGGCGCCAGCACAAGCGGCTGTTCGACGGCATCTGCTACGGCATCCTGCTCGCGCTGCTGGTCTACAACCTCGCACTCGCGGGCAGCTTTCGGGACCCGACCTATGGCTTCTACATCGGCCAGTGCGCCTTCGCGCTGCTGACGCTGGCCAGCTTCAACGGCCATGCGGCGCACTACCTGTGGGGCCAGTGGCCCTGGTGGCAGGAGCGCGGCCATGTGGTGCTGCCCAGCCTGTGGCTGCTCTTCGGCGCGCTGTTCGCGCGCAGTTTCCTGGACACACGGCGGGTGCCGCGGCTGGACGGGCTGCTGCGAGCCGTGGGCACCCTGGCGGCATGCACCGCCTTGCTGGGCCTGCTGGGCTGGTTCGCCACGGCCCAGGCCTTGAACGAATTCACCGCCAGCGCGGGCGCGCTGCTCGCCGCCGTGGCGGCCGTCGCCATCCTGCGACGCGGCTTCATGCCGGCGCGCTGGTACCTGGGTGGCCAGGCACTGCTGTTCCTGTCGGCGCTGGGCGTGGTGCTGGTCAACTGGAAAGTGATAGATGCCCCGTTCCTGCTGGCCAACGGCCTGCAGATCGGCGTCGCGGCCGAGATGGTGGTGTTCGCCATCGCGCTGAGCCGCCGCATCAGCGACCTGCGCGCTTCCCAGATCCAGCTGCGCCTGCACGCCGCGCACCTGGCCCAGGCCGCCGCCACCGACCCGCTGACCGGCCTGGCCAACCGCGCCGGCCTGGCCCAGAGCGCGGCGCGGGTGCTGACCGACGGTGCCCCGCATGCACTGATGCTGCTCGACCTGGACCGCTTCAAGCCCATCAACGACAGGCACGGGCACGACGCCGGCGACGCGGTACTGCGCGCCGTGGCCGCGCGCCTGCAGGCCCACATCCGCGCGGACGATACCGCGGCCCGGCTGGGTGGCGACGAATTCGTGGTCCTGCTCGCGAACCCCTTGACCGACGAGCAACTGGAGGCACTGGCCCGGCGCCTGGACGCCGCGGTGCGCCAGCCGGTGGACTTCCAGGGCCAGGCCCTCACCGTGGGGGCCAGCGCGGGCATCGCGCGCAGCCCACGGGACGGCCGCACGCTGACCGAACTGATGCGCAATGCCGACCAGGCCATGTACCAGGCCAAGCAGGCCCGCAGCGGCCATGCCTTCTGGAAGGGCGCTTCCTCCTGAGCCGCTGCAGCGCCGCGTTCAGCCAGCCCGTTTGTTGAGCACGGCGACGGCCACGCGCGAGTTGGGCTTGCGGCCCAGGAAGTCGCTGATGTAGGCGCCCGCGTCGATGAGCTTGTCGAGGTCGATGCCAGTTTCAATGCCCATGCCGTGCAGCATGAACACCACGTCCTCCGTGGCCACGTTGCCCGTGGCGCCCTTGGCGTAGGGGCAGCCGCCCAGACCCGAGACGGAGGACTGGAAGTTCCACACGCCCAGCTCCAGCGCCGCCAGCGTGTTCGACAGCGCCTGGCCGTAGGTGTCGTGAAAATGGCCCGAAACCGCATCGATGCCGTAATGCTGCAGCGTCGCCCCGATGGCGCGCTGCACCTTGTAGGGCGTGCCCACGCCAATGGTGTCGGCCACGTCCACGCGCTGCACCCCGATGCCCTTGAGCAGGCCGGCGAGGTAGGCCACGCGCTCGGGCGCGATTTCACCCTCGTAGGGGCAGCCCACGGTGCAGCTCATGGCACCGCGCACGCGGATGCCGGCCGCCAGCGCGGCCTCGACCACGGGCGCGAAGCGCTCGATGCTCTCGGCGATGGAGCAGTTGATGTTCTTGCGGCTGAAGGCCTCGCTCGCCGAGCCGAACACCACGATTTCATCCGGCCGCGTCTGCACCGCAGCCTCGTAGCCCTGCAGGTTGGGCGTGAGCACGGAGTAGCGCACGCCGGCCTTGCGTTCGATGCCGGCCATGACCTCCACGTTGTCGGCCATCTGCGGCACCCATTTGGGGCTGACGAAGCTGGTGGTCTCGATCTCCCGCAGGCCGGCCTCCTGCAGGCGGTGCACCAGGCCGATCTTGACCTCGGCGGGCACGGGAGATTTTTCGTTCTGCAGGCCGTCGCGCGGGCCGACGTCGATGATCTGGACGCGGGTGGGGATGCTCATGGGGAAAGTCCTTGTGGAATGGAGTCTGGGTCAATAGCCGCGCCCGGGGTCCACGGTACCGGCAATGGCATCGCCGCGTTCGAGCGCGCCGATCTTGCCCGCGATCTGGGCGATGCTTTCCTCGCGCAGCGTGCGCGCCGAGGTGTGCGGCGTGGCGACGATGCGCGGGTGGTTCCAGAACGGGTGGCCGGCGGGCAGCGGCTCGGTGCGGAACACATCCAGCGTGGCACCCGCGAGCTGGCCGCTGTCCAGCAGCGCCAGCAGGTCGTCCTCGACCAGGTGCGCACCGCGCGCCACGTTGATGAGGTAGCCCCCCGGCTGCAGCCGCGCGAGCGTGTCGCGGTTCAATATGTCCTGTGTTTCGGGCGTGAGCGGCAGCAGGTTCACCAGCACGCGGCTGGCGGCCAGGAAGTCGTTGAAGCCGTCCTGCCCGCTGAAGCTGCGGATGCCGTCCATGGCCTTGGGCGAGCGGCTCCAGCCGTTCACCGGGAACTCGAACTGCGCCAGGGCCTGGGCCACGCGCTCGCCCAGCACGCCCAGGCCCATCACGCCGATGGGGAAATCCTGGCGCAGGCGCGGCTTGCGGTAGGCCCACTGGCCCGCGCGCATGCCGGCTTCGTACTGGTCGAATTCGCGGAAATGGCGGACGACGGCGTGGCACACGTATTCGGCCATCTGCACGGCCATGCCGGCATCGTCGAGCCGCACCACGCGCGCGCCGGGCGGCAGGCGCCGCTGCAGCAGCGCATCGACACCCGCGCCGATGTTGAACAGGGCCTTGATGCCCTGCTGCTCGTCAAGGAACGGCTGGGGCGGCGCCCAGACGACGGCATAGTCGGCCACCGGAGCGCCCGGCTGCCAGACGGTGATGTCGGCGCCGGGCAGCGCGGCGGCAAGGCCCTGCAGCCAGGGTTCGGCCTTGGTATCGGTACAGCAAAAGGTGATCTTCATGGTCACCAAGCGTACTGCGCCCGCCCCGGGAAAGCTGTCACGCAGCGGAAAGCTTGAGCAGTTCGGCGCCCTCGGCCACCTGGTCGCCGGGAGCGTAGAGCAGCTCGGCCACCACGCCGTCCTGCGGCGCGGCGATGGTGTGCTCCATCTTCATGGCTTCCATCACGGCCAGGGGCTGGCCCTTGCTGACCTTGTCGCCGGCCTGCACGGCGAACGACACCACCTTGCCCGGCATGGGGGCGGTCAGGCGCCCGCCCTCGGACTGCTCCTCGCCCGCATGGGCCAGCAGGTCGATGGCGACGATCTGCGTCGCGCCCCGGGGCGTGAACACATGGTCGGTCTCGCCCATGGCGTACACGGTCGCCAGGGTGCGCTGGCCGGCGAACTGCAGGTCGATGCCCTGGCCGGCGGCCGTGAACACCAGCGGGCCAGACACGGCGTCCTGGCCCTCGCCCACCGTCAGGCGCAGGCCGCCGTCGTGCTGGTAGGCCAGGCCGGCCTTGGCGTGCGCACCGTTGAAGTCGAACTCGAAACGGCGCTCCACCAGGCCGTGCGAGCGCCAGCCGTCGCGGCGGCTGAACGGGTCCACGCCCTCGCTGGCGCGCTCGCGCAGCAGGGTCTGCGCCACGGCGGCGGCAGCCGCCAGCGGCAGGCCCACGCGCTCCTGCTGGAACAGCACGGCCTCCTCGCGCGGGATCAGCGCGGTGTCCAGGTTGGCCTTGGCGAACGAATCGGTGCGCGCCACCATGCGCAGGAACTGCACGTTGGTGGCCAGGCCCACGATGTGGGTCTGCGCCAGCGCCTCGTCGAGCCGGGCCAGCGCCTGTTCGCGCGTGTCGCCGTGCACGATGAGCTTGGCCACCATGGAGTCGTAGAACGGGCTGATGGCGTCGCCCTGGCGCACGCCGGAGTCCACGCGCACCGCGCCGCGCTCGAAGGTCACGCACTCCGGCAGACCGTAGACATGGAGCGCGCCCGTGGCAGGCAGGAAGTTGTTGTCGGGGTTCTCGGCGCAGATGCGCGCCTCGATGGCGTGGCCGGTGATGCGCAGTTCGTCCTGCTGCAACGGGAGCGGTTCGCCCGAGGCCACGCGCAGCTGCCATTCCACCAGGTCCTGGCCGGTAATGGCCTCGGTGACCGGGTGCTCAACCTGCAGGCGGGTGTTCATCTCCATGAAGAAGAAGTTCATGCTGCCGTCGGGGCGCTGCTCGACGATGAACTCCACCGTGCCCGCGCCCACGTAGTGCACGGCACGCGCGGCGGCCACGGCGGCCAGGCCCATCTGGGCACGCATCTCGGGGCTCAATCCGGGCGCGGGCGCTTCCTCCAGCACCTTCTGGTGGCGGCGCTGCACGGAGCAGTCGCGCTCGAACAGGTAGACGTAGTTGCCCAGCGTGTCGCCGAACACCTGGATCTCGATGTGGCGCGGGCGCTGCACGTATTTTTCGATCAGCACGGCGTCGTCGCCGAAGCTGTTGGTGGCCTCGCGCTTGCACGATGCCAGCGCGGCGGCGAAGTCCTCGGACTTGTCCACGGCGCGCATGCCCTTGCCACCGCCGCCCGCGCTGGCCTTGATGAGCACGGGGTAACCGATGCGGTCGGCCTCGGCCTGCAGGAGCGCGGCGTCCTGGTTGGCGCCGTGGTAGCCGGGCACCAGGGGCACGCCGGCCTTTTCCATGAGCTGTTTGGATTCGGCCTTCAGGCCCATGTCCTTGATGGCCGAGGGCGGCGGGCCGATGAACACCAGGCCCGCGTTCTGGCAGGCCTGGGCGAACTCCTCGTTCTCGCTCAGGAAGCCGTAGCCGGGGTGGATGGCCTGCGCGCCCGTCGCCTTGGCGGCCTCGATGATGCGCTCCCAGCGCAGGTAGCTGTCCTTGGGGGCGCTGCCACCGATGTGCACGGCCTCGTCGCACACGGCGACATGCTTGGCGCCGGCATCGGCGTCGGAATACACGGCCACGGTCTGGACGCCCATGCGGCGCGCGGTGGCGGCCACCCGGCAGGCGATTTCACCGCGGTTGGCGATCAGGATCTTTTTAAACATGGTGCATCTCCGCGTTGAAATCGCCTGCGCACGCTGCGCCGCTTTGCGGCTGGTCACCGCGGTTTGCGATCAGGATTTTCTTGAACATTGTGAATCTCTCCAGAGGTTTCAGACCAGCCAGCCCGGCTTGCGCTTTTGCAGGAAGGACTGCACGCCCTCGCGGCCCTCCTCGCTGGCGCGGATGTCGGCGATGCCCTCGACGGTGGCGGCGATGAGCTGGGCATTGATCTCGCGCTCGGCCACGTCCTGCACCAGCTTCTTGCAGGCGCGCACGGCGTTCGGGCTGGCGCTGGTGAGCGCCTTGGCGAGTTCGTCGACCTTGGCGTCCAGCGCCTCGGCCGCCACCACGGCATGGACGAAGCCGGTACGCAGGGCCTCGGCCGCGTCGAAGCGCTCAGCCGTGAGGAAGTAGCGGTGCGCGGCGCGCGCGCCCATGGCGCGGATCACGTAGGGGCTGATGGTGGCCGGGATCAGGCCGAGCTTGACCTCGCTGAGGCAAAAGCCCGCCGTGTCCACGCTCACGGCCATGTCGCAGGCGGCCACCAGGCCCATGCCACCGGCGTACACATCGCCCTGCACGCGGGCGATGGTTGGCTGCGGGCAGGTGTAGATCACGCGCAGCATCTCGGCGAGCTTGCCCGCGTCCTCGATGTTCTCCTCGCGGGTGTAGTCCGCCATGCGGCGCATCCAGTTGAGGTTGGCGCCGGCGCAGAAGGCCGGGCCCTCGGCGGCCAGCACCACGGCGCGCACGTCCTGGCGCGCGCCCACCTCGGTGAAGGCGGCGGTGATCTCGGCGATGACCTCGTCGCTGAAGGCGTTGCGCACCTCGGGCTGGGTCAGGGTGATGGTGGCGCGGGGGCCGTCGTAGCGGATGGAAAGGGCTGCCATGGTCACTCTCCGGCTTACATGCGGAACAGGCCGAACTTGGTGTCCTCGATCGGCGCGTTGCGCGTGGCCGAGAGGCCCAGCGCCAGCACGCGGCGCGTGTCGGCCGGGTCGATCACGCCGTCGTCCCACAGGCGCGCGGTGGCGTAGTAGGGGTGGCCCTGGTCCTCGTACTGGCGGCGAATCGGCGCCTTGAAGGCTTCTTCTTCCTCCATGCTCCACTGGCCGCCCCGGGCCTCGATGCCGTCGCGCTTGACGGTGGCCAGCACGCCGGCGGCCTGCTCGCCGCCCATCACGCTGATGCGCGCGTTCGGCCACATCCAGAGGAAGCGCGGCGAGTAGGCCCGGCCGCACATGCCGTAGTTGCCCGCGCCGAAGCTGCCGCCGATGATGATGGTGAACTTGGGCACGCTCGCCGTGGCCACGGCCGTGACCATCTTGGCGCCGTTGCGCGCGATGCCTTCGTTCTCGTACTTGCGGCCCACCATGAAGCCGGTGATGTTCTGCAGGAACACCAGCGGGATCTTGCGCTGGCAGCACAGCTCGATGAAGTGCGCGCCCTTGAGCGCCGACTCGCTGAACAAAATGCCGTTGTTGGCGATGATGCCGACCTGCATGCCCTCGACGCGGGCAAAGCCCGTGACCAGCGTGGTGCCGTAGCGCGCCTTGAATTCGTCGAACTCGCTGCCATCGACGATGCGGGCGATGATCTCGCGCACGTCGAAGGGCTTGCGCGTGTCCACGGGGATCACGCCGTACAGCTCTTCTGCTGCGAATTTAGGAGCTTCCGGCGCATGGTCTGCGGGTGCTGGAGCCTTGTTTTTATTCAAATTCTTGATGGCCATGCGCGCCAGCTTGAGGGCGTGCATGTCGTTCTGCGCCAGGTGGTCGGCCACGCCGGACAGGCGCGTGTGCACGTCGCCGCCGCCCAGGTCCTCGGCGCTCACCACCTCGCCGGTGGCGGCCTTCACCAGCGGCGGGCCGCCCAGGAAGATGGTGCCCTGGTTCTTCACGATGATGGATTCGTCGCTCATCGCCGGCACGTAGGCGCCGCCCGCCGTGCAGCTGCCCATGACCACGGCGATCTGCGAGATGCCCATGGCGCTCATGTTGGCCTGGTTGAAGAAGATGCGGCCGAAATGGTCGCGGTCGGGGAACACGTCGTCCTGGTTGGGCAGGTTGGCGCCGCCCGAGTCCACCAGGTAGATGCAGGGCAGGTGGTTCTGCTGCGCCACTTCCTGGGCGCGCAGGTGCTTCTTGACGGTGAGGGGGTAGTAGGTGCCGCCCTTCACCGTGGCGTCGTTGCACACCACCATGCAGTCGACGCCGCTGACGCGGCCGATGCCGGCGATCAGGCCCGCGCCGGGGGCGTCGTTGTTGTACATGTTCAGCGCGGCCAGCGGCGCCAGTTCGAGGAAGGGCGTGCCGGGGTCGAGCAGCATCTGCACGCGCTCGCGCGGCAGCAGCTTGCCGCGCGCGGTGTGCTTGGCGCGCGCCGCCTCGCCGCCGCCCTCGAACGTCCGGGCGATGTGCGCGTTCAGGTCCTCGACCAGCGTGCGCATGGCGGCAGCATTGGCCAGGAAGTCGGCCGAGCGGGCGTTGAGTTGGGTCTGCAAAACGGGCATGGGAGTCTTTCCGGGGTGCGGGGTTATGGCCGGGGGCCTGCGCCTTTCCAGCGCAGTGGTTTCTGCCGAAGAATACGCCCACCTGCGGCGTCAAGGTTGCCAGTGTGGTTGCAAATTACGCCACAACCGGCCACACTGGGGGCCGATGAATCCATCGCTTGCCCCTCCCGCTGAAACGGTCCCCGCCGCGCCCGCCACCCCGGCCGTGACGCCCATGGCCTTCGTGCAGGCCATCGTGCGGGCCTGCCAGCAGGCCGGCCGCGACCCCGTGCCGCTGCTGCTGCAGGCACAAATCGCGCCACAGGAAGTGGAAAACCCTGCCGCCCGCGTGACCGCCTGGCAGTTCGAGCGGCTGTCGGGCCTGGCCATGCAGGCGCTGGACGACGAGGCGCTGGGCTGGTTCCACCGCCGCCTGCCCTGGGGCAGCTATGGGCTGCTGGCGCGCGCCTCCATCAGCTCGCCCACGCTGGGCGTGGCGCTGCAGCGCTGGTGCCGCCACCACGGCCTGCTGACCGACGACATTTCGCTGCACCTGGAAAACGAAGGCGGCACGGCCACGCTCTCGCTCACCGCGCACCGCGACCTCGGGCCCTACCGCGAGTTCTGCCCGGTCTCGGTGCTGCGCAACGCGCATGGCCTGGCCTGCTGGTTCATCGACTCGCGCATTCCGCTGCAGGGCGCCCAGTTTCCCTTTGCCCGGCCCGCGCACCACGACGCCTATGCCGTGCTGTTCCCGGGGCCCACCCGGTTCGAGACCGGGCCTGCGGCCATTCGCTTCGATGCCCGCTATCTGGCGCTGCCCCTGCAGCGCGACGAGGCCGCCCTGCGCCAGATGCTGCAGCGCGCCCTGCCCCTGACCGTGCTGCAGTACCGCCGCGACCGGTTGCTGGTGCAGCGCGTGCGCCACGCCCTGGCCGCCGACCCGGCCGCCGCGCACAGCGCCGAGGCGCTGGCGCAGCGCCTGCACCTGTCGCCGCGCACGCTGCACCGCCAGCTCAAGGACGAAGGCGCCTCGCTGCAGGGCCTCAAGGACGAGGTGCGGCGCGAGCGCGCCATCGCCCTGCTGCACCGCACCGACCGCCCCATCAAGCAGGTGGCGCACGAGGCGGGATTCACCAACGACAAGAGCTTTATCCGCGCATTCCGGGGCTGGACGGGGCAGTCGCCCGCCGAATTCCGCCGCAATGCACGCCATCCGGCCTGACCCGCCCGTGGACCGCCCCCTGCAAGCCAACCGCATGCCCTCTGTCCATGCCAACATGGGCACCCCACACCTGCCGCGCCAAGTCCATGCATTCCCAAGGGTCATCTCCCCGCCCGCTGCACAGGCACCGCCATCCGCTCATGCTTGGCCTGCGCCACCGTGACGCGACCAGGATGACCGCCCTCCCGCAGAATCCATGCACCGGCGGCGCTGGCTCCCGCCACGGGGTAGCATTCCATCGAAACTCCACAGGAGCCGGCCGCCGCCGTCCTTTCACCCTGCGACATCCCTGATGCCAGCCCCCCTTCGTGCCTATCTGCTGCAACTGGTGGTTGCCTTGGTCATCCCCCTGGTCGGGATGATCGGCTACAACGCCTACCGCGATGCGGACGATGCCGTCGCACGTGCGCGGACGGCCCAGCGCCCCCTGACCGCCATCATCGCCTCCGATGCCACGCACAAGATCCAGACCGGACGCGAAACCCTGCGCCGGATCGCCGAGCGCCCGCTGATCCGTGCCATGGACCCGCAGCGCTGCGACAACGTACTGACAGATCTGCACGCGCTCACCCCCGGTTTCGCCAACCTCGTGCAGACCGACCTCCAGGGCCAGGTGGTCTGCGCGGCGGTCCCCCCGCCCGCAGGCAAGACCATCAGCGTGGGCACCACCGACTGGTTTCGCAAGGCGGCCGAAGCGCAGCAATTCAGCGTCGGCTCGGCCCACATCGGCCCCATCACCGGGAAATGGGTGACCGTGCTGAGCATGCCGGTGCAGGATGCCAGCGGCCGGATGGTGGGCTTCGTGCACCTGCCGCTGGACCTGCACTCCCTCGATCCCGGGCTCACGGCCCAGAGCCTGCCCGAAGGCAGCCGGTATGGCATTTTCGACCTCCAGGGCGTGCTGCTGTGGCACAACCAGGCCCCGGAAATGGCCATCGGCCGCCGGCCCGACTGGGAAGGCATCCGCCGGATCCAGGAAGGGAAAAACAGCGACTTCGAGCTGTCCGGGGTCGATGGCGTGCTGCGCTTCTATTCCTCGATCTACATCCCGGAGGCCGGCTGGGTCGCCTACTTCGGCGTGCCCAGCGCCCCGATCGCCCTGCAGGCACGCAGCAAGGCCATGGCGGGCGCGGCCATTGGACTGCTCAGCGTGCTGGGCCTGGCGCTGTTTGCCCTGGCCCTGGCGCGCCGCATCGAGCGCCCCATCGACTCGCTGAGAAAGGCGGTGTACAGCTTCCGGCAAGGGGGGCACAGCACCCTGGCCGAGCCCTCGGGGCCGGAGGAGCTGGCGGACCTGGCCACCGGCTTCAACACCATGGTGGCCGACCGGCTGCGCATCGAATCCGAGCTGGAGGCACAGCGCCAGCAGCTCCAGACGGCCAAGGACCGCATCGACCTGGCGCTGCAGATCGCCCAGATGGGCATGTGGAGTTGGGATCTGCAGACCGACATGCTGCAGAGCGACGAGATCATGGCCCGCATCTTCGGCTACGCGCCCGAGGAAATCGCCTTGATGCCCGTCCTGGAATGGCGCCTGCGCACGCACCCCGAGGACCTGCAAAGGCTCAACCCGGTGCTGCGGGCGTGCATCAAGGGCGAGACCCTGCAGTTCGAGGTGGAGCAACGCATCCGGCACAAGGATGGCCACTGGATCTGGGGCCAGTGGCGCGGCCGCGTGACCGAGCGCAACGCACAGGGCCGGGCCATGACCATGGTGGGCTCGTTCCACGACACCACCGAGCGCATGCTCGCCCACGAGAAGCTGCAGCTGGCCGCCAGTGTTTTCACCCACGCGCGCGAAGGCATCATCATCACCGACCCGCGCGGCGCCATCATCGACGTGAATGACACGTTCACGCAGATCACCGGCTACACGCGGGAAGAGGTGGTCGGCAACAACCCGCGCATGCTCCAATCGGGCCGGCAGGACCCCGCCTTCTATGCCGCCATGTGGCACGGCCTGACCACGCAGGGCCACTGGACCGGCGAAATGTGGAACCGCCGCAAGGATGGCGCGCTGTTCGCCGAGATCATCACCATCAGCGCGGTACGCAACGGCGCGGGCGCCATCCTGCACTACGTCTCCCTGTTCACCGACATCACGGCACTGAAAGAGAACGAGCGCCAGCTGGAGCATGTGGCGCACTACGACGCGCTCACCGGCCTGCCCAACCGGGTGCTGCTGGCCGACCGGCTGCAGCAGTCCATGCTGCGCTGCCAGCGCACGGGGCAATCCCTGGCGGTGGCCTTCCTCGATCTGGACGGCTTCAAGGCCATCAACGACCACCATGGCCACGACCGGGGTGACGAGCTGCTGGTGGCGCTGGCCCAGCGCCTCAAGGCCGCCCTGCGCGATGGCGATACGCTCTCGCGCATCGGCGGCGACGAGTTCGTGGCCGTGCTGGTGGACCTGGAGCACTCCCACGACTGCGAGCCCGTGCTGACGCGCATGCTGCACGCCGCGGCTGACCCGGTGCAGGTGGGCGACAGCCTGCTGCAGGTCTCCGCCAGCATCGGCGTGACGCTCTACCCGACCGACGGCGTCGAGCCCGATCTGCTCATCCGCCACGCCGACCAGGCGATGTATCTGGCCAAACAGGCCGGCAAGAACCGCTACCACCTGTTCGACGTGGCCCACGACACGGCGATCCAGACCCAGCGCGAGGAAATTGCCCGCCTGCGCAAGGCCCTGGCACGGGACGAATTCGTGCTGCACTACCAGCCCAAGGTGAACATGCGCACCGGTGTGGTGATCGGTGCCGAGGCCCTGATCCGCTGGCAGCACCCCGAGCGCGGCCTGCTGCCGCCCGGCAGCTTCCTGCCGGCCATGGCGGGCCACACCATCAGCATCGAAGTCGGCGAATGGGTACTGGCCACGGCCCTGCGCCAGATGGCGGTCTGGAAGGCCCAAGGGCTGGACCTCGCGGTGAGCGTGAACATCGACGCGCTGCAGTTGCAGGCCGAAGGCTTCGTCCAGCGGCTGGCGGAACTGCTCGCGGCACAGCCCGACATAGCACCCGAACGGCTGGAGCTGGAAATCCTGGAAACCAACGCGCTCGATGACATTGCCCATGTCTCGGACATCATCCGCCGCTGCCAGGCCCTGGGCGTGCGCTTTGCGTTGGACGACTTCGGGACCGGCTACTCATCGCTCACCTACCTCCGGCGCCTGGATGCCGAAGTCCTGAAAATCGACCAGAGCTTCGTGCGCGACATGCAGAGCGACCCGGACGACCTGGCCATCGTCAAAGGGGTCATCGGCCTGGCCGACGCCTTCCACCGCAAGGTGATCGCCGAGGGCGTGGAAACCATCGCCCATGGCGCGCTGCTGCTGCCGCTGGGCTGCGAACTGGCCCAGGGCTACGGCATCGCGCGGCCGATGCCGGCCAACGACCTGCCCCTCTGGGTCCGGAACTGGCACCCCGACGGCGCCTGGCGCACCGCCACCTGAGCACCCGCTCGCCCCCTCCGGACGAAGTACACCGCCGGCGAAGGCACGGCACGGAACCCCACACCGCTCCCCCGATGAACGCAGAAACGCCCCCCCACACAACCACGTCAGAGGTACGGTGATTAGCCCCCTGCAAGCTCACTGCAAGTGAGCGCCCGTAACATTACATTACAAGCCGTTTCCGCCCTTGCATCGGCTGCGGAACGGCGCGGCGCAGCACCTGCCCCTGTCGCCGCCATACCAGCCAGAGCCTCCAGGCAGGGGAGGCCGGCCATTTTCGCGGCACCTTCCAACGGCCGCATTCTTTCTTCACGGAGTCAGTCATGGATATTTCAGCCTGGAAGGTGCGCACGCGCCTGGGCATGGGTTTTGGTGTCGTTTGCGCGTTGCTGCTGGTCTGCATCGGCATGGGACTGCACTCGATGGGGCGCATCCAGGACGGCCTGCAGGAAGTTGCCGATGACCGCTGGCCCAAGATTTCCGCGTCCACGGACCTCCTCGGCCAGACCGATGCCATCGCGATCGCGCTGCGCAACATGATGCTCAACCCCGATGGGGCCGACCGGCAGCGCCAGCTCGAAGCCATCGCCAAGGCCCGCCAGACCGTCGCGCAGAACATTGCGCAGCTGGAGCGCACCATGGCCGATCCCCGGGAAAAGGAACTGCTGCAGCAGGTGATGGCGCAACGCGAGCGCTACATCGCAGGCCAGGAGGCATTGATCGCACTGATCCAGGGTGACCGGCCCGACGAAGCCCGGCAGTACCTGAGCACCCAATTGCGGCCCGTGCTCGCCAGCTACAAGGACGCCATTGCCGCCATGGCCCACCACGAGTCAGAGGGCATTGCCCATGATGCCCGGGAGGCTGCTGACACCTATGCATCGGCCCGCACGCTGCTGATCACGCTGGGCGCGCTGGCGCTGGCGCTGGCCGCTGCGCTGGGCTGGCTGATCACCCGTGGCCTGCTGCGGGAGCTGGGGGGCGAGCCCCGCACGGCCGCCGACCTGGCACGCAGCGTCGCCGAAGGCGATTTCACGCGCACGGTGCAACTGCGCGCAGGCGACAGCGAGAGCCTGCTGGCCCAACTGGCCGCCATGCAGGCCAGCCTGGCACGGGTGGTGGCCCATGTGCGCAGCAGCTCCGACAGCGTCGCCATGGCCAGTTCGGAAATCGCCCAAGGCAACCAGGACCTGTCGGCCCGCACCGAAAGCCAGGCCAGCGCCCTGGAAGAGACGGCCGCCTCCATGGAGCAGCTGGGCGCCACGGTGAAACAGAACGCCGACAGCGCCCGCCAGGCCAATGAGCTGGCGCGCAATGCCTCGACCGTGGCGGTCCGGGGCGGCGAGGTGGTGGGCCAGGTGGTCGAGACCATGAAGGGCATCAACGACAGCAGCAAGAAGATCAGCGACATCATCAGCGTGATCGACGGCATTGCGTTCCAGACCAACATCCTGGCGCTCAACGCCGCCGTGGAAGCGGCGCGCGCGGGCGAGCAGGGCCGGGGCTTCGCCGTGGTGGCCAGCGAGGTGCGCAGCCTGGCCGGACGCAGCGCCGAGGCGGCCAAGGAAATCAAGGAACTGATCAACGCCAGCGTCGAGCGTGTGGAACAGGGCAGCGCCATGGTGGACCAGGCCGGCACCACCATGACCGAGGTCGTGCAGAGCATCCGCCGCGTGACCGACCTGATGGGCGAGATCAATGCCGCCAGCACCGAGCAGGCCAGCGGCGTGGCCCAGGTGGGCGAGGCGGTGACGCAGATGGACCAGGCCACGCAGCAGAACGCCGCGCTGGTGGAGGAAATGGCCGCCGCCGCCAGCAGCCTGCGCAGCCAGGCGCAGGAGCTGGTCCAGTCCGTGGCCGTCTTCCGGCTCGGGCAGGACCATGGGCACACGCCCGCCGCCCCGGCACGCAGCGTGCGCGCCGCGCCGGCCCCCATTCCGGCCCCGGCCACGCCGGCCGCCCGGCCCGGCCACAGCGCCCCCAAGCTGGCGCCCAAGCCCGCCCTGAAGGCCCCCCGCAGCAGTGCCGCCGCGCCTGCGGCTGCGGCGGAGCAGGACTGGGAATCGTTTTAAGCCGCCCCCGCCGCGCACGGTTCCAGGGCCGTTCGCGGCCCCTGCGCGGGGCCTCGGACGCTCAGCCTCTCAGCCCAGCAAGGCCGGCAGTTCGCCCATGTGCACCATGACCTGCACGGCCCCGGCGGCGCGCAGCGCCTCGGGCGTGCCGTGGCCCACGGGCGAGGGGCTGTAGCCCACCACGGTGGCGCCCGCCGCCACGCCGGCGGCCACGCCGGTCACCGTGTCCTCCACCACCAGGCAGCGCGCGGGCGGCACGCCCAGGGCAGCGGCGGCGGCCAGGTACACATCGGGCGCGGGTTTGGTGCGCGGCATTTCGTGGCCGCTGAAGACGCGGCCCGCGAAGAACGGTGCCAGGCCCACTTTCTCCAACTGCATCTCGACCTTGAAGCGGTCCGCCCCCGAGGCGCAGGCGATGCGCCCATCGAGCCGCGCATGCACGGCGCGCACCGCCTCGACCGCGCCCTCGATGGCCTGCAGCTCCGCCTCCAGCCGGGCATTGCGGCGCGCGTAGAACGCCGCCATCCAGGCGTCGGTGAGGGGCTGGCCGGTGTGCGCCTCGATGCGGGCGGCCTCGCTGCGCACCGTCTTGCCAATGAAGAGGCGCATGCACTCCTCGGACGACAGCGCCCAGCCCGCTTCATTGAGCATGGCGCACAGCACGCCGTTGGTGATGGGTTCGCTGTCGACCAGGACGCCGTCGCAGTCGAACAGGATTGCTTCAAATTTCATAGCTAATAGCGCTTTATGGATGGGCGTTACAACCCGATTTCATTCAATTTTTCCTACCGGATGTCGCCATCAACGTAATACCAGCGCCCGGCTTCGCGCACGAAGCGGCTGCGCTCGTGCAGGCGCACGGCGCGCCCGCCCACGCGGTAGCGCGCGACGAACTCGACCTCGGCCCGCTCCGGCCCGGTGGTCTGGTGGCCTCGCAGCTCCAGCCCAAGCCAGCGCGCACCGGCATCGAAATCGAGCGTGGCCGGGCGCGTGCTGGCGTGCCAGGTGGCCTGCAGATAGTCGGCCCGCGCGCGCACGAAGGCGGTGTAGCGCGAGCGCATCAGGCTTTCGGCATCGGGGGCCGGCGCGCCGTCCCAGTGGTCGATGTAGCGGCCGCAGCAGTCGGCGTAGGCCAGCGGAAGCGCCTTGCGCGCATCGGCGGGTTGCGCCACACGGCCGCAGGGACAGAGTTCAGGGTTGGACGTCATGGCCCAAGGTTACCGCGTGTGCCGCCCTACACTGCCCGGATCGGTAGCGGCTGAACAAGGAGGCACACATGCTGGAAATGAATGTTCCATGGTGGGAGTTCGTGGTGCGCGGCGTGGTGGTGTATTTGTTCCTGCTGGTCTTCCTGCGCCTGGCGGGCAAGCGGCAGACGGGACAGTACGAGCCCTTCGATCTGGTGCTGCTGCTGATCCTGTCGAATGCCGTGCAGAACTCCATGAATGCCGGCGACAACTCGCTGCTGGGCGGGCTGATTTCCGCGGCCACGCTGATGCTGTGCCATGCGGTACTGGTGCGCCTGAGCTTTTACAGCCCGACGCTGGCCCGGCTGGTGGACGGAAAGGCGCGCGTGCTGATCCACCAGGGGCAGATCGACCAGGCACTGATGCGGCGCGAACTGCTGACCCCCGAAGACCTGGAAGCCGCCTTGCGCGCCGGGGGCTGCCTGCACGCCCATGAGGTGGAGCGCGCGACCGTCGAGACCAACGGCCAGATCACGGTGGTGCTCAAGCGGCGGGGCTGAACACCCCGCCCCGGTGCGCGCCGGGCTCAGAGAATGGCGCCCGCCCTCTCGCCACGCTCGTACACCACATGGGCACGGCCCACGACCAGCGGGTCGAGCTTGCCGATGGTGTCGCCCGTCTTGCTGGCGTAGGGCAGCTTGTGCAGCACGTAGCGCAGGGCGTTGAGGCGCGCGCGCTTCTTGCAGTCGCTCTTGATCACGGTCCAGGGGGCGTCGGCCGTGTCGGTGTCGAAGAACATGGACTCCTTGGCGCGCGTGTAGTCCTCCCACTTGTCGAGCGAGGCCAGGTCCACGGGGCTGAGCTTCCACTGCTTGAGCGGGTGCACCTCGCGCTCCTTGAAGCGGCGGCGCTGCTCGGCGCGGCTCACCGAGAACCAGAACTTGATGAGGTGCACGCCGCTGCGCACCAGGTGGCGCTCGAACTCGGGCGCCTGGCGCATGAACTCGTGGTATTCGGCGTCGGAGCAGAAGCCCATGACGCGCTCCACGCCCGCGCGGTTGTACCAGCTGCGGTCGAACAGCGCGATCTCGCCGGCCGTGGGCAGGTGCTGGATGTAGCGCTGGAAGTACCACTGGCCGCGCTCGACATCGCTGGGCTTTTCCAGCGCCACCACGCGCGCGCCGCGCGGGTTCAGGTGCTCCATGAAACGCTTGATGGCGCCGCCCTTGCCCGCCGCGTCGCGCCCCTCGAACAGGATCACCACGCGCTGGCCCGTCTCCTTGACCCAGGCCTGGAGCTTGAGCAGCTCCACCTGGAGCTGGTATTTCTGCGCCTCGTAGGTGCTACGGCGCATCAGGTGCTTGTAGGGGTAGCCCCCGTCGCGCCAGTCGGCGGCCAGTTCGTCGTCCGGGTGGCCCTTGCCGATGGGGTTGGTGTCTTTCGCCGTATCGGCCAGCAGGGCCTGGCGCAGCATGTCGCGGTCGTCCTGCGAGGCGCCCTCCAGCAGCGCGCGCAGGGCCGAGGCGCGCTGGCGCGCCGGGAGATCCGCGTTGGCCACCAGGTCCTGCACGGCGGCGAGCTGGCTGCCCTGCGCGGCCTGCGTGGCCTCGCTCTGCACATGGCGGGCCACGGCCGCCTGCGTCAGCGCGGGGGCCGTGTCGCCCTTGCGCGCGCTGCGCGAACGGGCAGGCCGGGCGCTGGCGGGTGCCGTGCTGGAGGCCGGGGCAGCGGCGGTCGGGGAGTCGGGCTGGGTGGAGATTTTTTCGGTCATCCCCCGATTCTGGCACCGGAGCCCACCCCCGTGGTCGTCCAGGAGCAGTCCGGCACGGCCCGATAATGCGCGGCATGACCCTGTTCGCGGAAGGCATCTTGAAACTGCATTGGGACCAATCCGTCCCGGTGAACCTGGCCCGGATCGCCAAGGCCATGGGCATCGTGATCGTTCTGAGCGACGCCGTAGAACAATGCGCCATCCTGGCCATCGGCAAGGACAACAAGCCCCGCCTGACCCTGGGCACGCGCCAGGGCAGCATCCGGCAGCGCTACGGCGTGGCGCACGCCATCGGCCACCTGGCGCTGCACCATCTGCGCCCCGGCTCCCAGCGGGCCATCGATGTGACCGACAACTTCGGCGTGGACCATTCCAGCCGCATCGAGAGCGAGGCCAACCACTTCGCCCTGGAACTGCTGATGCCGCGCGCCGTGGTGGAGTACTGCGTGCGGGACCTGGAGATGACCGAGATCGAGGCGATGGCGGACCTGTTCGACGTGGCCCCCATCCTGGTCAAGCAGCGCCTGGCCGACATGGACATCCGGCTGCCCCGGTCGCTGGCCCGCCCCGCCGATCCGCCGCTGGACCTGGATTGATGCCACCGAATTCACCATGAAATCCGGCCGCAGCGCTTTCCTGTAAAGCGCAACAAGCTATCAAAAACAGAGCGCCCTTCAGGCCAGCGCGCGCTGGATGATGATCTTCTGCACATCGCTCGTGCCTTCGTAGATCTGGCACACGCGCACATCGCGGTAGATGCGCTCGACCGGAAAGTCGTTGACCACGCCGTAGCCACCCAGCGTCTGGATGGCGGCGCTGCAGACGCGCTCGGCCATCTCGCTGGCGAACAGCTTGGCCATGGCGGCCTCCTTCAGGCAAGGGCGGCCCGCGTCGCGCAGCGCGGCAGCGTGCCAGATGAGCTGGCGCGCGGCCTCGATCTGCGTGGCGCAGTCGGCCAGGCGAAAGCCCACGGCCTGGTGGTTGAAGATGGGCGTGCCAAAGCTCTCGCGCTCCTTGGAATACGCCAGCGCCGCATCGAAGGCGCTGCGCGCCATGCCCACGCTCTGCGCGGCGATGCCGATGCGTCCGCCTTCGAGTGCGCCCAGCGCGATCTTGTAGCCCTCGCCCTCGGCGCCGATCAGGTTCTCGGCCGGGATGCGGCAGTTGTCGAAGTTGATCTGCGCGGTGTCGCTGCTGTGCTGGCCCAGTTTGTCTTCCAGGCGCGCCACCACGTAGCCAGGGTTGCTGGTGGGCACGAGGAAGGCGCTCATGCCTTTCTTGCCCGCGCCCTTGTCGGTGACGGCGATGACGATGGCCACATGGCCGTTTTGGCCGCTGGTGATGAACTGCTTGACGCCGTTGATGACGTAGTCGTTGCCCTGCTTCACCGCCGTAGTGCGCAGCGCCGAGGCGTCCGAACCCACGTGCGGCTCGGTCAGGCAGAAGGCGCCGAGCATTTCGCCGCGCGCCAGGGGCGTGAGCCAGTCCTTCTTCTGCTGCGCATTGCCGTAGCGCATGAGGATGGCGTTGACGGGGCAGTTGGTCACCGAGATGGCGGTGCTGGTGCCGCCGTCACCGGCAGCGATTTCTTCGAGCACCAGCGCCAGCGTGACGTAGTCGAGATTCGCGCCACCGAATTCTTCCGGCACGCAGATGCCATAGGCGCCCAGCGCGGCCAGGCCCTGGTGGGCTTCCTTGGGGAAATGGTGCTCCTTGTCCCAGCGCGCGGCGTGGGGCCACAGTTCGGTCTGGGCAAAGTCGCGCACGGCGTCGCGGATCATTTCCTGGTCTTGGGTCAGCAGCATGGGGTCTCCGTCATGTGTTCTGTGGGGGTCACCAGTGGGCGGCGCGCTGGCCGTCGTGGTGCAGGAGCCGGCCTTTGTCGGCGGGCGTGAGGTGGGCGAGCGTGCGGCGCATGCCGCGCACGCTGTCTTCGACGCTGAGCGGCGCGCTCTCGCCGCCCATGTCGGTGCGCACCCAGCCGGGGTCGATGGTGACCAGCGTGGCGGCGGGATAGTCGTGCTGCGCAGCGGCCACGGCCATGTTGAGCGCGGCCTTGCTGGTGCGGTAGAGCCAGGCGCTGCTCTCACCCACGCTGCCGATCTGCGACATGGACGAGGACAGGAAGGCGAACACACCGCCCGCGGCCTCCACCATTGGCGCGACCTGCGGGATGGCCTGCATGGCGCCCAGCAGGTTGGCGTGCATTACCGCGTCGAAATCCGTCTGCGTGGGCGGGGTGCGCGCGCCGGGGCGGCGCATCACGCCGGCCACGTAGAGCGCGACGTCGATTTCCTCGCCATCGAGCTGCCAGGCCAGGCCGCTGACGCTGGCGGGGTTGGCCACGTCCACGGTCAAGGCCTGGGCGCCGAGCGCCTGCACGCGCGCGCGGCCCGCCTCGTCGCGCACGGTGGCGATGACGCGGCAGCCTTCGGCGGCGTACTGGCACACCAGCTCCAGGCCGATGCCGCGCGAGGCGCCGATTACCAGGACAGTCGACATGAGATATACATAAAATAGGCCGCTAGCGCCCTATAAATGGGCGCCAGCAGCTACCAATTAAATAGCAATCAAACCAGCTCGATCGCCATGGCCGTGGCCTCGCCACCGCCGATGCACAGCGTGGCCAGGCCCTTCTTCTTGCCGCGCGCCTGCAGCGCGTGCAGCAGCGTGACCAGGATGCGCGCGCCGCTGGCACCGATGGGGTGGCCCAGCGCGCAAGCGCCGCCGTTGACGTTCACCTTGTCGTGCGGCACCTTCAGGTCATGCATCAGCGCCATGGGAACCACGGCGAAGGCTTCGTTGATTTCCCACAGGTCCACGTCCTCGGCCTTCCAGCCGGCCTTTTTCAGCGCCTTCTCGGTCGCGCCCACGGGGGCGGTGGTGAACCACTCGGGCTCTTGCGCGTGCGTGGCGTGGGCAACGATCCTGGCCAGGGGCTTGCAGCCCAGCTCCAGTGCGGTGGACTGGCGCATCAGCACCAGGGCGGCGGCGCCGTCGTTGATGCTGGAGCTGGCGGCGGCGGTGATGGTGCCGTCCTTCTTGAACGCGGGCTTGAGGGTCGGGATCTTGTCCAGACGGATCTTCAGCGGGCCTTCGTCCTGCGCCACCGTCACTTCGCCCTTGCGGGTGCTGAAGGTGACCGGGGTGATCTCGGCCTTGAATGCTCCTGAATTAATAGCATCTTGCGCACGCTGGACGCTGGCCATGGCGAAATTGTCTTGCTGTTCGCGGGTGAACTGGTACTTGGCGGCACAGTCCTCGCCGAAGGTGCCCATGGAGCGGCCGGCCTCGTAGGCGTCTTCCAGGCCGTCGAGCATCATGTGGTCGAACACCTTGTCGTGGCCCATGCGGTAGCCGCCACGGCCCTTCTTCAGCAGGTAGGGGGCGTTGGTCATGCTTTCCATGCCGCCGGAGACCATCACGTCGCGGCTGCCGGCCACGAGCTGGTCGTGCGCGAGGAGGGTGGCCTCCATGCCGGCGCCGCACATCTTGGACAGCGTCACGGCACCGGTGCTGCGCGGCAGCCCGCCCTTGAAGCCGGCCTGGCGCGCGGGCGCCTGGCCCTGGCCCGCCATGAGGCAGTTGCCGAACAGCACTTCATCGACCTTCTCGGGCGCGATGCCCGCGCGCTCGACAGCGGCCTTGATGGCGGCGCCGCCCAGGTCGTGCGCGGCGAGGTCGGAAAAATCGCCCTGGAACGCGCCCATGGGGGTGCGCGCTGCGCCGACGATGACGATGGGATCTTGGGATGCGGACATGGATGAATCTCCTGGATGAAGAAAGTGGGGGTTGGGTGAAACGGAATCAGATGCCTTGGGCTTCGTGCGCGTGCGAGAAACGGCGGCTCACGTCGTAGGGGAAGACGTCGTACACATGGCCCGCGAGGATGCGCTCCTTGTGCGACTGCCAGAAGTCGGCGCCCAGCAGGTCAGCGTGGTGCTTCATGAACACCTCGCGCACGGCATCGTTGCCGAGCAGGAAGGGGCCGAAGGTTTCGGGGAAGACGTCGCGCGGGCCAACCGTGTACCAGATCTCGCCGCTCATCTCCTCTTCCTCGTTGCGCGGTGTGGGCACACGGCGGAAGTGGCAGTCGGTGATGTATTCGATCTCGTCGTAGTCGTAGAACACGACCTTGCCGTTGCGCGTGACGCCGAAGTTCTTCCACAGCATGTCGCCGGGGAAGATGTTGGCGGCCACGAGGTCCTTGATGGCGTTGCCGTACTCGATGACGCTGTGCTCCATCTGCTGGCGCGCGCGCGCATCCTGCAGGCCGGTGTCGAAGGCTTCCTGCAGGTAGATGTTGAGCGGAATCATGCGCCGCTCGATGTAGAGGTGCTTGATGATGACTTCCTGCTGGCCGTCACCGTCGCGGTCACTGATTTCGAGCTGGCTGGGAGCGAACTTCTGGATCTCGGCGATCAGCGCATCGTCAAAGCGGTCACGCGGGAAGGCCACCTCGCTGTACTCCAGCGTATCGGCCATGCGGCCCACACGGTCGTGCTGCTTGACCAGCAAGTACTTGCCCTTGATCTGCTCGCGTGTGGTTTCCTTCTGGTGCGGGAAGTAGTCCTTGATGAGCTTGAACACGAAGGGGAAGCTCGGCAGGTCGAACACCAGCATGACCATGCCCTTGATGCCGGGCGCGATGCGGAATTGGTCACTCGAATGCTTGAGGTGGTAGAGGAAGTCGCGGTAGAACAGCGTCTTGCCCTGCTTGGCCAGGCCCAGGGCGTTGTAGATCTCGGCGCGGGGCTTGCGCGGCATGAGGCTGCGCAGGAACTGCACGTAGGCGCTGGGGATCTCCATGTCCACCATGAAGTAGGCGCGCGCGAAGCTGAACAGCATCTGCAGGTCGTCCTCGCCGAACAGCGCCGCGTCGATGGTGAGCTTGCCGGCCTCGTTGTGCAGGATGGGCAGGGCGAACGGCACCTCGTGGAAGCCGTTGATGATCTTGCCCACCACATAGGCGCCCTTGTTGCGAAAGAACAGGCTGGAGAGCACCTGGATCTGGAAGTTGGCGCGCAGGCGCACCTTGTCCAGCCGGCCCTGCATGGCGCCGAGCACATGGCGCACATCGCGCGGCAGGTCGTCGAACTCGCGCTGCAGCTGGAAGTTGTCCACGATGCACAGCAGCGTCTCGAACAGGTTCTCGCGCGAGGGGTAGTAGGCGCGGTAGGTGGGGCGCGCGGCAGGTTCCTCGTTCTCGATGTATTCGGTGCTGACCGCCGGGCGCACGAAGATGAAGTTGTTGTGGAAGTGCGTGCGGTGCAGGATCTTGGTGGTGACCGAGTTGAAGAAGGTCTCGGCCAGCTCGGGCTGGTGGTGGTCCACCAGCAGCCCGATGTAGTGCAGCTTGACCTGGTGCCACACGTCCATGGGTTGCTGGCCGGCCTTGAATTCCTTCTCCAGCCGCATCGTGCATTCCTTGACGCGCAGGTCGTAGAACTCGATGCGCTCGCGCTGGGCGCGCTGCTGGCCGTGCCAGTCGGCGGTCTCGAAACGGTGCTTGGCACGCGCCGATTCGGTGCGAAACAGGCGGTAATGGCGGTTAAAACCGTCCATCATCGCCTTGGCGATGTCGTAGGCCTGGGGCGAATCGAGGCGCTGGGGAAACATGGGCATGGCGTCCAGTGAGAGCGGATGGCCTCCCGACTTTAGCGCCGCGCGGCGATCACGCCGTCCACGGCGGCCCTGTAGAGGGTGTCGATGCCCTGGTTGCCGTCGAGGGTGATGTGCAGGTTGTTGATCAGCCCGTCACTCAGCCCATAGCACCAGCCATGCAGATGCACCTTTTGTCCCCGCGCCCAGGCATCCTGCATGACGGTGGTGTACGCCACATTGATGACCTGCTCGATCACGTTGAGCTCGCACAGCACATCGTGGCGCTTGGCGGGGTCGATCGCGGCAATCAATGCGCGGTGCCGGTCGCGCACGTCCTTCACATGGCGGATCCAGTTGTCGGCCAGGCCCACGCGAATATCTTCCAGCGCGGCCAGCACGCCGCCGCAACCGTAGTGGCCCACCACCATCAGGTGCTCGACGTGCAACTGGTCCACCGCGTACTGGATGGTGGACAGGCAGTTGAGGTCGGTCGGCACCACCACGTTGGCCACGTTGCGGTGCACGAAGACCTCGCCCGGGTCCAGGCCCGTGATCTGGTTGGCCGGCACGCGGCTGTCCGAGCAGCCCACCCACATGTACTTGGGCTTCTGCTGCGCCATCAGCTGGGTGAAGAAGCCCGGCCGGTCGCGCTGCATCTGCGCGGCCCATGCTCGGTTGTGGACGAACAGGTCGTCGATCGAATCGGTGCTCATGGCATCTTTCCAGTGGGGACGGCGGCTTGTCGGATCAGCAGGTTTCGGCGAACAGTTCGCGGCCAATCAGCATGCGGCGGATTTCGCTCGTGCCTGCGCCAATTTCATACAGCTTGGCGTCGCGCCAGAGGCGGCCCAGCGGGTACTCGTTGATGTAGCCGTTGCCGCCGAAGATCTGGATGCCGTCGCCCGCCATTTTCGTGGCCTGCTCGGCACACCACAGGATGACGCTGGCGCAGTCCTTGCGCACCTGGCGCACATGGTCGGTGCCCAGCATGTCGAGGTTCTTGGCCACGGTGTAGGCGAACGAACGGCCGGCCTGCAGCAGGGTGTACATGTCGGCCACCTTGCCCTGGATGAGCTGGAACTCGCCGATGCTCTGGCCGAACTGCTTACGGTCGTGGATGTAGGGGACCACGTTGTCCATCACGGCCTGCATGATGCCCAGGGGGCCGCCGGTGAGCACGGCGCGCTCGTAGTCCAGGCCGCTCATCAGCACCTTGGCGCCGTTGTTCACGCCGCCCAGCACGTTCTGCGCGGGCACTTCCACGTCCTGGAACACCAGTTCGCCCGTGTGGCTGCCGCGCATGCCGAGCTTGTCGAGCTTCTGCGCGATGGAGAAGCCCTTCATGCCCTTCTCGATCAGGAAGGCCGTGACGCCGCGTGCGCCCAATTCGGGCTCGGTCTTGGCGTAGACCACGAGGGTGTCGGCGTCGGGGCCGTTGGTGATCCACATCTTGTTGCCGTTAAGCAGGTAGTAGCCGCCCTTGTCCTCGGCCTTGAGCTTCATGCTGATGACGTCAGAGCCCGCACCGGGCTCGCTCATGGCCAGCGCGCCCACGTGCTCACCGCTGATGAGCTTGGGCAGGTACTTCTTGCGCTGCTCTTCGTTGCCGTTGCGCTTGATCTGGTTCACGCACAGGTTGCTGTGCGCGCCGTAGCTCAGGCCCACCGAGGCCGAGGCGCGCGAGATTTCCTCCATGGCCACCATGTGCGCCAGGTAGCCCATGTTGGCGCCGCCGTATTCCTCGGACACGGTGATGCCCAACACGCCCAGGTCACCCATCTTGCGCCACAGGTCCATCGGGAACTGGTCGCTGTGGTCGATCTCGGCGGCGCGGGGGGCGATCTCGGCCTGCGCGAAATCGCGCACCGCGTCGCGCAGGGCATCGACCTCTTCGCCCAGCTGGAAGTTCAGGCCCGGAATGTTGGCGGGAATGCTCATGGTGTTCTCCTGTGTGAATGGTGGTGGTTGCGGGCTTGCTCAGCCCTGGATTTCCTGGCGCCCGGTCACGGTCATCAGGGTGCAGCCCATGGTGGCCACGAGTTTTTCCTGCCCGCCGGACAGCGCATAGGCGCGCCCCTCGCTCACCGTGATGGTGCGGCCCGGCTTGAGCACGCGGCCTTCCATGCGGAAGCGCTCGCCCTGCGCGGGCGCCAGCAGATTGATCTTGAATTCGATGGTCAGCACCGCTGCATCGGCGGGCATGAGGGTGAAGGCCGCATAACCGCAGGCCGAGTCGAGCGCCGTGGAAATCATGCCCGCGTGCAGAAAGCCATGCTGCTGGGTGAGCGCCTGCGCCCAGTCCAGCTCAATGTCGACGGCCCCAGGCTCCAACAGGCCCAACCGCGCGCCCAGGGTGTGCATCGCGCCCTGGCGTGCAAAACTCTCGCGCACCCGCTGCGCGAACTGGGAATCACGGGGCTCCAATCGGGGTGTGCTCATGTGCCGTCCTAATTTACGTTTACGTAAACGTCAATTATGCGGGATTTTTGCCGGCTTTGGCCAGCAGGGCGCGCGCCTCTTTTTCGTGCTCCTTGACCTCGTCCAGGTTGGCCTGCAGATCGGCCATCTGCTCCTCCAGTTGCCTGCGGTGCTGCTCCAGCACGTTGAGGAACTTCTGCAGCTGCACGTTGGTGTCGCGCGGGCTGTCGTACAGGTCGATGATCTCCTTGGCCTCTGTTAGCGACAGGCCCAGGCGCTTGGCACGCAGGGTCAGCTTCAGGCGCGTGCGGTCACGGGCGCTGTAGGTCCGGGTCCGCCCGCCCGGCCCCGTGCGCTCGGGCTGCAGCAAGCCCATGTCTTCGTAGAAACGCATGGCGCGCGTAGTGAGGTCGAACTCTTTGGCGAGATCTCGGATCGTGTAGGTGGTCGTGGCCATGGTGTGCGCGGGCAGGTTGCATGGTTGCAAAGATGACAGGCCCCTGGCCCCTCCATCCCTACAATGCTTTCAATATGACGTTTACGTTAACGTCAATGCTAACCCAGGCAGCGTCACCATGAACAGCTTTACCGACAAGATTCACTACCCCACCGACGACCGGCTGCCCCACCACGGGCATGCGATCGAGATAGCGCCTGGCGTGAAGTGGATCCGCATGTCCCTGCCGTTCGCGCTGGACCACATCAACCTCTGGCTATTGCGCGACCGCATCGACGGCCCGCAGGGTCCTATTGAAGGATGGACGGTGGTGGATTGCTGCATCGCGGCGGCGGATGCCCGCGGCCACTGGGAAAGTATTTTCGCGAATGAACTCGATGGGTTGCCCGTGCTCCGGGTGATGGCCACCCACATGCATCCGGACCATCTCGGTCTGGCCGACTGGCTTTGCCAGCGCTGGAATGCCATGCTCTGGATCAGTGCCACGGACTATTACAC
>Ga0208516_100140_pt1 | contig 42081 bp, 35 predicted proteins | sample LakWasM117_HOW13_2_FD_183931 | JGI IMG/M metagenome (GOLD analysis project Ga0208516, IMG submission 183931) | Freshwater sediment methanotrophic microbial communities from Lake Washington under simulated oxygen tension - Sediment Metagenome... | ecosystem: Environmental > Aquatic > Freshwater >...
CCATCGGCATCAAGGTCTTCGGCAAGGACCTGGGCGAGATGGAGCGCCTGGCGCGCGAGATTGAAGCCGTGGTCAAGCAGGTGCCCGGAACGACCTCGGCGTTCGCCGAGCGCATCACCGGGGGCTTTTACCTCAACATCGAGCCCGACCGGGCGCAGCTGGCGCGCTACGGGCTGGGGGTCGGTGAACTGCAGGACGTCATTGGCACGGCCCTGGGCGGCGAGATGGTGACCACCACGGTCGAAGGCCGCGAGCGCTTCGGCGTCACGGTGCGTTATCCGCGTGAACTGCGCGCCGATCCGCAGCAGATTGCCCGCGAGGTGCTGGTGCCCACCATGGCGGGTGCCATGGTGCCGCTCGGGCAGGTGGCCCGCGTTGAGATCGCCAAGGGGGCGCCCGGCATCCGTACCGAGAACGCGCTGTTGTCGGCCTACATCTTCGTCGACATCCGCGACCGCGACATTGGCGGCTATGTAGCGGATGCGCGCAAAGCCGTGAACGAAAAGGTGAAGTTCCCGCCTGGCTACTACGCCACCTGGAGCGGCCAGTTCGAGTCCATGGAGCGGGCGGTGCAGAAGATGAAGGTCGTCATTCCCGTCACTTTGCTCATCATCTTCCTGTTGCTGTACCTGAACTTCAAGCGCCTGACCGAAACCCTGATCGTCATGCTGTCGGTGCCGTTTGCCTTGGTCGGTGGCGTCTGGCTCATGTGGTGGCTGGGCTACAACATGTCGGTGGCCGTCGCGGTGGGCTTCATTGCACTGGCGGGGGTGGCTGCCGAAACTGGGGTGATCATGTTGATCTATCTCGACCATGCCTGGGAGCAGATCCAGGCGAAGCGCCGCGCCGAGAACAAGGCGCCGGGTGTGGCCGATCTCTATGAGGCCATCATGGAAGGCGCGGTGGAGCGGGTGCGTCCCAAGATGATGACCGTGGTCGCCATCATGGCGGGCCTGCTGCCCATCCTGTGGGGGACTGGCACAGGCTCGGAAGTGATGAGCCGTATCGCGGCACCGATGGTGGGAGGAATGATTTCCTCGACCGTGCTGACACTGGCCGTGATCCCGGCGATTTATGGCCTGGTCCAGCAGTGGCGGCTGCAGCGGGTGGTGGGATAGGGCCGCTTGGTTTTCCGTTGAGCGCCTTCCGGTGTGATGGAAAGGAAATCGTGATGAAGGGTTGTCCATCAACCATGGAGGGGGGCACAGTGAACGACGTGATCCTGGGGTCGACGCTGACGTGCCCCGAGTGTGGCTACGCCAAGACCGAGACCATGCCCACCGATGCCTGCCAGTGGTTTTACGAGTGCGAGCGATGCCACGCGGTGCTCAGGCCCAAGCCGGGTGACTGTTGCGTGTACTGTTCCTACGGCACAGTGCCGTGCCCGCCCATCCAGCAGCGCGGCAAGGGCGGGTGTTGCAGTTAGAACCTGTTCAAGGCCTTTGCGAGGCAACGTACCCCATGAGAAGATTTTGAACAGGTTCTAACTTCACTTGAGCACGAAACGCGCCGTTGCGGCGGGTTTGCCCTGCACGGTGAGAACCGCCACGGCCTTGGTTCCCGGCGCTACCGTGAAATCGCCCGTGGCCTCCAGTTTGTCCCCGGCGGGCTTGAGTTCGATGTCCTGTTTGGCCGAGCCGGCGAGCAGTGTCAGCTTGGCGCTGGCCTTGGAAATGTCCATGGGCTTGCCGTGGTCGCGCAAATACAGCTGGAGGGCCGCTGGCCGGGCCACCAGCTCGAAGTCGATGTCCTTGGCTTCCACCACCAGCCCGCCGTGCAAGGGCTGGTGCCCGTGGGCGTGGTCGTGCTTGTCGCCGGCGGCGTGGGCGGCGCCGGCCAGTGCGAGCAGGGCGGCGGCGATGAGGGCGTGAAACGGCATGGAAACGTCCTTTACAAAAGGGTGGTTGAGGTTGGGGTGGAAATCAGAGCGCATCGGCGTCCTTGTCGTGCATCAGCCGCTCGGCATCCTTGCGGCCGAAGAGCCAGAACATCGCGGGCGTGAGGAAGGTGTCGAGCAGGGTCGAACTGATCAGGCCGGAGAAGATCACCACGGCCACCGGGTGCAGCACCTCGGTGCCGGGCTGCTCGGCCTCGAACAGCAGTGGCGCCAGCGCGAAGGCGGTGACCAGTGCCGTCATCAGCACCGGGCTGAGCCGCTCCAGCGAGCCACGGACAATCATCTTCTGGTCAAAATTTTCGCTCTCGAACCGCATCAGGTTGATGTAGTGGCTGACCTTGAGGATGCCGTTGCGCACCGAAATGCCGGCCAGGGTGATGAAGCCCACCAGGGCCGCCACGCTCAGGGGCTGCCCGGAGAGCCACAGGCCGATGACCGCGCCCACCAGCGCCAGCGGAATGTTCACCATGATCAGCGCGGACAGGGTGACCGATTGGTAGCGGCTGTAGAGCACGACGAACATCAAGGCCAGCGAAACGATCGACAGCAGGCCGACCAGGCGCGAGGCTTCTTCCTGGGCCTGGAACTGCCCGCCCAGGGTGATGAAGTAGCCCTCGGGCAGCGGGGTTTGCGCCACCACCTGGCGGATGTCCGCCACGATCTCGGACAGTGCCCGGCCCGATGCATTGGCCGAGAGCACGATGCGCCGCTTGCCGTCGTCCCGGCTGATTTGGTTGGGGCCATCGCCGTCCTCGATGGAGGCGAGCCGGGACAGCGGGATGCGGCCCGTGGGCGTCTCGATCAGGATGTTGGCCAGGCCGTCGAGGGAGCGCGCGGATTCGGGCAGCCGCACGACCAGCGCGAAGCGCCGGCCGCCCTCCACGATCTGCGTCACCTTCTCCCCTTCGACCAGGGACTGGAGCGCGGACAGCACCTGCGGCGCCGGAACGCCGTACTGCGCGGCGGCGGCATGGTCCACGCGCACCTTGATCTGCGGTGCCAGCACCTGTTTCTCGATCTGCAGGTCGGCGATGCCGGGGATGGCGGCGAGCCGCGTGCGCAGGGCATCGGCCTGGCCGCGCAGCGCATCCAGGTCTTCGCCGAAGATCTTGATCGCGATCTGCGAGCGCACGCCCGACAGCATGTGGTCGATGCGGTGCGAGATCGGCTGGCCAATCTCCAGCGCCGCCGGGAGGTTGACGAGGCGCGCACGGATGTCGGCCTTGATCTCGTCCATGCTGCGCACCAGCTGGCCCGTGGGCAGCAGGCCCACGTCCAGCTCGCTGACATGCACGCCCTCCGCATGCTCGTCCAGCTCCGCCCGGCCGCTGCGCCGGCCGACGTGCGTGACCTCGGGCACCTGCCGGATCAGCACTTCCGCTTGGCGGGCCAGGGCGGTGGTCTCGGTCAGCGTGACGCCCGGGTTCAGGCGCAGGCCGACCAGCAGCGTGCCCTCGTTGAAGGGCGGCAGGAAGGTCGTCGGAAAGAAGGGCACCGCCGCCGCCGCCACGGCCACCGCCACACCGGCGGCCGCCAGCGCCGCCCGGGGGCGGTCGAGCACTACCTGCAGTGCGTCACGGTAGCGTGCCTTCAGCCAGGCGAGCACCCGGGTGTCGCCGTGGTCGAGGTTGCGCATGCGTGGCAGCAGGTAGAAGCTCAGAACGGGCGTGACCGTGACCGAGACCACCAGCGAGGCCAGCGTGGAGACGATGAAGGCCACGCCCAGCGGAACGAAGAGCCGGCCTTCCAGCCCGGGCAGCGCGAACAGCGGGATGAACACCAGCACAATGATCACGGTGGCGTACAGGATCGCCGAGCGCACCTCCATCGTCGCGCGCGCCACGGTCTCGATGGGGTGGAGCCGGTGCTCCGGGTGCCGGGCGCGGTCTTCCTTGAGCCGGCGCAGCACGTTCTCGACGCCGACCACCGCATCGTCCACCAGGCCCCCGATGGCGATGGCCAGGCCGCCCAGCGTCATGGTGTTGATGGACAGGCCGAAATAGCGGAAGACGAGCGCGGTGATGAAGATCGACACCGGGATGGCGGTCAGCGCGATGACTGTCGGCCGCAGCGTCCCCAGGAAGAAGAACAGGATGACCGCGACGAAGACGGAGGCCGCGATCAGCTTGCCCTGCAAGGTGGTGATGGAGGCCTCGATGAAACTGGCCTGGCGGAAGGTCACCCGGGGCGCCTCCATGCCGGCGGGCAGCGATGCCTTGAGGCCGGCCATCGCCTCCTCGATCGATTTCGTCAGCGCGATGGTGTCGGCGGTCGGCTGCTTCTGGATGCCCAGGATCACGGCCGGCTGGCCCTCGAAGCCCGCGTCGCCGCGCTTGAGGGCAGCGGCAAAGGTCACGTCGGCGATCTGCCGCAGCAGGATGGGCTGGCCGTTGCGGGCGGTGAGCGCGAGGTGCTTCAGGTCGTCGAGGCGCGAGGTGCGCCCGAGGTGGCGGATCAGGTATTCGCGGCCATTGAGCTCGATGAAGCCCCCCGAGGTGTTGGCCGAGAAGCCCTTGAGCGCGCTTTCCAGCTGGTCGTGCGTGATGCCCAGCTCCGCCATGCGCACCGTGTTGGGCTGCACCTGGAACTGCCGCACCTCGCCGCCGATCGGGATCACCTGCGCGACGCCCGGCACTGCGAGGAGCCGGGGCCGCAGCACCCAGTCGGCGTACTCGCGGACCGCCATGGGGCTGATCCTGTCCGGGTCCACGGGAATGGCGATCTGCATGATCTCGCCCATGATCGAGCTGATCGGCCCCATGCGCGGCACCACGCCCTCGGCCAGCCCTTCCTCCATCGAGGACAGCCGCTCGGACACCAGCTGGCGCGCGCGAAAGATGTCGGTGCTCCAGTCGAACGTCACGTAGAGGAAAGACAGGCCGGCGGAGGAGGTCGAGCGCACCGATTCCACGCCCGGCAGGCCGTTCATCGTGGTTTCGAGCGGGAAGGTGATGAGCTGCTCCACCTCCTCGGCGGCCATGCCGCCGGCCTCGGTCATAAGGGTGACGGTCGGCTTGTTGAGGTCGGGAAACACGTCCACCGGCGTGCGCGAGAGCGTGAAGGCGCCGTAGGCCATCAAGACCACGCTGGCGATGATCACCAGCAGCCTGTTGGCCAGGCTGTTATTCAGTAGCCACTTGAACATGTCAGCGCACCTGGTTGATCATCGTGGCGCCCTGCGTCACCACGCGGTCGCCGGCCTGCAGGCCGGCGGTCACTGCCGTGTTCACGCCGTCCAGGGGAGCGGTTGTCACGGGGCGGGGTTCAAAGCGCTCGGGCGCGGTCTTCACCCACACGATGGTCTGGTTGGACGGGTTTTTCTGCAGCGAGGTCACCGGCACGGCCACGGCCTGGCTTTGGGTGCGGGTCTGCACGTAAACGCGCACGGGCTGGCCGACCGCGAGGCTTGCCAGCGCGGCGCCCTGGGCCTGGAAGGCCAGCGGCAGCGCCTGGTCGCGCAGGCTGCGCGCCGCGCCGATGAAGCGCAGCGGCACGCGCTGGCCGCCGATGGCCAGCGCCGCGCTGCCGATGTCGGCGGCCATGCCGGCATCGAAAGCCTGTGCCTCGATCTGCAGCCGGGAGGGATCGACGATCTCGAACAGCAGCTCGCGCGCATCGACCACCTGGCCGGCCACGGCGTTGGCCGATGCGATGGCGCCCGAAACTGGCGCCACCAGCGCCTCCCGCGTGGCCAGCCCGCCGCCGACGGCCGCGATGCGCCCGGCCAGGCCCAGGGCCTCGCTTTCCGCGGCCTCCAGGTCTTTTCGCGGCACGGTGTCGCTCAGCTCCCGGAGCCGCGCCAGGCGCTTGTCGGCCACGGCCTGGGCCGCGCGCAGTTCAGCGAGCTGGGCGGCCTGGTTGGCGCGTTCGATGGGCGCTGCCGACGGCACGACGTAGGCCAGGACATCGCCCTTGCGGACGGCCTGCCCCAGGCGGGGCAGGCCGCGGGGTCCGGGCTCGATGCGGCCGGCGTTCAGGGGCTGCACCTTGCCGCCGGCGTTCGGGTCCATCGTGACCCGGGCGTTCAGTTCGACCGTGCGTGGCAGTTCAGCCGTTTCGGCCTGCAGCGTGCGCACGCCCAGCTGGCGCTGGGCGGGCTTGGGCAGGAAGACGCTGCCGTCGGGCAGGCGCTGTGGCCCATGGGCCTGGGGCGTGGCGGCGGCCTCGCCGTGGTCGTGGCCCTCGCCCGCGCTGGCCGGGGCCGCGAGCAGCATGCCGGCCAATGCGGCGGCGCAGAGGAATCGGGCGGATGTCATGCGGCACCTCCCGTGCGGCGCAGGGAAGCACCCCCCATCCGCCTGGCCATGGCCGCCAGGGCGGCGAGCAAGGCCAGGGCCGCAAGGCCCCAGCCGGCATAAGCCTTCCACTGGGGCGTGCGCGCGGGCTCGTCGGCGTGCGGTGCCTCGTGGAGGTCGAGTTCGCCAGCGAGCAGGTCGGCTTCGCCGCCGACGGCCAGCGTCGCGGTGATGGGCAGGAGGCCCGGTTCCGGCCGGGCGGGCAGGACAGCGACAAAAGTGCCATCGCCGTGTTTCGCGGCTTTGAGTGGGGTGCCGGCGATGTCGAGCTCGATGTCCGCGTCCGTCACCGGGCTGTTGTCGGTGGCGCGGTCGAGGTAGAGCGTGAGTTGCCGGTCCTGGAGGATGCCGACCAGCTCGAAGGCGTCGGAGACGGCCGTGAAACGCGGCAGCGCCGGGCTGGCCGAGGCGGCGGGTGCCGCGCCGTGGTCATGGCCCTCGCCCGCGAAGGCGAGGCCGGGGGACAAGAGAAGGAGCACAGCGGCACAGAGCGCTGGCAAGGGATGGGGGAGGTTCATGGAGATTGTTTGGGAAATGGATGGAGTAATTCGGGCGGGGCCGTGCGGCTGGTGCAGCCTCTCAGGGCAGCCAACCCAGGCTCTGGCGCCAGGCGGACACCGAGGCCGCCAGTTCGACCCGGGCACGTGCGGCCTGGCGTTCGGCCTCGGAGGCTTCCGCCTCGATGCGCAGGCGGGTGGGCAGATCGGTTTCGCCCAGCCGGAAGGATTTGTCGAAGAACCCGCGTGCTTCGCTGGCGAGCCGGGCGCGGCGCTCCGCGGCGGCCACCTGCCGTTTGGCGGCATCGGCGCGGGCCTGGGCCGCTTCCAGTTCGGCTTGGAGCCGGGCGTGCTCTTGCGCCGCCTGCGCGTGCAGCTCGGCTGCTTCGGCCCGTGCCGTCGCGATGCGCCCCTCGTGGCGGGGGCCTCCGCCCAGGGGAATGCGCAGGCCGATGTGGATCGATGGCCCGTAGGGCTCGCCAAACCCGCCGCGATCGCGCGTGGTTCCCAGCGTCAACTCCGGGTTGGCGCGTGTCTGTGCCGCAGCCAGGGCCGCCGTGCGCTCGGCCACCTGGGCCCGAAGGTCCAGGTCCTGCACGGCGGCATGGCTGTTCAGGGGCTGGGGGGCCTCCGGTTCGGCCTCCGGCGATGGCGGTGCGTCCGGCAACAGCCCCGTCAGCCCTTTGAGCAGCAGGCTGGCGACCGATTCGGCGGCCTCGGCCTGGGCCAGGGCCAGCTCCGCCGTGGCGACGGCGCCATCGGACTGGTGCTGGTCGGAGCGCGCCAAGTCACCCGCCCGGACGCGGCGTGCCACATCGCCGGCGATGCGCTGCGCCGCGCCGTGCTGCTGCGTGGCGATGTCGCGCTCGATGCGCGCGCGCTGCCAGGCCCACCAGGCCTCGCGCACGGAGGCGGCCAGGCGCAGTTGCGCCGCGCTGCTGCGGGCCTGCGTCGCGTTCGCCTCTGCCTGGGCGAGTTCGCCAGCGCGCATCCGTTCGCCCGGCAGCCACAACGGGAGCGCGACCCCGACCGTGTATTCCCGTGCGCCGCCGTTGCGCTGGAAACGGTCGGTCTTGGCGGCGACCTCCAGGGCGGCGGGCTCGGGAGTCCATGCCTGTGCGGCCTGCTGCTGGGCGAGCGCTGCCTTGCGCCGCTCGGCGAGGGCCTGCGCTTCGGGCTGCCGTTCCCAGGCGGCTTCGTAGGCCTGCTTCAGGCTGCCCGCCCGCGCAGGGGGTGTTTGTGCCGCCGCGCCCCATGCGTGGGCGGCGAGCAGGGCGGCGGTCAGTGCGGACCGCTGCCATGTCCATTGGTGTTTTCGTCGGTTCATCCGATGCTCCAGTGTTGCAATAACCCCAGGGAGATCGGCGGGTGGTGGCCGGGATGGCCACGGCGTGCCTGCCCGTGCCGCCATGCATGGCGCACGGTCAGGTGTGTGCGGAAACGATGAAGAAGGTGATTTCCGCCCCGCCGATCAGGCGGGGAGGGGCCACTGAGGGCGTTCGGGGCGTTCCGGTGAGCCGGGTGGTGTGCTCCGGGCGGAGTCCGCCATGGGGTGCGCGGATGGCACGAAATGTTCCGTGGTCACGGCCAGGATGGGGAGGCCGGCGCAGGCGCCATGGCATTGGTTGCAGTCGAAATCGGCTTCCCCGGCCAGCTTCGTAGCGTCCCCCGTCCGGGCCTCGCCATCGGCCGCATGCTCGTGCTCATGGTGGCCGAAATGCGTGCTTTGCGTGCTGCTCTCGTGCTGGCAATACGGTGCCACCACCGCCCAGCTGAACTGGAGTGGAAGCAAAGCAAGTATCAAGATGGCAAGCCAACGGCGCATCGGAAAAGTATAGCCGTCGCATGCGGCGCCACCGGTCATGATGGCCGGGGTGCGCGCAGGGTTTCCCGTTGGCTGTGTTATGGCATGTGCGGGTGCACAGAAGGCGGCCGTGCCCCGCCCAGGAGGCGGCGCACCACGGGGTGTTCCACCTTGCGCTCGGTGCTGATGGCGTAGTAGTGCTCTTCCACGCCGTCGCAGGGCCCGAGCAGTTGTGCGTGGTGGCGTTGCAGCAGGTCTTCCCGGACGGCGAGCGCGGCGGGGAAAACGCCCAGCCCGCTGCCGCCGAAGGTTTCCAGCAGGGCGCTGTCCTCGAACTCGCCGGCCACGCGCGGATGCAGCCCGCGCTGCGTCAGCCATTGGTCGATGCGCCCGCGCACGGTGGAGTGCGTGGTGGGCAGCAGCACCGGAACCTGCGCCAGCGACGCCGGAAAACCGTCCTTGGCGACGGCATGCCAGGGCTCGGGGGCATACCAGCCCATGCCCGAGGTGCCCAGCGGGTGGTTGTGTACCTTCAGGTGCGGATTGAAGGGCGCCGGGTGGTCGGACAGCACCACGTCGAGCCGGTGCATGGCCAGGTCCGCCAGCAAGTCCGCCATTTCGCCCTCGTGGCACACCAGGCGCAGATCGGGCGTTTCCAGCACGGGCTGCAGCAGGCGCTGGACCACCAGCTTGGGCAGGCCGTCGGCAATGCCGACCGTCAGTCGCACCGTGGCCACCCGGGTGGCGGCGCGCACCAGATCGGGCAGGGCCTCGCCGAGCTGGAAGATGTGCTCGGCCTGCTGCAGCGCGGCCACCCCGGCCTCGGTCAGGGCCAGCCCCCGGCCGGCGGGCTTGAGCAACTGGCAGCCCAGGTCGCGTTCCAGCTCGCGGACCTGGGCGCTCACCGTCTGCACCGCCATGCCGAGGCGCGCGGCCGCGTGGGACATGCCGCCTTCCTTGGCCACGATCCAGAAGTAGTACAGGTGCCGGTAATTGAAAGCCAGGCTCATATTCAGTATTTACAGGATGTTAGTTCTTTAATTTTCTGCTTTTTCCGATGTGATTGTGGCCCTAATCTGCGGGTTCACGTGCGCGGACCGTTCCGCGCCATCGAAAGGAAACCATGAACCAGACGCTTGCCCACTCCACACGCACCGCCGGATCGGGCTGGGGCGCCACCATTGCCACGCACCGGGTGCTGCGCAACACCTATGCCCTGCTGTCCATGACGCTGCTGTTCAGCGCGGCGGTGGCCGCGCTGAGCGTGGCCTTGCGCTTGCCCGCCCCCGGGATCCTCATCACGCTGGTGGGCTATTTCGGCCTGCTGTTCCTGATCCACAAGCAGCAGAACAGCGGCTGGGCCATTCCCTCGGTGTTCGCGCTGACCGGCTTCATGGGCTACACGCTCGGCCCCGTGCTGTCGATGCACCTGGCATTGCCGGGCGGCGCGCAGACCATCGCCCTGGCGCTGGGCGCGACGGGCGTGACCTTCATGGCCCTGTCGGCCTGGGTGCTGGCCACCAAGCGGGATTTCAGCTTCATGGGCGGCTTCCTGTTCGCCGGCATGGTGATCGCGCTGCTGGCGGGCCTGGCGGCCGTGTTCCTGCAGATGCCGGCGCTGGGGCTGGCGGTGTCGGCCATGGTGGCCCTGCTGTCGGCCGGGCTGATCCTGTTTGAAACCAGCCGCATCGTGAACGGCGGCGAAACCAATTACGTGCTGGCCACGGTGAGCCTGTTCGTTTCGCTGTTCAACCTGTTCACCAGCCTGCTGAGCCTGTTCGGCCTGGGCGGCAGCAGCGACTGAACGCCGAGCGCCGCGCCACCATTTCTCAACCGTTGAATCCTGGAGTTTTCATGAACACTTCATTGCGCGCCACCACGGCCGTGATCGCCCTGGCCGTGGCCTCCCTGGCCGTTCCTTCGCTGGCACATGCCAAGCGCCTGGGCAGCCGGTCCTCCGTTCCCCCGGCCAGCATTGGCAAGGCGCCGGCCGCCCCGGCAGCGCCCAAGGCTCCGGCAGCCCCGGCGGCTGCGGCACCGGCGCCGGCCGCTGCACCGGCCGCTCCTGCGGCCCCCGCAGCCCCCGCCGCGCGGGGACCGGGCCTGATGGGCACCATGGGCGCCGCCGCCGTGGGCGCCGTGGCGGGCACCATGGCGGGCAGTGCGCTGGCGAGCGGCATGGCGCCCGAGAAGGATGCCAAGGCCAAAGAGGCCGAGGCCGCCGAGAAGGAAGCCAAGGAACTGCAGCGCAAGGCCGACGAAGCCAAGGCCAAGGCAGAGGCGGCCCGGGCCGCGGTCAAGTGAGGCTCTGGCTGCTCTTGCAGGAGCGCACGAGCAGCCAGCCGATCCAGAGGTAGTTCACCACTGGCAGGAAGCCGAGCCAGACACCCAGCGCCGCCAGGAGGGTCGAGCCCGTGACGGCGCGGGTGAACAGGTAGCCGGTGTAGATGTAGGCAAAGAACACCGGAACCACTGCCGTCGTGATCGTGCCCAGCGTGCCGTCCTGGGGGTCGTAGTGCAACATCTGCCCCAGCGCGGCAATGACCATTGCCCCGCCGACCACATGCAGGGCCGCGAAAGCCACGAGGAAGAAGGTTCTGAGGCGCGGGATGGTGCTGGGGGTGTGGGTCATGATCGGGCCTGGGACGTGCGCCGATCATCGGCCAGCGCGTGCTGGCCGGTGTGATATGCCTCAGAACCTGTTCAAAATCTTTTCATGGGGTACGCATGGCTCCAAAACCGCCACGCTCTAGAGGCGCACGCCGCAGCCCCTACCCATGTAGGAGCAGGGTGGGCAACGACGAGCGTGGCGGTTTTGGAGTCATGCCCTTTGCGGGGCAACGTACCCCATGAAAAGATATTGAACAGGTTCTCAAAGAGCCGGCGTGTCCAGCCGTTCGCGCAACGCCGTCTTGAGCACCTTGCCGTAGTTGTTCTTGGGCAATGCGTCCACCAGCAGGTAGCGCTTAGGGCGCTTGAAGCGCGCCATCTGGGCCAGGCAGTGCTGGTCCAGGGCCTCGCGGCTGGGGTGGGCGCCGGGCTGCGGCACCACGAAGGCCACCACGACCTCGCCCCATTCGGGGTCGGGCGCGCCTACCACGGCCACCTCGGCCACGCCGGGGGCCGTGAGCAGCACCTCTTCCACTTCGCGTGGATAGATGTTGGAGCCGCCGCTGATGATGAGGTCCTTGCTGCGGTCCTTGAGCGTGAGGAAGCCGTCCTCGTCCAGGCTGCCCATGTCGCCCGTGAACAGCCAGCCGTCGCGCAGCGTGGCCTCCGTCGCCTCGGGGTTGCGCCAATAGCCGCGCATCACGCTGTCGCCCCGGACCACGATTTCACCGACCGTGCCAACGGGCAGGCCGTGCCCCTGCCCATCGGTCACGCGCACCTGCACCGGCGTCTGGGCCACGCCCACCGAGGAGATGCGTTCCAGATGGCGCGGGTGCGCGGTGTCGGCCAGCTGCTGGCGCGACAGCGCCGTTGCGACCATGGGGGTTTCGCCCTGGCCATAGATCTGCACGAAGCGTAGCCCCATCACCTGCAGGGCGCGCTGGATGTCGGCCACATACATGGGCGCGCCGCCGTAGACGATGGTCTTGAAGGCGCGCGCCGACTGCTCCGGGCCGAGGCCCGCCTGGGCGGCATGGTCCACCAGGCGCTTGACGATGGTGGGCGCGGCAAAGGTGGACAGCGGCCCCAGCCGCCAGCCCAGCTCGAACAGCTCGGCCGGCTCCACGCCGCCGGATGCCGGCACCACATGCCGCGCCCCGGCCATCAGGTGCGGAATGGCATACAGGCCGGCGCCGTGCGACATGGGGGCGGCATAGACGATGGCGTCCTGCGCCGCCACCGGGTCCACATCGACGAAATAGGTCAGCCCCATGGCCATGAGATTGCGGTGCGTGAGCATCACGCCCTTGGGGCGGCCCGTGGTGCCGCTGGTATAGAACAGCCAGGCCACATCATCGGGGGCGCGCTCGCAGGGGGCCACGCTCCAGGGGTCGGTGGCGGGGGCCAGCAGCGCATCGGCCTCGGGGGATTCGATGTCGATCTGCCGCTCCAGCCCCACCAGCGCCTCCGGGGCCACATCGGTGGTGACGAAGCCCCAGCGGGCCTGGGCGTTGTCCACGATCCACTCGGTTTCCTTCGGGTGCAGCTTGGCGTTCACCGGCACCACCACCAGCCCGGCCCACCAGGCAGCGCACAGCACCTCCAGGTAGCGCGGGTGGTTGCGCAGGAACAGCAACACCCGGTCCCCGGGCTGGAGCCCGGCCGCGCGCATGCGCTGTGCCAGGCCGGCGCTGCGGGCGGCCCACTCGCCGTAGGTGGCGAACGGTGCGCTGCCGTGGAAGAGGGCTGGGCGGTGGGGCGACAGGCGGGCGTGCCGCAGCAGCAGGTGGACCAGGTTCATGGGGTTCCTATTGCTTGAACACCACCGCTTCGAGCTGCATGGCGCGGATGCGCGCGGCCGCAACGTTGGCTTCCTTGGCGCTGTCGTAGGGGCCTACGCGCACCCGGGTGCGCCGGCCCTTGGCGGTTTCCAGGGTCTGGCGGAAGGCGGGCAGGTCTTCGTTGAGTAGCCGTGCCTGGGCCTTGCGGGCATTGGCTTCTTCGGCGAAAAAACCCACGTTGATGTAGTAGCCCGGCGCGCTGCCCACCACGGCCAGGGGGGCACTGGCCGGGGTGGAGGCTTCGGAGGCCGGTGGTGTGGCGGGCTTCGCCTCGGCCTTGCTGGCGGGGGCGCGGCGTGCCGCCGGGGATGGGGATGCCGGGGCCGGACTGGGGCGGCTGGCGCTGGCGGACCGGCTGGCGGCATGGGATGCCGGGGTGGATGCCGCAGCCAGGGCGGGTGCCTTGCCGGGAGCCGACGCCGGGGCGGCCACGGGTGTTGGTGTTGGCGTTGGCGTTGGTGCAGGTGCAGGTGCAGGTGCAGGTGCAGGTGCGGGTGCCTCGGGGGCGCTGGCGGAGGATGCCGCCGAGGCGGGGACGGCCACAGGGGAGGGTTCCAGGGCTGGTTCCGGGGCGGATGCTGTTTCGGAGGCGGCCGTGATCGGGTGGGGCGCCGTGGCCGCAGGGGCGGAGCTTTCGGGCGGAGCGGCGGTGCCGGTCAGGCTGCCCTGCGGCAGGTACCAGTAGGCGGCGGTGGCCGCGCCGACCAACACCAGGTTGAGCAGCGCCAGGCCGATGAGGCGTTGCCAGGAACTGGCCTGGCGGTCCAGCAGCGCGCAGGCCTCGGGAATGTTGCGCGTGGCGGCCAGGGTTCGGGCAATCCGCTTGCGTACCTCGGTGTGCAGGACGGCATCGCCATACAGGCCCGGCAGGATGAAGGCCAGCGCGGCGAAGACGGCGATCAGGCCCCATTGCACGGCGTCGGGCCATTGCAGGGCCGGGCGGGCCACGCCGAACACCAGCAGGGCCAGGCCTTCGGCTGCGGCCACATAGACCAGGGCCGCGCCCCACAGGTTGTGCAGCGCCATCCAGTTCAGGGTGCTCAGGCTGGCGGCCCAGTTCCAGCCTGGTTGGGTGCGGCCTGCGGCGTCAAACCGTGCGAAGCGGGGCAGGTAGTGTTCCGTGTGGACCGGGCCAATGGCGGCGCGGTACAGCGCGGTCATGGCGCTTTCGGAGGAGGCGTCCGTAGCGGCGGTGGCATAGATGGCGGCAAGTTCCTGGTGGGCGGGCATGGCCGATTCTGGCATGGGGCGGCAGTCGCGGCCATGGGGTTGGTGCGGACGCAAAAAAACCCGCAGGGCTTGCGCCGTGCGGGCAGAGAGGTCCCTGGAGAGTCCGGATGCGGGATCAGCTGCGGTCGCCCAGGGCAATGGCGCCGGCGCGTGCGGCCGTCACGGCCTCGGCGCGCACGGTGGTGCGGCTCACGTCCGATGCGGCGCCGGCCTGGTCGGGCAGCGTGAAGTTCTTGAACTGGGTCACGGCCCGTGCGGCTTCGGCCTGGACGGCGGCGCGGTCGCGGCTGGACTGGAACTGGGCTTCGAAGTTGTGGCCGTACAGGTCATTGGCCTGGGCGCCGAAGGAGGCGAAAGCGGCAACGGCGGCGACGGAGAGGATGCGGGAGGCGTTCATGGTGTGTACCTTGGGAGAAGTCAGTGGTTCAGGGCGTCGGGGTGGGGGCGGCTCAGCTGCGCTCGCCCAGGGCGATGGCGCCAGCGCGGGCGGCCGTCACGGCCTCGGCGCGCACCGTGGTGCGGCTCACGTCCGAGGCTGCGCCGGATTGGTTGGGCAGCGTGAAGTTCTTGAACTGCGTCACGGCCTGGGCGGCTTCGGCCTGGACGGTGGAGCGGGCGCGGGTGGACTGGAAGCCGGCTTCGAAGTTGGTGCCGTACAGGTCGTTGGCCTGGGCGCCGAAGGAGGCGAAAGCGGCAACAGCGGCGACGGAGAGGATGCGGGATGCGGTCATGGTCAATTCCTTCAAAAAGTGTTTCAGGACCCGGGTCCGCATCTACGTTCTCGTGGTGCTGATCCGGCTTCGGTGGGCTTCCCGTGTGGGTTGCGTCTCATCGATGGGTTGAACTGTACGCCCCGCTAGTTCAAAGAAAAACCACCTAGTCGCAAACTAACTGTTCCAGTTTTTAGAACAATGGGGCGGGAACTTTGGGAGCGCCACGCCGCATCTCGGCATGGCCGCCAGCACGGCCCGCGCCCGGCAGGGGCATTGCATTCGGCCTACGATGGCGGGCCAGACGTTCTGCCTACACCCATGACCAAGACCCTGAAGATCGACTTCGTTTCCGACATTTCCTGCCCCTGGTGCGCGATTGGCCTGCAGTCGCTGGAACAGGCGGCTGGCCGGTTGGAGGGCGAGGTCGCGCTGGACCTGCATTTCCAGCCGTTCGAGCTCAATCCGCAGATGGGCCCCGAGGGCCAGGACATCGGCGAGCACCTGCAGGAGAAATACGGCGCCACGCCCGAGCAAAGCCAGCGCACGCGCGAGGCCATCGCCGCGCGCGGCGCCGAGCTGGGATTCACCTTCAACATGGAACGGCGCGGCCGGATCTACAACACCTTCGACGCGCACCGCCTGCTGCACTGGGCGGAGCTGGAGGGCTGCCAGTCCCGGCTCAAGCATGCGCTGTTCAAGGCCTATTTCACCGATGGCCAGGACCCGAGCAGCCACGAGGTGCTGGAGCGCGTGGCGGGTGAGGTGGGGCTGGACACGGGCGAGGCGCGTGCGCTGCTGGCGTCCGACCGCTTTGCCGCCGAGGTGCGCGAGCACGAGCAGCTCTACCTGCGCCAAGGCATCCACTCGGTGCCGGCCGTCATCATCAACGACCGCCACCTGATCCAGGGCGGCCAGCCGCCCGAGGTGTTCGAGCAGGCACTGCGCCAGATCGCGGCGCAGGCATGATTGCTATTAAATTTATAGCTAATAGCGCTTGATGGGTAAGCGCTAGAGGCCGATTTCATTTGAAATCAGCCCGGCGGCCGCACCTATTTCTTCAGCGGAATGGGCGTGGCGCGGTCCACCGGCACGGCCGTCACGCTGTTTTGTGGCGAGCCGTCGATGAGCTTTTCGGAGTAGGTGAGGTAGACCAGCACGTTGCGCGCCGGGTCCACCATGCGCACGATGCGCAGGCGCTTGAACAGGATGGACATGCGCTCGCTGAACACCTCTTCCTGCTTGCGCAGCGGCTGCGGGAAGGCGAGGGGGCCGGTCTGGCGGCAGGCGATGGAGGCCTCGGCGCGGTCCTCGGCCAGGCCCAGCGTGCCCTTGATGCCGCCGGTGCGGGCGCGCGAGACGTAGCAGGTCACGCCCTGCACGGCAGGGTCGTCGTAGGCCTCGACCAGGATGTCGTGGTCGCGGCCGATCCACTGGAAGGCCGTGTCCACGGTGCCGATCTTCTCCCCCTCGGCCGCCACGGCGGCGCCGCAGGCCAGCAGGGCCATGCAGGCCAGGGCGTGGCGTGCGTGCCGCAGGCTCATGCCAGGGCCCCGGTTTCGCTGCAGCGCTGTGCCAGGTGGGCCAGCGCTTCCTCCACCTGGTCGACCAGCACCAGGCACAGATCGCCAGGTTGCAGGCGCGCGAGGGCGGTGTCGATGGCGATGAATTCGCCGCGGATTTCCTCCACATGGCGGGTGCGTGCGGCACCGGCCAGGCCTTCGCGCAGCAGCGCCATCACCTCGCCGTCGGCGCGGCCGCGCTGGGCGGCGTCCTGGTAGAGCAGCACGTCGTCGAAGGCAGCGCCGAGGATGATGGTCTGCTCGCGGATGTCCTCGTCGCGCCGGTCGCCCGCGCCGCTGATGACCACGCTGCGCCGCTGGGCGGGCAGGGCCTCGACGGCCTGCACCAGGGCGCGCATGGCGTCGGGGTTGTGGCCGTAGTCGGCGATCACGGTGGCGCCCCGGTAGTCCATCACGTTGAAGCGGCCGGGGGCGTTGTCGCTGTCGTTGACGAAGCCCGAGAGGCCGCGGCGGATGGTCTGCCACGGCAGGCCCACGCCCCAGGCGGCGGCCACGGAAGCCATGACGTTCTCCACCTGGAAGGCAATCCGGCCGTTGCGCGTGATGGGCACGTCGCGCAGGTGGATGGTCTCGCGCCACGAGCCTTCCGAGGCGACGATGGAGTCGCCATCGACGTACACGGTGCGGTGGCCCTGGGCGCGGTGCGTGGCCATCACGGGGTGGTGGCGGTCGCTGGCGAAGTAGATGATCTTGCCGGGGCAGGCCGAGGCCATGCTGGCGACGATGGGGTCGGTGGCGTTGAGCACGGCGTAGCCGGTGGCGGCCACGTTCTGCACGATCACGCGCTTGAGCACGGCCAGGTCTTCCACCGTGGTGATGTAGTTCAGGCCCAGGTGGTCGCCCGCGCCGATGTTGGTCACCACGGCCACCTGGCAGCGGTCGAAGCCCAGCCCTTCGCGCAGGATGCCGCCGCGCGCCGTCTCGAACACGGCGGCGTCCACCTCGGGGTGCAGCAGCACGTTGCGCGCGCTTTTCGGGCCGCTGCAGTCGCCGCTGTCGATCTGGCGGCCGTTCACGTACACGCCGTCGGTGTTGGTCATGCCCACGCGCAGGCCCTGGGCCGTGAACAGGTGGGCGATGAGGCGGGCCGTGGTGGTCTTGCCATTGGTGCCGGTGACGGCCACGGTGGGGATGCGCCCGTCGTCGCCATGGGCGTAGAGGCGGTCCACGATGGCCTGGCCGATGGCGCGCGGCTTGCCGTACGACGGTGCCAGGTGCATGCGCAGGCCGGGCGCGGCGTTCACCTCGACGAAGCCGCCGCCCTGTTCTTCGAGCGGGCGCAGCACGGTCTCGGCCACCATGTCCACGCCGCAGATGTGCAGGCCCACCATCTGGGCCGCCGCCACGGCGCGCGCGGCCACCTCGGGGTGCACGTCGTCGGTCACATCGGTGGCGGTGCCGCCGGTGGAGAGGTTGGCGTTGTTGCGCAGCACCACGCGCTGGCCTTTTTCGGGCACGGAGTCGGGCGTGAGGTTCTGCAGCGCCAGGCGCGCGATGGCGATGTCGTCCAGGCGGATCTTGGTCAGCGAGGTGGCATGGCCCTCGCCCCGGCGCGGGTCCTGGTTGACGATGTCCACCAGTTCGCGCACGCTGCGCTCGCCGTCGCCCAGCACCTGGGGCGGCTCGCGGCGCGCGGCGGCCACGAGCTGGTCGCCCACCACGAGCAGGCGGAAATCGTGGCCGGGCAGGAAGCGCTCGACCATCACGGTGCCGTAGTCGGCGGCATTCTTGTAGGCCTCTTCGAGCTGGGCGCGGTCGGTGATGTTCACCGTCACGCCCTTGCCCTGGTTGCCGTCCTGGGGCTTGACCACCACGGGCAGGCCGACCTTCTGGGCCACGGCCCAGGCTTCTTCCACCGTCTCGACGGGCTGGCCCAGCGGCACGGGCACGCCGGCGGCGTGCAGCAGGCGCTTGGTCAGGTCCTTGTCCTGGCCGATGGATTCGGCCACGGCGCTGGTCGTGTCGATTTCGGCGGCCTGGATGCGGCGCTGCCGGGAACCCCAGCCGAACTGCACCAGGCTGCCGCGCGTGAGGCGCCGGTAGGGAATGCCGCGCGCCACGGCGGCCTCGACGATGGCGCCGGTGCTCGGCCCCAGTCGCTCGTCTTCATCGAGCTCGCGCAGGTTGGCGATGGCCGCCCCGGCATCGAAGCCGCCCTGGCCGAGGGCGGCTTGGATGAGTTGGCGCGCGTCCTCGAAGGCCTGGCGGCCCACGGCCTCCTCGCTGTACTCGACGACGACCTGGTACACGCCCGGGTCCACCGTGGCGGTGGTGCGGGCGAACGTCACCGGGCAGCCGGCCTGGGCCTGCAGGGCCAGCGCTGCGGCCTGCAGCACATGGGCGAGCGAGAGATCGGTGTCGCTGCCTTCGGCCTGCAGCGTGCCGATGGCGGGAAAGAGGGCGCGCAGCCGGGCTTCGAAGCCCTCGATCCGGGACATGGCGCGCTCGGATTCAGCGCAGGCCACCACGGCCTCGATGGCCATGTGGCGGCTCCAGAGGTTGGGGCCGCGCAGGGCCCTGATGCGGGATACATCCATGGGGTCGGTCTTTCAGTGTTCTTTCGCGGGGCGGTGGTTTGTTTGAAATCGGCCGGCGTTCAGGCGCGGGCGGTGTCCACGGCGGGTTGTTCGGGTTCGAAGGTCTTGATGCCCGCGCCGATGAGGTCGGGCGAAATGTCCAGGGCCCAGGCGGTCGCGATGGCGGCGAGCAGGGCGTCGGTGTCGGGCACCACGGCGCCGCGGCCGAAGGTCAGGTCGGTCAGGGGGCCCAGCACATGCTCGGTGTGGCCCGTGGCCAGCACCACGCGGCCGTTCTTGACGATGACGGCGCGGCCGTATTCGTCGTCGGCGCGGTGCTCCACGATGGCGGGCAGGAGGGCGTCCTGGGCGTACAGCACCACGCTGCCGTCGCACAGCGGCGCCAGCGCCGCCACCTGCGGCTCGGCGGCGTTGAGCACGGCGGCGCCCTTGTCGAGCACCACGTCGACCTGGGTGCGCAGCACGCGGGTCATCTGCTCCTGCTCGTGCACGTCGAATTCGGCCAGGGTCGCCACGCCATCCATGTCGGTGACCACGCCCACCTGGCAGCGGTCATAGGCCAGGCCATCGCGCAGGATGGTGCGGGCGTCGTTCTCGATCACGGCGGCCTGCGCCATCTGGTTCATCAGCAGGCGGTGGGCGGCTTCCCAGTGAGCGTTGTCGCCCGCCTCGACGCGGCGGCGGTCGAGGAACAGGCCGTCGCGGCAGGCCAGGCCGGTGTGCCGCCCGCTCAGGTGCAGCAGCCAGGCCACCAGGCGCGCGATGGTCGTGGTGTTGCGCGTGCCCGCGACGCCCACGACCGGAATGCGGCCCGCGGTGTCGGCATGGTCCTCGGAGGGGAACAGGTGTTCGACGATGGCCTGGCCCACGGGGCGCGGCGCGCCCTCGGCGGGCTTGAGGTGCATCAGCAGGCCGGGGCCGGCGTTCACCTCCACGATGGCGCCGCCCTGGCTGTGCAGCGGCTTGGAGATGTCCTGCGCCACCATGTCGATGCCGGCGATGTCCAGGCCCACCACCTTGGCGGCCAGCGCGGCGATGTAGGCCACCTCGGGGTGCACGTCGTCGGTGCAGTCCACGGCCACGTTGCCGTTGCGCTGCACCACCACCTGGCGGCCCGCCGCGGGCACGGCGCTGGCGTCCAGGTCCTGGCGCTTGAGTTCGAGCTGCACCTTGGCGTCGGTCGCCACGTCGATGATTTCCAGCGGGTACTCTTCCTCGTAGCCCCGGCGCGGGTCGGAGTTGAGCTGGGTGTCGATGAGTTCCTTGACGGTGGAGCGGCCGTTGCCGGTGATGCTCACCACCTCGCCGCGCGCGGCCGCCACCAGCTTGCCGTCCACCACCAGCAGGCGGTGCTCGTCGCCGGGGATGAAGCGCTCGACCATCACGTCGCTGCCTTCGGGGTAGGCCATGTGGTAGGCCGCCTCGATGTCCTCCTGCTTGCGCAGGTCCAGCGTCACGCCCCGACCGTGGTTGCCGTCCGAGGGTTTGACGACCACGGGCAGGCCGATGTCCTGCGCGGCTTCCCAGGCTTCCTCGGGGCTGTCGACGACCTGGCCCTCGGGAATCGGCACGCCGCAGGATTTGAGCAGGCTCTTGGTGAGGTCCTTGTCGGAGGCGATACCCTCGGCGATGGCGCTGGTGAATTCGCTCTCGGCCGTCCAGATGCGGCGCTGGCTGGCGCCGTAGCCCAGCTGCACCAGGTTGCCGTCGTTCAGGCGGATGTGCGGGATGCCCCGGTCCGTGGCGGCGGTGACGATGCAGGCGGTGCTGGGGCCGAGGTAGCTGTCGTCCACCTCGGTGCGCACCTGGGCCACGGCGGCCGGCACGTCGAAGGGTTCGTCGTTGATGGCCGCCATGATCAGGCGGTGGCCTTGTTCGAGCGCCATGCGCGCCACCTGCTCGTCGCGCGCCCGGAACACCATGCGGTAGACGCCGCGCACCGAGGTGCTGCGCGTCTGGCCGAAGCCCGTGGGCATGCCGGCGAGGTTGAGCAGTTCGATGACGATGTGCTCCAGCACATGGCCGCACCAGGTGCCTTCCTGCAGGCGCTGCAGGAAGCCGCCGCGCTCGCCCACGCCGCAGTGGTGCTCGATCAGGGCCGGCAGCCAGGCCGTCAGGCGTTCATTGAGTCCGGGGATCTGGTGCGAGGGATGGTCTTCGAGGGCTCCAAGATCGAGCCAGACTTCGAGGGCGGGACGGTAGGTCCAGATGTTCGGACCGCGCAGGTAGTTGATGCGCAGCAGTTGGATGTCGTTGAATTTCGCCATGGATTGCAGCGGAGGAGGGTGTTCCGGCCTGTACGGGTGCTAGGGGGATGCGAGACGGAGATGGGTACGGATTGTGCGCCACTCCGGAGCCAGTGTGGAGTGTCAGCGAATGGAGGGTGCCGGGCGTTAAGGAGGGAAAGCACACCCTTGCAGGCCGTATCGGGGAGAATTCTGGTCGCTGCGTGAACTGACGCCGCAGGCTACCGGAACGTGGAAATACCAACCAAAATGCAACATCACCATCCTGTGGACGCCTTCGGTGTCTTGAATGGCCCCTTCGGGGCCGAACTGCGGGCCATGCTCGCTTCCCACGAGAACGTGCGGACGGTCCTGGAGGTTGACCTGGGCGCCGATCTGCGCTTTGGCGCCGGCCTGCTGGTGCTGACGCCGCGGCGCCTGCTGGCCCGTTCTGCGGGAGACGATGCCTGGGGTGAGTGGGTGCTCACCAAGGATCTGGCCCTGCGCCTGCAGGACCATGGCGGCGTGGGCACGCTGGAGCTGCACGACGGGCGCCAGCGGCTGGCGTTCTGGCGCTTCACGCTGGGAGCCCAGGCCCAGGCCGTGCGGCTGGTGCAGCATTTCGAGCAGCAGGTGCTGCGCCTGGCGGACCAGGCCGCGCCCACGGACGAGGACGCCGAAGAGGCCCGGTGCCCGACCTGCCATGCGCCGCTGCCGCCCGATACCGAGGAATGCCCGGCCTGTGCCCGCGCGCAGCCGCCCCAGCCCTCGACCTGGGTGCTGCTGCGCCTGTGGCGTTTCGCGCGGCCCTACCAGGGGCAGCTCGCCGCCGGCTTTGCGCTCACACTGGCCTCCACCGCCGCCACGCTGGTGCCGCCCTACCTGACCATTCCGCTGATGGACGACATCCTGATCCCGTTCCAGAACGGACAGAAGATCGACCCGGCCCTGGTGCTGCTGTACCTCTCGGGCCTGCTGGGCTCGGCGCTGGTGGCCTGGGGGCTGGGCTGGGCGCGCACCTACATCCTGGCGCTGGTGTCCGAGCGCATCGGCGCCGACCTGCGCACCACCACCTACGAACACCTGCTGCGCCTCTCGCTCGACTATTTCGGCGGCAAGCGCACCGGCGACCTGATGGCGCGCATCGGCTCGGAAACCGACCGCATCAACGTCTTCCTCTCGCTGCATGCGCTCGATTTCATCACCGACGTGCTGATGATCGTCATGACGGCGTTCATCCTGTTCTCCATCAACCCCTGGCTGGCGCTGGTGACGCTGGTGCCGCTGCCGTTCATCGGCTGGATGATCCATGCCGTGCGCGACCGCCTGCGCACCGGGTTCGAGAAGATCGACCGCGTCTGGTCCGAGGTGACCAATGTGCTGGCCGACACCATTCCCGGCATCCGGGTGGTCAAGGCCTTCGCCCAGGAAAAGCGCGAGGCCCAGCGCTTCCGCGATGCGAACCAGCACAACCTCGAAGTGAACGACAAGCTCAACAAGACCTGGAGCCTGTTCACGCCCACGGTGTCGCTGCTCACCGAGATCGGCCTGCTGGTCGTCTGGGCCTTTGGCATCTGGCTGGTCTCCAAGAGCCAGATCACGGTGGGGGTGCTCACGGCCTTCATCGCCTACATCGGGCGCTTCTATGGCCGGCTCGATTCGATGAGCCGCATCGTTTCGGTCACGCAGAAGGCGGCGGCGGGCGCCAAGCGCATCTTCGACATCCTCGACCATGTGAGCAACGTGCCCGACCCGGTCCAGCCCGTGAAGATGGACAAGGTGCGGGGCGCCATCGGCATGCGCGGCGTGGGTTTCCGCTATGGCAGCCGGGCGGTCATCAAGGGGCTTGACCTCGATATCCGCCCGGGCGAGATGATCGGCCTGGTGGGGCACAGCGGCTCGGGCAAGAGCACGCTGGTCAACCTGATCTGCCGCTTCTACGACGTGACGGAAGGCTCCATCCAGATCGACGGCACCGATCTGCGCCGCTTCGCCGTGGCGGATTACCGCCGCCACATCGGCCTGGTGCTGCAGGAACCCTTCCTGTTCTTCGGCACCATCGCCGAGAACATCGCCTACGGCAAGCCCGACGCCACGCGCGACGAGATCGTGGCCGCCGCCCGGGCCGCCCATGCGCACGAATTCATCCTGCGCCTGCCGCACGGCTACGACTCGCTCGTGGGCGAGCGTGGCCAGGGGCTGTCGGGCGGCGAGCGCCAGCGCATCTCCATCGCGCGCGCGCTGCTGATCGACCCGCGCATCCTGATCCTTGACGAAGCCACCTCCGCCGTGGACACGGAAACCGAGAAGGAAATCCAGAAGGCGCTGGACAACCTGGTCCAGGGCCGCACGACCATCGCCATCGCCCACCGTCTGTCCACCCTGCGCAAGGCCGACCGCCTGGTCGTCATGGACCGGGGCGAGGTGGTCGAAGTGGGGCCGCACGACGAACTCATGGAGCAGCAGGGCGCCTACTGGCGGCTCTACGAGGCCCAGGCGCGCCGCGCCGAAGAGGACGCGCAGGCCGCCGGCGTCATCATCGACAGCGGCCTCCTGCACCCGGCACACCCTGCCGGCAATTCCTGATGCGAGACCTTTCCATGCCGTCCACCCCCACCCTGTCCTTGCAACTGCACCGCGATGCCCATGGCCGGCTGGTGCTCACCCTGCCCGACGGCACCGTCCATGCCGGTGTGCTGCCGGTGCGGGCCTTCCCGATCGCCGCGCCCGGCGAGGGCCTGTCCCTCATGGGGGCCGACGGCCACGAACTGGTCTGGCTGGACCGCATGGACCAGTTGCCCGAGCCGGCCCGGGGCCTGGTGCTGGAAGAGCTGGCCGTGCGGGAGTTCGTGCCGGCCATCCAGAAGATCCTGGGCGTCTCCAGCTTCTCCACGCCCAGCACCTGGACGGTGGAGACCGACCGTGGCGGAACACAGTTCACCCTGAAGGCCGAGGAAGACATCCGGCGCCTGCATGGCCGCACCTCGCTGCTGATCGCCAGCGGCGAGGGCGTGCAGTACGCGATCCCCGACAGCACGGCGCTCGACAAGGCGTCCCGGCGGCTGCTCGAACGCTTCCTCTGAAAACCGGTGCCGGGCGGCCCGGGGTGGGTCGTTTTCGACGGGTAAAGGTAGGTGAAAACCCTTAATTTGGGGTGATCGGCAAAAAAAGGCTCAACTTCCCCTTCTTTTTGTCGAAATGAAGGCACGAGAAGGGGATAGAGCCCTCTCGGTTTTCCACCAACTGAGGCCACTGCCATGCAACTGCCACCTGTCGACCGATCACCGATCTGGCGTCCCCAGGGCGCTGATTTGTATTCCACCGGGGCGTCGGGTGCCGTGCCGGTGCGTCCCATCCACGCGGCCAACCCGGTCGAGTCCATGGACCGGCTGGGCGAGGGCGCCATCGTCAAGACGCCGGAGAAGCCCTCGGACCCCGATGCACCGAACCGTGACTGGACCGAGGTCAAGAAGAAGGAAACGGTGGAGGAGCCCCCGGAACCGCCCAAGGAGCCGATTTACAAGCAGCTGCTCGAATTCCTGCAGTCGATGTGGCGCGCCAGCGGCAGCGCCATTGAGCTGGCGCAGGACATCAACAAGACCACGCTGCAGGAGCGGCTGGCCCAGCAGGCCAAGAACGAGCCGCTGACCTATTCCGACCCCAAGGTCAAGCGGACGGGCGGCCTGTGACCGGGTCCATGACTGGAGGATTGTTGCTACTATTTTTGTAGCTATCGGCGCACGCCCATAAAGCGCTGAATCCGTTTTTCTTGTTATTTTCCGCCAGCGGCGGACTGCACTCCCCGGGCCCCGGGTGCAGGCATCTTCAGTGATTCCCCTCCCCCGTTTTTGCAGGCTGCGTTCACCGTGGCATGCCGTTCAGCGCGCCGCTGCGGCGGGACCGGCCTCGGCCTGTGCGGCGCGCAGGCGTGCGCGTTCCGCCCGGTAAGTGCGGGCGAAGGCCTGCACTTCGGCATAGGAGACATAGCCGTCGTGGTCGGTGTCGGCGCTGTCGAACGCCTGCGCCAGCCGGGGGAACAGCCGGACCTCGCTGCGGCTGAGCTTGCCGTCGCCATTGAAGTCGAGCAGCTTGAAGTCCCGCTGCGCCTTGATCTCGCCTTGGCTCAGCCCCGTGGGGTCCGGGGCGGTGGCGGGTTCGTCCGCTGGCCCGCTGGCCCATGCCGGCGTGGCCCCCAGCAGCGCCAGTGCGCAGCCCAGGGCCGCCAGTGTGGCGTGTGCCTTGTGTTTCATCGGGAAGTTCCTGTGCGAGCGGGGGGAATTGTGCTGGGTGAGGGTGCCGGAGGGCGCCGGAAGTTCCCGGGGAATGGTGCCGGGGGATTACCGGGTGGGGTCGGGCGCGTGGTTGGCAATGCCGCTGCTCACATGGCCGGCGGGCACATGCAGGGCGGCCGAGGTGACATGGCCGGTCTGGTCGTCAAAGAAGAAATCGGGCTCGAACTCGCGCAGGAACTCGCCCTTGGGCATGCCGCCGAGGAACATGGCTTCGTCCACGGTGATGTTCCAGCTCATCAGCGTCTGGATGGCGCGCTCGTGCGCCGGGGCGCCGCGCGCCGTTACCAGGGCGGTGCGGATGCGCATGTCCGGCGCGCCGCTGTGCTGCAGGCGGTGCAGGGCGGAAAGAAAGGGCTTGAACGGGCCGGGCGGCAGGGGCAGCAGGGCTTTTTCCTGTTCGTGCGCCTGGAAGGCGTCGAGCCCGGCGGCCTGGAACACGCGCTCGGCCTCGTCGGAAAACAGCACGGCATCGCCGTCGAAGGCGATGCGCACCTCGTTCGGGTGCGCCGGGCTGGCCTGGGCCGACTGTGTGGCCACGCGCGCAGCCGGGAAGCCCATGGCCAGGGCCTCGTTCACGTCGGCACCGTTGGCCGAGAGGAACAGGTGCGCGCCCAGCGGGCGCAGGTAGCGGAAGGGCGCGGCCCCCTGCGTGAACACGCCGCGCTGCACGCTGGCCAGGCCGTGCGCGCGGGCCGAGCGGAACACGCGCATGCCACTGGCCGGGTCGTTGCGCGAGAGCACCACCACCTCCACGCGCTGCTGGCCGGGCTCGTTGAAGGCCAGCAGCTTGCGGACCAGCGAGAACGCCACGCCCGGCGGTGCCGGCACATCGAGCCGCTCCAGCTGCAGCTGCATGTAGGCCTGGGCATTGCCCTGGTCGAAGAGGCGGTTCTCCTCCTCGAAGTCGAACAGGGCGCGCGACGAGATCGCCACCACCAGCTTGTCGTCCAGGGTTACAGCCATAAAGTCACTTCATAAACTGGTTGAGCTGGATGATGGGCAGCAGCACCGCCAGCACGATGAGCATGACGACCAGGCCCATGGTCACGATGAGCAGCGGCTCCAGCAGGGTCGCCAGCTGCAGCGCGCGGCGCTGCACCTCGGCCGAGAGCTGCACGGCGGCGCGCTGCAGCATCACGGGCAGCTGGCCGGTCTGCTCGCCCAGGCGGGCGAACATGGGCAGCAGGCTCGGAAAGCGTTTCTTCTGCGCCAGGGCCGAGGCCAGCGGCGCGCCCTCGCGCACCAGCACCAGGGCGTCGAGCGCATCGGCGCGCAGCGCGCGGTTGTTCAGGGTCTCGGCCGCCGCCTGCAGCGCCTTGAGGATGGGCACGCCCGCGCCGGCCAGCATGGCCAGGGTGCTGGCGAAGCGCGCCGCGTTGTAGCCGCGCGCCAGGCGGCCCACCAGCGGCAGGTTCAGCCAGGCGGCGTCGAATTTTTGGCGAAATGTGGCAAAACCCAAGGACCAGCGCGCGCCAATAGCTATTAAAACAATAGCAATCAACATCCACAGGCCATGGTTGCGCACGAAGCTGCTGAGGGCCAGCATGGCCACCGTGAGGAAGGGCAGGGCGCGCTTGGTGCCCGCGAACACGCTGGCCACCTGCGGCACCACGTAGCTCACGAGAAAGACCACGATGGCGATGGCCACCAGGGTGACGATGGCCGGGTACAGTGCCGCGCCCACCAGCTTGGCGCGCAGCTCCTGGCGTTCCTCCAGGTCGTCGGCCAGGCGTTCGAGCACCAGGCCGAGGTGGCCGCTGTGCTCGCCCGCGCCGATGACGGCGCAGTAGATGTCGGAAAACTCGCGTGGGTGCTGCTGCAGGGCGCGCGCGAAGGTGGAGCCGGCGTTCACTTCCGCCCGCAGCACGGCCACCAGGTGGCGCTGGCGCTCGTTCTCGGCCTCTTCGGAGAGCGCGGTCAGCGCGCGCTCCAGCGGCAGGCCCGAGGACACCAGACCGGCGAGCTGGCGCGTCCAGATGGCCAGCGCCGTGGCGCCGAACACCGGACGGGTGAACAGGTCGCGCTGGTGGCCGGCGCCCTGCGCGGGGCGGTCGCCCACCGGCTCCACGGCCAGCGGCACCAGCGCCTGGGCGCGCAGCTGGCTGCGGGCCGCCTTGGCGGAATCGGCCTCGACAACGCCCTTGCGGGTCAGTCCCTGGTCGTCGAGCGCTTCAAAGGTAAAGGCGGGCATGCGGGTTCAGCAACGGTGGTGTCAGGGCACGATGGTAGCCGCTGCCGGGCCGCCCTACGCCAAGGCGGCGTGCGCCTGTGCCGCGATGTCGAGCGAGCGCAGGCGCAGCGCCGGGTCGAACACATCGCACACCAGCATCAGCTCGTCGGCGCCCGTGGCCTGTGCCAGCGCCGCCAGCCCCTTGTGCACCGTGTCCGGCCCGCCGACTACGGCAGCGGCCAGGAACTCACCGATGGCGGCGCGCTGCGGCGGCTGCAACTGCGCGGCGAAGTCTTCCACCGGCGGCTGCAGGCGGCGCCGGTCGCCGGACAGGATGCCGAGCACGCGCTGGTAGGTGCTGCTGGCCAGGTATTCGGCTTCCGCGTCGCTGGGCGCGGCGATCAGCGGCACGCCGATCAGCACGTAGGGCTGCTGCAGCACGGCCGAGGGCCGGAACAGCCGGCGGTACAGGTCGATGGCCTGCACCAGCAGGCGCGGCGCGAAGTGCGAGGCAAAGGCGTAGGGCAGGCCCTGCTGCGCGGCCAGCTGGGCCGAGAACAGGCTGGAGCCGAGCAGCCAGATTGGCACGTTCGTGCCCGCACCCGGCATGGCGATGAGGCGCTGGCCGGGCTGGGCCGGGGCCAGCAGGCGCTGCAGCTCGGCCACATCGCGCGGGAAGTCTTCCTCGGTCTCGGGCCGGTCGCGGCGCAGCGCGCGCATGGTGAGCGGGTCGGTGCCGGGTGCGCGGCCCAGCCCCAGGTCGATGCGGCCCGGGTACAGCTCGGCCAGCGTGCCGAAGGCCTCGGCCACCATCAGCGGCGCATGGTTGGGGAGCATCACGCCGCCCGAACCCACGCGGATGCGCTGCGTGCCCCCGGCGATGTGGCCCACCAGCACGGCCGTGGCCGAGCTGGCGATGCCCGCCATGTTGTGGTGCTCGGCCAGCCAGTAGCGCTCGAAACCCAGCGATTCGGCGTGCTGCGCCGTGCGCAGCGCGATGGCGAGGGCCTGGGCCACGGTGCCGCCCTCGCGGACGGCGACGAGGTCGAGCATGGACAGGGCAGGGCGGCGTGTGGAGGTCATGCCGCGATTGTGATCCGTGGACCCCTTGCGTTGCGTTCGTGGGGGTAACGCCGGTTGCGGATAGCCAAAATGGCGTGCAGCGTACAGAATGTTTTCAATCGACTGCCCAGCGCCCGCCGGCCTGCCGGGCGTTTACACGTTGCCGGCCGGTCAGAACGAGAGGTCACTCATGGGTTTTTTCAGCCGTCTGTTCAAGCTGCGGGAGCAGGACCCGGCCAGTCCCGACACCACCTGGTCCTTCGAGGACAACGCCAGCGAACTGGTGCTCGACCCGGAATACATGACGACCCTGATGACCGAATTCGACATTGACGCGGCCATCGTCAGCCACGACAACTTCAAGCTGCGCCTGCAGCGGATGCTGGAGGGCACGTCCAGCGAGGTGCTGGACCCCGCGCAGATCGGCCAGCACGAGCAATGCCCCCTGGGCCAATGGCTCCAGGGTGATGGGCGCGCGGCGCTGGGCCAGTACCCGGCCTTCGAGATGCTGGTGGCCCGGCACCGGTATTTCCACCAGCAGGCCGCGCAGGTCGTGGAGCTGAGCCGCTCGGGCGAGCACGAAAAGGCGCTGCAGCTGTTCCTGGGCGGCTACCGCCATGCCTCCAATCAGGTGACGCTGCTGCTCAAGGAGTTGCGGCGCAGCCTGGAGCATTGAGCATGGCGCGGGTGCTGGCCGTGTGCACCGGGCCGGTGCAGCCCTATGCCCGGGGCAGCCGCAGCGCCATTCACAAAACCCCCATGCCCGGCGCGGTGCGCGCCCTGGCGCTGGGCCTGGAGGGCGATGCCCAGGGCGACCCGCGCCTGCATGGCGGCGTGGAGAAGGCCGTGCACCACTATCCGCAGGAGCATTACGGCGCCTGGCGCGCCGAGCTGGGCGCGCATGCCTTGCTGCAGGCCCCCGGGGCCTTTGGCGAGAACCTGCACAGCCAGGGCCTGACCGAGGCCACGGTCTGCCTGGGCGACCAGTGGCGCGTGGGTGCTGCGCTGCTGGAGGTCACGCAGGCGCGCCAGCCCTGCTGGAAGCTGGACGCGCGCTTCGGCCTGCCCGGCATGGCACGGCGGGTGCAGGATGCGCGCCGGACGGGTTGGTACTACCGCGTGCTGGAGGAGGGCGCCATCGCGGCGGGCGATACGCTGGTGCGGGTGGCGCGCCCCCACCCGCAATGGCCGCTCGCGCGCCTGCTCGATCTGCTCTACCGCCCGGAACTCGATGCCGTAGCGCTGCGGGCCGCGCTGGCCCTGCCGCTGCCGGCCTCCTGGCAGCGCCTGCTGCAGCGGCGCATCGACAGCGGCACGCTGGAGGACTGGGCACCGCGCCTGGAGGGGCCGCGCTGACAGCTCAGGCGCGCGCGATTTCTTCCCGCACCGCCGCCACCTGCCGGCGCGAGACGGTCAGCAGTTCGGCCAGCCCGTGCAGGCGCACGGCCCAGCCTTCGCCCTCTTCGGGGTCGTAGTGCTTTTCCAGCGCGCGCACGGCGCGGCGCGCCACCAGCGCGTTGCGGTGGATGCGCAGGAACTGGCCAGGGTGGCGGGCCTCCAGCTCGCTCAGCGAGCCGTCGAGGATGTAGCTGCGCGCCGCAGTGCGCACGGTCACGTATTTCTGCTCGGCCTTGAGGTACAGCACCTCGGACAACGGCACGCGCTCGGTGCGCCCCCGGTCCTGGATGACCAGGGTCTCGCCTTCTGGCTGCGTTGTCTGGGCGGGCGGCGGTGCGGCCACGGTGCCCGTGGGCCGCAGGGCGCGCTGCGCCTTGGCCAGCGCCTGCTGCAGGCGCTCCAGGCGCACCGGTTTGGTCAGGTAGTCCACGGCATCGAGCTCGAAGGCGCTCACGGCATGGTCGGCGTGTGCGGTCACGAACACCACGGCCGGCGGGCGGCTCAGCATCTGCAGCGTCTGGGCCAGGCACAGCCCATCCTGGCCGGGCATGTGGACGTCAAGCAGCACCGCGTCGAAGGCGCGCCCGCCGCTGGGGGCCAGCAGGGCCATGGCCTCGGCGGCGGTGGCGGCCTCGGCCAGTGTGTGGCGTTCGGTGTCGGTGCAGTCACCCACCAGGGTGCGCAGGCGGCTGCGGGCCAGGGCTTCGTCGTCAACGATGAGGATGTTCATGCGGAATGCGCGCGGCGGCGTGGTTTGGCGGGGGTCGGGCGCTCGGCCATGGGCTGGGGCGCGGGCAGGGTGATGCGGATCTGGTACAGGCCGTCCTGCACGCCCGCGCTGAATTCGCCCTGCACGTCGTGCAGCAGCGCCAGGCGGGCGCGCACGTTGGCCAGGGCGATGCCATGGCCACGGGGGGGGGCATCCTTCGGCGGCTGCATTTCCGGGAGGGTGTTGGTGATGCGCACCACCACGCGGCTGCCGCGCAGCTCGGTCAGCACGCGCAGCTTGCCGCCGCGCGTGCTGGGTTCCACGCCGTGCTTGACGGCGTTCTCCACCAGCGGCTGCAACAGCAGCGGGGGCAGCAGGGCGGCGTCGGTGCGCGGGTCGAGCTGCCACTGCACGCGCAGGCGCTCGCCAAAGCGCACCTGCTCGATGGCCAGGTAGCGGCGCGCGAGCCCGATCTCCTCGGCCAGCGTCACGGCCTCGCCCTGCTCGACCAGAGCGGAGCGGAACAGGTCGCTCAGGTCTTCGAGCAGCGATTCGGCCTTGGCCGGCTCCGCGCGCACCAGGGCGATGGCGCTGTTGAGCGTGTTGAACAGGAAATGCGGCCGGATGCGCGACTGCAGTTCCACCAGCCGCGCCGTGGTGGCCGCCGGCGTGCGGCCACGCGCGCGCAGCACCAGCGCGGCGACCAGCAGGGCCGAGAGCAGCGCGCCGCTGGCCGCGCTGGCCAGCCAGGGCGGCTGCGGCGCCATGCCCGCCAGGGCCAGCATGCCGCAGGCCCACAGCCCCGCCAGCGCTCCCAGCAGCACGCCGGCGGTGTATTGGCCCGTGGTGGGCAGGCGCTGCAGCACCTGCTTGAGGCTGCACGCCGCGATCAGCCAGGCCAGCGTGGCGGGCAGGGCGCCCCCGGTCAGCAGGGCCAGGCGGGAGAGCCAGTCGAGCGGGTTTTCGGCGCCGAACATCGCCCCCACGGCCAGCACCAGTTCGACGAACAGCACCGCGCGCAGCACCACCCCCGCGTGGCAGGCATCGAACACCAGCGCACGCCCGGCGTGCATGCGGGCGGGGCCGGTGTGCGGTGTTCCTGGAAGGGTCGATAAAATTTGCGTCTCTTGCATTGCGGCATCCGGGTGTTCCGGGTGTCTGTTCCACCGGATTATTGCCCTCCCATGCCCACCAGCCAACCCTCCGCCCCGTCCCACAACCAGCTCGACACCAAGGCGCAGGCGTGGTCGGCGCTGTTTTCCGAGCCCATGAGCGACCTCGTCAAGCGCTACACCTCCAGCGTTTTCTTCGACAAACGCCTGTGGCAGGCCGACATCGCGGGCAGCCTGGCGCACGCCGAAATGCTGGCGGCGCAGGGCATCATCGGCGCGCAGGACCATGCGGACATCCAGCGCGGCATGGCGCAGATCACCCAAGAGATCGAATCCGGCGCCTTCGAGTGGAAGCTTGACCTGGAAGACGTGCACCTGAACATCGAGGCGCGCCTGACGCAGCTCGTGGGCGACGCCGGCAAGCGCCTGCACACCGGCCGCAGCCGCAACGACCAAGTGGCCACCGACGTGCGCCTGTGGCTGCGCGGCGAGATCGACCTGATCGGCGGCCTGCTGACCGACCTGCAGAAGGCCCTGGTGGAAGTGGCGGACAAGAACGTGGAGGTGATCCTGCCCGGCTTCACCCACCTGCAGGTGGCCCAGCCCGTGAGCTTCGCCCACCACCTGCTGGCCTACGTGGAAATGTTCTCCCGCGACTTTGATCGCATGGTGGATGTGCGCCGCCGCACCAACGTGCTGCCGCTGGGCAGCGCCGCGCTGGCCGGCACCACCTATCCGCTGGACCGTGAGCGCGTGGCGAAAACGCTCGGCATGGACGGCGTGTGCCAGAACAGCCTGGACGCCGTGAGCGACCGCGACTTCGCTATCGAGTTCACGGCGGCCGCGAGTCTGTGCATGGTGCACGTGAGCCGCCTGAGCGAAGAACTCATCATCTGGATGAGCCAGAACTTCGGCTTCATCAAGATCGCTGACCGCTTCACCACCGGCTCGTCGATCATGCCGCAGAAGAAGAACCCCGACGTGCCCGAACTGGCGCGCGGCAAGACCGGTCGCGTCGTCGGCCACCTCATGGGCCTGATCACGCTGATGAAGGGCCAGCCCCTGGCCTACAACAAGGACAACCAGGAAGACAAGGAGCCGCTGTTCGACACCGTCGACACGCTCAAGGACACGCTGCGCATCTTCGCCGAGATGGTGGGCGGCCAGGTGAACCCTGCCACGGGCGCCAAGGAGGGCGGCATCACCGTCAACGCCCAGGCCATGGAAGACGCCGCCAAGAAGGGCTACGCCACCGCCACCGACCTGGCCGACTACCTGGTGAAGAAGGGCCTGCCGTTCCGTGACGCGCACGAGACCGTGGCCCACGCCGTGAAGGCCGCCCAGTCCCACGCCTGCGACCTGTCGGAACTGCCGCTGGCCGTGCTGCAGGGCTTCCACGCCAGCATTGAGAAGGACGTGTACGAGTGCCTGAGCCTGCGCGGCTCGCTGGGCGCGCGCAACACCCTGGGCGGCACCGCGCCGGCGCAGGTGCGCACGCAGATCGCGCGCCACCAGGTACGCCTGGGTTCTTGAGCCTCTTCAGATGCCTTCGCCCACCAGCATAAAGGCGGCAGCCTGGCGGGCCTCGGCATAGGCTTCGAGGGCGGCGATGGGCAGGGGGCGGCTGAAGAAGTAGCCCTGGTAGGCATGGCAACCGTGCCGCGCCAGAAAATCGCGCTGTTCGGCGTGCTCCACCCCTTCGGCGATGACGTCCAGGCCCAGGCTTTCGGACAGGGCCACGATCATGCGGGCAATGGCGGCGTCGTTGGCTTCCGTCAGCACGTGGCGGACAAAGCCCTGGTCGATCTTGAGCTGGTCCAGCGGCAGGCGCTTGAGGTAGGCCAGGGAGGAGTAGCCCGTGCCGAAATCGTCGAGCGAGAAGCACACGCCCCGGGCCTTGAGCGCCCCCATCTTGGTGACCACATCCTCGATGTTGGTGACCAGGAGGCTCTCGGTCAGTTCGAGTTTGAGCCGTTGGGGATTGGCGCCGGTCTGCTCCAGCACGCCCAGCACCTGTTCCGCGAAGTCTGCGTGGTGGAACTGCCGCGCGCTCACGTTCACCGCCATGGTCAGGTGCTGGCGGCCGGGGTGCGGGGCCCATGCCGCCAGTTGCCGGCAGGCGGTTTCCAGCACCCAGCGTCCCAGCGGCAGGATCAGTCCGGTGTCTTCGGCCAGTGGAATGAATGCGTCCGGTGAGACCATGCCGCGCTCCGGGTGCTGCCAGCGCACCAGGGCTTCCACGCCGGTCATGGCCCCCGCCTCGTCCACCTGGGGCTGGTAGTGCAGGACGAAGTCCTGGCGCTGCAGTGCCAGGCGCAGTTCCTTTTCGAGCGCCACGCGTTCGGCCAGTACGGACTGCATCTGCGGGTCGAAGAAGCACAGCGCGTTGCGACCCGAGGCCTTGGCGCGGTACATCGCGAGGTCGGCCTGCTTGAGCAGGTCTTCCACCGACCCCTGGGGTTCCCCGAACAGCGCCACGCCGATGCTGGGCGTGTTGTGGTGCACGTTGTCCTGCAGCACATAGGGCTCGTTCAGGGCGAGCAGAATTTTTGCGCCCACGGCCTCGGCATGCTTGACGGCCTGCAGGGCGTCCAGGCCCAGCCCTTCGAGCATGACGACGAACTCGTCGCCGCCGAGCCGGGCCACGGTATCGCCCTGGCTCACGCAGGACTTCAGGCGCTGCGCCACCTGTTGCAGCAGCAGGTCACCGATGTAGTGGCCGCGCGTGTCATTGAGCTCCTTGAAATCATCGAGATCGATGAAGAACAGCACGCCGCGCTGCTGGTTGCGTGTGCTCACGGTCAGCGCATGCTCCAGGCGGTCGAGCAGCAGCCGGCGGTTGGGCAGGCCGGTCAGCGGGTCGGAGAACGCCAGCAACTGGATGCGCTCCTCGTTCTGCTTCTGGTGCGTGATGTCCGAAAAGGTGGCCACATAGTGGGTGGGCTGCTCCTGGGGGTCGCGCACGGCCGTGATGGACAGCCACTGCGGGTACACCTCTCCGCTCTTGCGCCGATTCCACACTTCGCCCTGCCAGCGGCCATTGCGCGCGATGGTCTCCCACATGCCGCTGTAGAACTTGCGGTCGTGCCGCCCCGACTGGAGCATGCGCGGGGTCTGGCCGATGACCTCGTCGTGCTCGTAACCGGTGATGGCGCAGAACGCGCGGTTCACGCCAATGATGGTGCCGTCCTTCTCGGCGATGATCACGCCCTCGGCACTGTTGTCGAACACCGTGGCGGCCTGGCGCAGGCCGTTCTCCATGCGCTTGCGCTCGGTGATGTCGAGCATCACGCCCACCAGCCCGCCCACGCTGCCATCCGGGTGGGTGAAGGTCGCCTTGTGGAACACCACGTCGTGCAGCTGCCCGTCGGCATGGCGCACCTGGCCCTCGTAAATCTGTTTGCCCGGCCGGTCCAGGATCTCGCGGTCGGCGGCCAGGTAGCGGTCCGCCAGCTTCGGGGGCGAGATGTCGTGGGGCGTTTTGCCAATGAGCGCGGACGCAGGCTGGCCGATGAAGGCTTCAAAAGCGCTGTTGCAGCCGAGGTAGCGTGCCTGGGCATCCTTGTAGAACAGCGGGCTGGGGATGGCTTCGATCAACTGGTGCAGGAAGTTCAGTTGCCGCGACAGTTCCTCGGTGCGCTCCTGCACGCGCTGTTCCATGGCCTGGTAGGCCTGCTGCAGCGCCGCGCTGCGTTCCTCCAGCAACTTTTGGTCGCGCTGGCGTCCGGTCACGTCCTGCAGGGTTTCGATGGCGCCCGTGAGCAGGCCTTGCGCGTTGCGCAGCGGCGCGGCCGTGATGTGCAGCCAGCGCTCCTCGCTGCCCTGGCCGTCGCCGGGCAGGTGCAGTTCGGCCTCCAGTGCGCCCGTGATCAGTGCCGAGTGCTGGCAGTCCGGGTAGTGGGTGGCCAGCGTTTCGTTGCTGGCCTGGTCCACCAGCAGGTTGGCCAGCGTGGCCTGGTGGCTGGAGTGCAGGACGCGCCAGACTTCGCCGTGGCCCAGCACGCTGGCGGCGTCCACGCCGGTCAGTGCGGCGCAGGCGCGGTTCCAGTGGGTGACATGGTGCTGGGCGTCGATCACGAAGGTGGCCAGGGGCGTGCCGTCCACGATTTGGGCGAGCTGGCGCTCGCGTTCGTGGATGGCCAGCTCGGCCCGCCGCAGCTCGGTGAGGTTGCTGCCCATGCCGTGGTAGCCCAGGAAGCGGCCTTGCTCGTCGAACCGGGGGGCGCCGCTGACCGAGAAATACTGGACGCTGCCATCGGTCGCGATGATTTCGTATTCGAACCGGCGGAAGGTTTCGTGGCGCTCGTGGCTGGCGATGTGTTCGGCCAACTGCTCCGCCGAGACCCCCTGGATGGGCATGTCCCAGCGCCGCTTGCCCAGGAAGTCGCTGGGCGGACGCTGCAGCTTCTCCATGGAGTGCCCGAAGAAGCGGGTGAAGCGGAACTGGGCGTCCTGCTCCCAGAACCAGTCGGAGGACAGGTTGGCGAAGTCGGCAATCTGGTGGGTGCGTTCTTGCACCAGCTGCTCGGCATTGGCGTAGGCCTCGCGCAGGGCGATGTCGGCCCGGTGTTTCTCGGTGATGTCGGTGTAGGTGGACACCACGCTGCCATCGGGCAGCGGCCGGTCCACGATGGCCAGCACCGTGCCCTGGGGGCTCGTGTATTCGAAGGCGTTGGCCAGGCCTTCGCGCACGCGGGAAAATCTTCGGGACGCCAGGGCGTGCAGTGCCTCGTCGTCCGCTGGGTGGCCGCTGTGCTGCGTATAGCTGCGCAGCAGGGCCTCCATGGGCTGGCCCAGGCAGACCGCGTCCGCAGGCCAGCCGATCAGCTCCAGAAACCGCTGGTTCCACACCACGAGCCGCAGATGCCGGTCGAACAGGGTGATGCCCTGGTCGATGTGGTTCACCGCCTCGTGCAGCCGGGTCAGGCTCGATTCCACGGTCTGGCTGGCGTGGCTGAGCAAATCGGTCAGGTTGGCAGGGGCGGCGGGGGCATGCGCGTCCGGCCCGTCCGGGGCGATCGCCGGGATATCCTCCCGCCGGATCTGCAGCAGCGAGGTCACGCAAAAGCGCACGATCCGCGCCAGCGGCTGCACCACGTCCAGCGGGCCGGCGATGGCAAAGCAGGCCAGCCGCCGGCCTGCCAGATCGATGCCCATGTTGATGCCCTCGCGCTCGGTGGCCGAATGCTGCGCTTCTTCCGCGCTGAAGCGGTATTCGTCCATCTCGCCGCGCATGATGCGCAGCGCGATGGGGTGGATGCCACCTAGGCGCTCGCGCTCGCTCGATGCCACGATGCACCCGTCGTGGTCCATGAAGCTGCAGACCAGGCCCAACTCGGCGTGCAGCATGTCGCAGAGTTCCTGGGCAAAGGGGGTGTCGAGTCGCATGGGCATCGCGTCAATGTCCGTTACAGGATGGCACGCTTGGGCGGCCCTGGCAAGACAGGGAAGATACGCCGTATTTTTCCGTTAACCTTCCCCGCTGGGGCCGGGCTGGCTGGCCATTTTCTTGAGTCAAAATAGCCTCTGGTGTCCGCCTATAAAGCGCAAGAAGCTATACTTTTAATAGCAAATTTGCCAAAAAACCACCGCTCTGGAACGCAGAAGAAATGAATATGCCGTCATCCCGCCGCTCCCTGGTGTCTCTCGCCCTGCGCGGCGCCGCCGCGCTGTGCGCGGGCCTGGCCCTCTCCACGGCCATGGCACAGGGCACCAAGCCCGTGCGCATCCTCGTCGGCTTTCCGGCCGGCGGCGGCTCGGACGCCATCGCGCGGCTGCTGGCCGACAAGCTCAAGGAGCCGCTGGGCACCCCGGTGGTGGTGGAGAACCGCCCCGGCGCCGGCGGCCAGATCGCCGCGCAGGCGCTCAAGGCCGCGCCGGCCGACGGCACCACGCTGTTCCTCTCGCACGACCACACCATCTCCATCCTGCCGCTGGTGGTGAAGAACCCCGGCTACCACCCGGGCGACGACTTCGTGCCCGTGGCCGGCATTGCCACCTTCGTCAACGCCTTCGCCGTCTCGGGCGGAACGCCGGCCAAGGGCTTCGGCGAGTATGTGGAATGGGTCAAGGCCCAGGGCGGCGGCAAGGGCGCGGTGGGCATCCCGGCGCCGGCCTCCACGCCCGAATTCCTGGTCAAGCTGCTGGGCGAGAAGTACAAGCTCGACCTTGTCTCCGCCCCCTACCGGGGCAGCGCGCCCATGCTGGCCGACATGCTGGGCAACCAGATCGGGGCCGGCGTGGCCTCGGTGCAGGACTTCATCGAGAACCACAAGGCCGGCAAGGTGCGCGTGGTGGCCGTGCTCGGCGGCAAGCGCCAGGCCGCGCTGCCCGACGTGCCCACCTTCTCCGAGCTGGGCCTCAAGGGCTTCGAGGACCTGCCCTACTACGGCTTCTACGCCCCCAAGGGCACGCCGCAGCGCGACATCAGCCACCTCACGGCGGCCCTCGCCAAGGTGCTGGCCCTGCCCGAGGTGCGCAAGCAGCTGACCGAGCTGGGCCTGACGGTGGGCTACATGGCGCCCGAGCAACTGGCCGCGCGCGAGCACGCCTACACCCAGGCCTGGGCGCGCATCATCAAGGACAGCGGCTTCCAGCCGCAGTGAGCGCCGGCGACGGCATGGAGACCTGACACCGCACGCCATGTTCTACGCCATCCCGCTGGAGAACCGCCCCACCTGGCGCAACCCGCCGTGGATGACGGTGCTGCTCATCCTGCTCAACATGGTGGTGTTCTGGGGGCCGCAGCGCGCGGAGGAAAAGGCGCAGGAGAAGGCCGCGCGTTTCTACGTGGCCAGTGCGCTGCCGGCGCTGGAGTTCCCGCGCTTCGTGGACTGGCTGGTGGAGACGTGCTCGCCGTCCGCGTCCCGGGCCCGGGCGGTGAAGCCGCGCGACATGGCGCATCCGGCGCAGCTGTACTGGATGGAGCACGAACGCGGCTTCCAGGAGCGCCTGCGGGCGGATCAGGTCATCCGCCCCGGCGATCCGCAATATGCCGCGTGGAAAAGCGCGCGCAGCCAGTACGAAGCCCTGCGGCCCGCCCCGTTCACGCAGCGCTGGGCCAAGGACTACGCCAAGGAGGCCGAGCTGCGGCCCGCCACCTGGGTCACCGCAGCCTTTTTGCACGCGAGCACCGGCCACCTGCTGGGCAACATGGTGTTCCTGTTCCTGTTCGGGTGCTCGGTCGAGCTGGCGCTGGGGCGTGGCACCTACCTGGCCTTCTACCTGCTGGGCGCAGTGGGCGGCTCGCTGCTGTCCGGCTGGGCCTATGCGGGCCAGGGGGGCATCGGGCTGGGCGCCTCGGGCGCGGTCTCGGCGCTGATGGGCATGTACGCAGTGATGTACCGGCTGCGGCGCATCCGCTTCTTCTACCAGCTGTTCTTCTATTTCAACAACGCCACCGCGCCGGCGCTGATCCTGCTGCCGGCCTGGGTTGCCAACGAGCTGCTGCAGCATTTCATCGGCGGCCGCAGTGTCGGCTACATGGCGCACCTGGGCGGGCTGCTGACCGGGGCCGTGCTGATGGCGCTGGCGCAGCAGGCGGGCCGGGTGCGGGCCCCCGAAACCGCTGCCGAGGCGGCGCCGGACCCTTTCGACGGGCATGTGGCCAACGCCCGCCGCCTGGCCGATGCGATGCAGTTCGCGCAGGCAGCGGCTGAATGGCGCGCCGCCGCCCGGCTGCGGCCCGAGGACGCCGAGGTGCTGCGCGCCTGGTTCGGCATGGCGCGGCTACAGCCGGCCAGCGAAGACTTCCACCAGGTGGCGCGCCGCATCTTTCGCCTGTCGGGCCACGATGCGGCCACGCTCGAACTGCAGCATGCCAGCTACCGCTCCTACCTCGACCTGGCGCGGCCCGGCGCCCGCCTGCGGCCCGACGACATGGCGCACCTGGCGCGGCGCTTCTCGCGCGCCCGCCATTTCGCCGATGCCGGCAAGCTCTGCCAGGCGCTAGAGAAGACAGCCCCCGACCACCCCGGCCTGGGCGCCACCCTGAGCCTGCACGCCACCGCCCTGCTGCAGGCCGGCCAGCACGAGCAGGCGCGGGCCTGGCTGCCGCAACTGCTGCGGCTGGCGCCGCAAGAAGCGGTGACGCAGGTCCTGCAGCGCTGAGAGGCTGAAAGTCTTTCATCCATGCCCGCCTTGCACGACAAAACACGCCGGCTCGTCGTTGCAAATACTCGCCATAGCCCGAGCTATGGCTGCGTTTTGCGCCTAGATCCGGCGCGTTTTGGCGCGCCTTTCGGGCGCGGCCGAAAAACTCTCAGCCTCTGACCTACCCTGCGGTTGCGGGCGGGTCGCGCAGCAGCCAGCGCACTTCCTGCGTCTGCGGGCTGTCGGGGTAGCGCGCTTCCAGCGTGGCGAGAATGGGGCGCGCCTTGTCGCTGCGGCCCAGACCCTTCACCAGGATGTGGGCGACGAGTTCGTAGGCCTGCGGAATCGCCTCGTGGCCCCGGAAACGCTTATCGAACCCCGCCAACAGCACCAGCGCCGCGCGCGCATCGCCGGCCAGCCAGGCGGCGCGCGCCAGCGCCAGCACGGTGGGCGCGTCGCCGGGCGCGAAGCCGGCGTCCTTTGCCTGGCAGGCCTTGAAGACAGCCAGGGCCTCGCCCGCCTGCCCGCGCCGCTGCAGCAGGGCGATGAAGCGCTCGCCATGGTCGAGCAGCGTGGGCACCTTGTCGGCGAGCAGCAGCATGCGGTGGTAGCGCCGCTGCGCGGCCAGGTCGTCGGGCCGGGTGCGCTGGTCTTCGTAGGCGATGCCCAGGGCGCCGGCCAGGTCGCCGTCGGCCACTCGTTGTGCCACCTGTGCGTCGGTGGCCTGCTGCGCCACCTGTTCGGGCGTGCGCCGGTCGGCGGTGCCGGCGTCCACGCCGCCGCCGGGCAGCAGGGCGATGCCGAAGGCCTCGTGGTGCTGGAGCATTGCATAGCCCAGCAGGCTGGCCATGACCCAGCTGAAGTAGATGAACGCGAAATTGAACACCGGCAGCAGCAGCACGCCGTTGAACAGCGGCAACAGCAGCGCCATGGCGATCTCCGCGCCGCCGCTCAGCAGAAACAGGAAGAAGCACAGCAGCGCATACGGCCGGCCGATGGTGCGCATGGCTTCCCAGACGAAGCCCGGGTGCAGCGCCTGCCAGAAGCTGCACGACTGCACCAGCACCACCACGGTGGCCGGCAGTGTGAACGACAGCACGAACAGCGCCAGCCAGCCCAGCCCTGGGCTGAGGTGGGTGAGCCAGCCGGCGAGGGTGCTCTGCACGACCAGGATGGCGAAGAGCTTCCAGGGCAGGTTCTGCCATTCCTCGTCGAGGTGGCGCGGGAAGTCGGCCGCGCGCGCGATGCCGCGCGAGCCGAGCGCCACCACCTTGAAACCGTAGCGCGACGCGGCCAGCAGGATGCCGAGTTCGACCAGCAGAATGCCCAGCGCATCGGGCACGAAGAACAGCAGCTCGCTCAGCAGGCTGCACAGGGCCAGCACGGTGGCGTACACCAGGGGCCCGGGCTGGAAGGGGAAGGCGAAGAAGGTGTTGAGGCGGTGCCAGAACGGCGGCGGGGTGCGCTCTTGCGGCATGGCGTGGCCTACGGACGAAGGTGCGCGCACGCACAACTTGTCACCAGGATCGTGAACTTTTTCATGCCGCCCCGCCCCCCTTTGATTGGCGCGGAAGTATAAAGCGCACTGGTTGGCAGGCAGAGCGCCACCGGGCCGAGCGCTCGCGGGTGCCGCAGGGCCCGGCAATGCCCGGAGCCGGATCGGATGGAGGAGTCTTCCCGTGAACCGTTTTTCTTTCGCGCTGGCGCTGGTTGCCGGCGCCTTGCTGTCCGTGCCGGCCCAGGCGCTACAGATCACCCGCCTGACGCCCCAGGGCGAGGTGGCGCGCGTGCGCCAGGTGGTGGCCCAGTTCGACAGCGCGGCCGTCAACTTCGGCGATCCCAAGGCCCCCGCCCCGCTGGAGCTGCGCTGCAGCGACGCGCAGGCCAGCAAGGGCACGGGCCGCTGGACCAGCGAGCGCGAATGGGTGTTCGACTTCGAGTCCGACCTGCCGCCCGGCGTGCGCTGCACGGCGGCCCTCAAATCCGACTTCAAATCGGCCTCTGGCGCCTCAGTGGCG
>Ga0208516_100147_pt1 | contig 41117 bp, 40 predicted proteins | sample LakWasM117_HOW13_2_FD_183931 | JGI IMG/M metagenome (GOLD analysis project Ga0208516, IMG submission 183931) | Freshwater sediment methanotrophic microbial communities from Lake Washington under simulated oxygen tension - Sediment Metagenome... | ecosystem: Environmental > Aquatic > Freshwater >...
GCCGCCGTCCGTGCGGATTTCCTGGGCGACGCGATCGAGTTTTTCCTGCGTGCGCCCGCTGATGACGACGCGCGCGCCGAGCGCGGCCAGTTCGTGGGCCACGCAGCGGCCGATGCCGCTGCCGCCGCCGGTGACCCACAGGGTGCGGCCGGCGAACAGGCCGTCCTTGAACACGCTGCGGTAGTGCGCGGGCGGGGTGGCGGGGGTCTGGAGGGGAGGGGTGTGCTGGTTCATGGGGGCTTGAAACTGCTGGGTGACGAATTAGATTCCAACATGACGTTAACGTCAACTTGCTTTCTATTAGGTATTTACCCTTGTGTTTTGGGAAATGCCATGTCTTATGATGCGCTCCGCACTTTCACCTCCCCATCAAGGAAAACCATGAACCTCCAGGAATGCACCGAAACCATCCGCGGCAAAGTGGGTGACGACAGCGGCCTCAATGCCGTGCTCAAGTTCGACTGCGGCAGCGACGGCCTGGTCGTCATCGACGCCGTGGCCTCCCCCAACACCGTGTCCAACGAAGACCGCGACGCCGATTGCACCGTGGCGATCACGCTGGAGAACCTGAACGCGCTGCTCACGGGCCAGCTCAATCCGGTCACCGGCTTCATGAGCGGCAAGTTCAAGGTCAGCGGCGACATGAGCGTCGCCATGAAGCTGCAGCGGGTGGTGTGACGATGGTGGCAGGCCGCACCCCCGGCTCCGCCGACACGCAGGCCGCCGCCACGGCGGCTGCGCGCCAGGTGTTGGCCGACCACTACTCCGACGACAAGAACTCCGAGCTGTTCGGCGTGACGGAGCTGTGCAATGCCTTTGACGTGACGCCGCGCACGCTGCGTTTCTACGAGGACAAGGGCCTGCTCAGCCCGCGCCGCATCAACGGCACGCGCGTCTACAGCCGGCGCGACCGTGCCCGGCTGGCGCTGATCCTGCGCGCCAAGGCCATCGGCTCCTCGCTGGCCGAGATCAAGCAGTACCTCGACATGTACGGCCAGGCCGGTGAGGGCCGGGAGCAGCAACTGCGCTACGTGCTGCAGCGCACCGACAAGGTCATCGCCGAGCTGGAGCAGAAGCGCGCGCACATCGAGAGCAGCCTCGCCGAGCTGCGCATCATCAACAGCAATGTGCGCATGAACCTCGGGCTGCCGGTGCCCGAATCGTCCTGACGGCTGAGCGCCGGCGCCTGCCGGCGCTCAGTGGCCCGGGCCAGCCAGCGCACTCCAGATGGTGTGCGTGAGCATGTCCGCCAGCGCCGCGCGCTCCGGCGGCGTGCTCTGGCCGTTCAGCATCTTGCCGAAGCTGCGCTCGATGGTCCACGCCAGCATCAGCGCCAGCCCGGCGGGCGCCGCCGGATGGGCCGCGCCCTGCCGCGCCAGCGCGTCGAGCGTGCGCTGGATCTCGGCGGTGCGCCGCGCCATGAAGTCGACGAACACCGCCTGCACCTCGGGGTCGTAGGCCGACACCTCGTTCATGGCCCAGACCGCGTGGCGGTGCTGGAACAGGATCTCCACCACCTCGCGCATGAAGACCTGGAATTCGGCGCGCCCGTAGCTGCCGGCTTTCTTCAGCCGCGCCCGTGCCGCGGCCTTGAGTTCGAGCTGCACCGCCTGCATGGCGTGGCTGACGAGCTGGCCCTTGTTGCGAAAGTGCAGGTAGAACGTGGCCCGTGCCACGCCCGCCTCCTTGGCAAGCTGCTCGACGCTGATGGTGGTGAAGTTCTCACCGCGCGAGAGCAGGCGCTCGAACGCCTCGACGAGCCGTTCCACGGCGCCGGACGTGGGCGTGGCGGGCTGGGGGCGGCTGCGGCGGGTGATGGAGCTCATGGACGGGGCGAATTTTGTGGGTCGCGCAGTCTACTAGACGGTGGCTTGCGGATGGTGGCCGGGGCGCACGAACAGGTCGAACGCCAGGGCGGTGTCGCCCGGCTCGCAGCGGTAGGGCCGCAGGTCGTGCACGCCGGCCTCGACCAGCACGTCCTCGTCCACGCAGTGCCGGCCCGTGAAGGCGGTGCTGGGCTGGGTGAGGATGTGCCAGGCGGCGTCGGCCATGATCTCCGGCGTGCGGCTCATGGCCCGGGCCTGCGTGTCCACGATGTGGCGCACGGCGGCGGTGTCGATGTAGGTCTTGGGCCAGAGCGTGTTGAAGGCGATGCGCTCGCGGCGGAATTCCGCCGCCATGGCCATGGCGTAGAGGCTCATCGAATACTTGGCCAGCGCATAGGCCGGGTAGGGCGCGAACCATTCGGGATTGAATTCGAGCGGTGGCGCCAGGCTCAGCACATGCGGGTTGGCCGCCTTCATCAGGTGCGGGATGCAGGCGCGGCTGACCAGGAAGGTGCCCCGCGCGTTGATGTTCTGCATCAGGTCGTAGCGCTTGGGCTCGGTCTGCAGCGTGCCCGTGAGGTGGATGGCCGAGGCATTGTTGATGCAGATGTCGATGCCGCCAAAGCGCTCCACGGTGCGGGCGACGGCCGCGTCGATCTGGTCGGCGTCGCGGATGTCGCACAGCAGCGGCAGGGCCTGGCCGCCCGCGGCCTCGATCGCGCGCGCCGCGGTGTGGATGGTGCCCGGCAGCGTCGGGTGCGGCTCGGAGGTCTTGGCGGCGATGGCCACATTGGCGCCGTCGCGCGCGGCGCGCACGGCGATCGCGAGGCCGATGCCGCGCGAACCGCCGCTGATGAACAGGGTCTTGCCTTGGAGGGACATGGGGTTTCCTTGGGGGTGGCGGCTCCTGGTTGGAGCCTGGAATGTCCACTGTACCGAAACAATAACATCGCGTCTAGACAGTATGTCTATTTTGTAGATTCTGCTACCAACTTGGCACCTTCGGCAACGCGTAGGGATGATCTGCATAACTCCCTGCGGTCTGTGGCAGCGCGGCCTCGGGCGATCCGCTGCGTTGCTTTTCTTGCCAATAGCGGGGCTATTGGCAAGAAAAGACGCCTTGCGGCCCGGCCCGATCCGCACTACCACCGACACGCGAGGGTTATGAAGGTCATCCCTAGGCCAATAATTACGGACAATGGCAGTGATCCGGGCACCGACCGGCGCCCTGGACACCCACGACCTTTCCGATCGAGCCCATGACCACCGCCCCCGAATGGATCACCCGCAGTGTTTCGCGCCTGCGCGGCTCCCGCGCCGCCGATAGCGCCACCCCACCCGCGCAAGCCCCCAAGGCCGAGGCCGTGCGCAGCACGCACGAGCGCCTGCAGGCCACGCTGCGGCGCGGCGAGGAGGCGCTGACGCCGCGCGCCCTGCGCCGCCTGCTGGCCGACCTGCAGGAGGTTGTGGCGCCGCGCGTGAGCGAGCTGGAGGGCGGCGCCCGTGCCCAGGCCGTGGCGGACTGGTACGCGCAGGCCGAGCCCGGCGAGCGGCGCGACATGTGGCTGCTGATGAGCGAGCAGTTCGCGCCCGACGCCACGCGCTTCAAGTCGGCGCGCGTGCGCTACGAGGCGGCGGCGGGCACCGAAGAAGAGGGTCAGGCCGAGATCCATCTGCGCCGCGCGCTGGTCTCGCCGCGCACGCGGCTGCTGCAACGCTTCGCCGTGTTCCCGCAGGGCATGCGCTTCCTGGTGGACCTGCGCGCCGAGCTGCTGCGCGAGATCAAGGGCGACAAGCGGCTGCTGGCGCTGGACGCCGAGCTGGAGCATTTGTTCTCCACCTGGTTCGACGTGGCCTTTCTGGAGCTGCGCCGCCTGTCCTGGGATTCGCCGGCCTCGCTGCTGGAAAAGCTCATCCAGTACGAGGCCGTGCACGACATCCGCAGCTGGGCCGACCTGAAGAACCGCCTCGACAGCGACCGCCGCTGCTACGGCTTCTTCCACCCGCGCCTGCCCGATGTGCCGCTGATCTTCGTCGAGGTGGCGCTGGTGGACCGCATCTCCGACAGCATCACGCCGCTGCTCGACGAGGCGGCCGCGCTCTGCGACATCAGCAAGGCCACCACCGCCATCTTCTATTCGATCAGCAACACCCAGACGGGGCTGCGCGGCGTGAGCTTTGGCGACTCGCTCATCAAGCATGTGGTGGAGACGCTGCAGCAGGAGTTTCCGCGCCTGCGCACCTTCGCCACGCTCTCGCCGATCCCGGGTTTCCGCGCCTGGCTGGGCAAGCACGCGGGCGCCATGCTCGAACGCCTGGACGAGCGCCGCCGCGCCGAACTGGGCCGGGCCGTGGGTTTCGAGCCGCCGCAGGCCTCGCACCTGCTGGCGGCCATGGACAAGGCGCAGGGGCTGGACGAGCGCTCGCCCGTGCGCCAGGTGCTGCTGCAGTGCGCCGCGCACTATCTGGCGCAGGCGCTGGTGGACGGCAAGCCCGTGGACCCGGTGGCACGCTTCCACCTGGGCAACGGCGCGCGCGTGGAGCGGCTCAACTGGGCCGGCGACCCTTCCGCCAAGGGGCACAAGCAGTCCTACGGGCTGATGGTGAACTACCTGTACGATCTCAAGCGCATCGACAGGCACCGCGCCCAGCTGGCCGAGGGCCAGGTGGCGGCATCGCGCGAAATCGAGGGCCTGTGTGCCTTCCGCTAGAAAGAATCCAGGCACATGACAACAGAAGTGGTGGCGGCCCCAGCGGCCGGGGAGGCCGGCGCGGCCGGCGTGGTGGTGGTGACCTTGCGCAACGAAGGGCGGCTCAACGCCATGTCGCGTGCCATGTGGCGTCAGTTGCGCTCTGTTTTCGAGAGCATCCAGCGCAGCACAGATGCGCGTTGCGTGCTGATCGAAGGCGCAGACGGCGCGTTCTGCGCGGGCGGCGACATCTCCGAATACCCGGCCTTCCGTTTCGACCCGGCGCAGCTGCGCGACTTCCATGAAAACGACGTCTGGGGCGGCCTCTCGGCCATGCTGGCGTGCGACGTGCCCATCGTGGCGCGCATTGATGGTGCCTGCATGGGCGCGGGCGTGGAGATCGCCAGCTGCTGCGACGTCCGCATCGCTGCCACGGGTGCACGCTTTGGCGCCCCCATCGCGCGCCTGGGCTTCCCGATGGCGCCGCGCGAGGCGCAGCTCGTGGCGGGCGCCGTGGGCGAGCTGACGGCGCGCCAGATGCTGCTCGAAGCCGCCACCTTCACCGCGCCCGACATGCTGGCGCGCGGCTTCCTGAGCCGCGTGGTGCCCGACGACCGGCTGGCGGCCGATGCCCTGGGCACAGCCCAGCGCGTGGCCGCCCTGGCGCCGCAGGCGGCGCGCCTGAACAAGCAAATGTTTCGGGCATTGAAAAAGCCTCCAGCGCCCGATGGGCAGGCGTCATCAGCTATCGAAAGCATAGTGAATGGCGCTGCCGATCCCTATGCCTACGCCGACAGCGCCGAGCACCGCGAGGGCATCAACGCCTTTCTCGCCAAACGTCCCCCTGCTTTCTGACATCGCCATGAACGCACCCCGCAACGACAGCCTGTTCGCCGCCCTGCGCGCGGCCTTCCCCGCCGACCTGGACGCCACCGCCATCGAGGCCACCGCGCCGGACGGTACGCCGCTGTACTACAGCTGGCGCGACATCGACCGCGCCAGCAGCCGCATCGCCAACCTGCTGGCCTCGCTCGGCCTGCCGGGCGGCAGCTGCGTGGCGGTGCAGGTGGAAAAATCGGTCGAGGCGCTGCTGCTGTACCTCGCCACGCTGCGCGCGGGCTATGTCTTCCTGCCGCTCAACACGGCTTACCAGAGCGCGGAGATCGAATACTTCATCGGCAACGCCGAGCCCGCCGTGGTGGTGTGCACGCCGGGAAACTTCGGCTGGGTGTCGAAAATCGCCTTCACGGCCGGCACGCGCCATGTGTTCACGCTGGGCGAGAACCGCAACGGCAGCCTGCTGGAGCGTGCCGCGCACCATGCCGATGCGCACGAAATCGCGCGCAAGGGCGCGGACGACCTGGCCGCCATCCTCTACACCAGCGGCACCACGGGCCGCAGCAAGGGGGCGATGCTCACGCACGGCAACCTGCTGTCCAACGCCGTCATGCTCAACCAGTACTGGGGCTGGCGCCGGGACGACGTGCTGATCCACGCGCTGCCCATCTTCCATGTGCACGGGCTGTTCGTGGCCATCCACGCGGCGCTGCTGGGCGGTAGCAAGATGCTCTGGTTCGGTAAGTTCGACCCCCAGGCCGTGATCGCCGCGCTGCCGCGCGCCACCGTGTTCATGGGCGTGCCCACGCTGTACGTGCGCATGCTGGGTGAGCCCTCGCTCACGCGCGAGGCCGCGCGGAACATGCGCCTGTTCGTCTCGGGCTCGGCGCCGCTGCTCATCGAGACCTTCCGCGACTGGCAGGAGCGCACCGGCCACACCATCCTGGAGCGCTACGGCATGAGCGAGACCATCATGCTCACCTCCAACCCCTATGCGGCCGACGCGCGCCACGGTGGCCAGGATGAGCGGCGCGGCGGCACCGTGGGCTTCCCGCTGCCCGGCGTGGGCCTGCGCGTGGTGGGCGACGACGGCCGGGAACTGGCCGTGGACGAAACCGGCAACATCCAGGTGCGCGGCGCCAACGTGTTCAGCGGTTACTGGCGCATGCCCGAGAAAACGGCCGAGGAGTTCACGCCGGATGGCTGGTTCAAGACTGGCGACGTGGGCGTGGTGGACGGGCGCGGCTACGTGCGCATCGTCGGCCGCAGCAAGGACCTCATCATCAGCGGCGGCTACAACGTCTACCCGGCCGAGGTCGAGGGCTATATCAACGAACTGCCCGGCGTGGCCGAGAGCGCGCTGGTGGGCGTGCCGCACCCCGACTTTGGCGAGGTCGGCGTGGCCGTGGTCATTGCCCGGCCCGGCGCCCAGCTCGACGGCGACGCCCTGATCGCCCGGCTGAAGGGGCAACTGGCCAACTTCAAGGTTCCCAAGCGCTGCTTCGTGGCCACCGAACTGCCGCGCAACACCATGGGCAAGGTGCAGAAGAACCTGCTGCGCGCGCAGTACCAGGGGCTGTTCGCCTGAAGCCTGGGCCATCGCCCGGGAAAAAACGGGCCGCACAGGCCCGTTTTGCTATTTAATTGATAGCTTCTGGCGCTTATTGGTAGGGCGCCGCAGCTATTTTTTACCTCAAAACCAGCACTGGAATGTGCGAGTGCGTCAGCACATGCTGGGTTTCGCTGCCCAGCAGCAGGCGCTTGATGCCCTTGCGGCCGTGCGAGGCCATGACGATCAGGTCGCACTTGTGCTTCTTGGCGGCGGCGATCACGGCCTCGGCCACCAGGTCGGATTTGGCGACCACGGCCTTCACGGTTAGGCCCCGGGCCTCGCCAGTCTTCTTCACGGCGTCCACCATGGCCTGGGCGGCCTCGCTCCACTGCTTCTCGATGCGGCGCACGTCGCTGGTATCGACCGGCATGCCGCCCTCGAAATAGCTGCGTGGATAGCGTGGAACCACCTTCAGGGCCACGACCGTGGCGCCGGTCAACTCGGCCAGGTCCAGGCCACTTTGTACGGCTTTGTCGGACAGCTTGGAGCCATCGGTGGCGATCAGGATGCGTTTGTACATAGGCCTTCTCCTAGTAAAGTTTTGATTAAAGTAAATAGTTGGTTTTACGGATTGATGCACGTCAACCGATGCGGGATGCAAAGCAGGTAAGCTTGCGCCATGTCAATGATTTCCACGGCGGCTCCAGATACGCGCGGAGCGGCCATCCCCTCGCAGGTGCAGTGTACGCCTGCCGACCCGGGAGCCGAGGTGCTGCTGGATGACCCGCAGGAGTGGGCGTCGTTTGGCCGTCCCAGTGCCGAAGCGGGCGCCACGGCCGGCGTGTGGGAGTCGCATGTGGTCATCGAGGGCATGCACTGCGCCGCCTGCGCCCTGACCATCGAGGATGCCTTGTGCGCCGTGCCGGGCGTGGAGCGCGCCGAGGTCAGCGCCGCCACCCAGCGCGCGCGCGTGGTCTGGCAGCCCGGCCGGGTGCTGCCCTCGCAATGGCTGGAGGCCGTGCGCAAGGCCGGCTACCGGGCCTTGCCCGCCATGGATGCCATGGCGCGCGACCAGCGCGTGCGTGAGCACCGCCAGGCCCTGTGGCGCTGGCTGGTGGCGGGCTTTTGCATGATGCAGGTGATGATGTACGCATGGCCCGCCTATGTGGCCCAGCCGGGCGACCTCTCCACCGAGATGGAGCAGTTGCTGCGCTGGGCTTCCTGGGTCATCACCCTTCCCGTCATCCTTTTTGCCTGCGGGCCGTTCTTCGCCAGCGCCCTGCGCGACATCCGCCAGCGCCGCGTCAGCATGGACCTGCCCGTGGCCCTGGGCATGGCCATCACCTTCGTGGTGAGCACGGCCGGCACGTTCGAGCCCGAAGGGGTCTTCGGCCGCGAGGTCTATTACGACTCGCTCACCATGTTCGTCTTCTTCCTGCTCACCGGCCGCTGGTTGGAGCTGCGCCTGCGCGACCGCACGGCGGGCGCCCTGGAGGCCGTGATGAACCGCCTGCCCCCGAGCGTGGAGCGGCGCGGCGCAGGGGGCGCTTTTGAGCGCGTGGCCGTGCGCCGCCTGGTGCCGGGCGATGTCGTGCGCGTGCTGCCAGGCGAGGCCTTTCCGGCCGATGGCAGCCTCATCGAGGGCCAGACCCTGGCCGACGAGGCGCTGCTCACGGGCGAGTCCACGCCGGTGGTGCGGGGCGTTGGCAGCACGGTCACTGCGGGCAGCTACAACCTGCAATCGGCCGTGCTGGTGCGGGTGCAGGGCGTGGGGGCGGACACCCGCTTCGGCCAGATCTTGGCGTTGATGGAAAGCGCCTCGCTGCAGAAGCCCCGCTTGGCGCAGCTGGCGGACCGGGTGGCGCGCCCCTTTCTCGTGCTGGTGCTGCTGGCGGCGGCCCTGGCGGCACTGTGGTGGTGGTCCACCGATCCGGGCCGCGCGCTCATGGTGGCGGTGTCCGTGCTGATCGTGACCTGCCCGTGCGCGCTGTCGCTGGCCACGCCCGTGGCCATGCTGTCGGCTGCGGGCACGCTGGCGCGCAGCGGGGTGCTGGTGCGCAATCTGCAGGGGCTCGAAGCCCTGGCCTCGGTCGATGCGGTGGTGTTCGACAAGACGGGCACGTTGACGCGTGACGGCATGGCTGTGCGCGGTGTCCAGGCCAGCGGCGGATGGACGCCCGAGGAGGCGCTGGCGCTGGCGGCTGCCCTGGCGCGCCAGTCGCTGCACCCGGTTTCACGGGCCCTCGTGGCTGCGGCCGGTGGTGCCGAAGGGGTGGGGCAGGGGCGCTGGCAGGTCGAGGATCTGCAGGAGGAGGCGGGCCGTGGCCTGAGCGCGCTGGTGCGCGAGGTGGGTGGCGCCGCGCCGGCGCGCCGCTTGCTGCTGGGTTCTGCCTACCATGTGGGGGGCGCGCCCGATGCGGCCTCGGCTGGGCAAATGGTGTTCCTGGCGTGGCAGCGGGAAGGGGTGCCGGCCCAGGAGTTGGCGCGGTTCGAGCTCAGCGAGGACCTGCGGCCCGAGTCGGCCGCGGTGGTCCGGGCGCTGCAGCGCGATGGCGTGGAGGTGCTGCTGCTGTCTGGCGACCGTGCGCAGGCGGCCGCCAGCGTGGCCGGGAAGGCCGGCATCGCGCGCTGGCAGGGCGATTGTTCGCCCCAGGACAAGCTGCGGGTGCTGCGCGATCTGCAAGCCCAGGGGCGGCAGGTCGCGATGGTGGGCGATGGGCTCAACGATGGCCCCGTGCTGGCCGGTGCCCATGTCTCCTTCGCTTTCGGCCGCGCGGTTCCGCTGGCGCAGTCGCGCTCGGATCTGGTGGTGCTGGGCGATGATCTGGCGCTGATCGCCCAGTCAATAACCCTTGCCAAGCGGACCATTAGGGTTGTCCGCCAGAATTTATGGTGGGCTGCCGGCTACAACGCCCTGTCCGTGCCTCTGGCCATCGCGGGCTACATGCCGGCCTGGCTGGCGGGGTTGGGGATGGCGCTGAGTTCTCTGCTGGTGGTCCTCAATGCCGCGCGGCTGTCCCGGGCGCTGCCAGCGCTGCCGGAGGCTGGAGCGGGGGCTGGGCCAGTCGCTGCACCTGTGGTGCCTTCTTCCACCCGGATGGCCTGACCCTGTGGAGATTGCACACCGTGGACATTCTTTATCTCTTGATTCCTTTGTCGGTGGCGTTGGTGCTGCTGGTTCTGCTGGGGCTGTGGTGGGCGGTCTACCGTGGCCAATTCGAGAACGTGGAGCAAGAAGGCGAACGCATTCTTCGGGATGGTTGACGACGGTCAACATAACAATATTCCGAGTAAGGTTAATATTTCCGCAGAACTAAGAGGTGACCGATGGATTCTCCAAAACAAGCAGGTACTGCGCACTACAACGATACCGTTGTGCGCCAGTTTTCGATCATGGCCGTGGTCTGGGGGGTGGTTGGCATGCTGGTCGGCGTGTTCATCGCCGCACAGCTCGCGTGGCCTGAACTCAATTTCGGCATTCCATGGCTCAGCTATGGACGTCTGCGGCCGCTGCATACGAATGCGGTCATTTTTGCCTTCGGCGGTTGCGCGCTGTTCGGCACGAGCTATTACGTGGTCCAGCGCACCAGCCAGGTGCGCCTGTTTGCCGGTCCGCTGGCATCGTTCACCTTCTGGGGCTGGCAGCTGGTCATCCTGGCCGCCGTCGTCTCCCTGCCGCTGGGCTACACCAGCGGCAAGGAATACGCCGAACTCGAATGGCCCATCGACATCCTGATCACGCTGGTCTGGGTGTCCTACGCCATCGTGTTCTTCGGCACGATCGGCATCCGCAAGGTCAAGCACATCTATGTGGCCAACTGGTTCTACGGTGCGTTCATCCTTGCGGTGGCCGTGCTGCACCTGGTCAACAGTGCCGCCATTCCGGCTGGCTGGATGAAGAGCTACTCGGCCTACGCCGGCGTGCAGGATGCCATGGTGCAGTGGTGGTATGGCCACAATGCCGTGGGCTTCTTCCTCACGGCAGGCTTCCTGGGCATGATGTACTACTTCATCCCCAAGCAGGCTGGCCGCCCGGTGTACAGCTACCGCCTGTCCATCGTGCACTTCTGGGCACTGATCTTCACCTACATGTGGGCGGGCCCGCACCACCTGCACTACACCGCGCTGCCCGACTGGACGCAGTCCGTGGGCATGGCCTTCTCCCTGATCCTGCTGGCACCGAGCTGGGGCGGCATGATCAACGGCATCATGACCCTGTCGGGTGCCTGGCACAAGCTGCGTGACGACCCCATCCTGCGCTTCCTGATCGTGTCTCTGTCGTTCTACGGCATGTCCACGTTCGAAGGCCCGATGATGTCCATCAAAACCGTCAACGCGCTCTCGCACTACACCGACTGGACCGTGGGCCACGTGCACTCGGGCGCCCTGGGCTGGGTGGGTCTGATCACCATGGGTTCGCTCTACTACCTGATCCCGCGCCTCTTCGGCCGCGAGAAGATGCACTCCATCAAGGCCATTGAACTGCACTTCTGGCTGGCCACCATCGGTATCGTGCTGTACATCGCCGCCATGTGGATCGCCGGTGTGATGCAGGGTCTGATGTGGCGCGCCATCAATGCCGATGGCACGCTGACCTACACCTTCGTTGAAAGCGTGAAGGCCACGTATCCGTTCTACGTGATCCGTGTGGCCGGTGGCCTGCTGTACCTCGGCGGCATGCTGATCATGGGCTGGAACGTCTGGATGACGGCCATTTCGGGTCGCTCGGTCGCAGTGGCCATCCCCGCAGTTAATCCAGCCCACGCCTGAGATTCGAGGTAAACATACATGTCACAAAACAATACTTCGGCAGGTTTCACCCACGAGAAGGTGGAAACCAACAACTTCCTGATGATCGTGCTGATCGTCCTGGTCATCGCGGTGGGTGGGCTGGTGGAAATCGTTCCGCTGTTCTTCCAGAAGTCGACGACCGAGGCGGTCAAGGGCGTGGAGCCCTACGCTCCACTGCAGCTGATGGGCCGCGACATCTATGTGCGCGAGGGTTGCTACAACTGCCACTCGCAGATGATCCGCCCCTTCCGCGCCGAGACGCTGCGCTATGGCCACTACTCGGTGGCGGGCGAGTTCGTGTATGACCACCCCTTCCAGTGGGGCAGCAAGCGCACGGGTCCCGACCTGCACCGCGTGGGTGGCAAGTACAGCGACGAATGGCACCGCATCCACCTGAACAATCCGCGTGACGTGGTGCCCGAGTCCAACATGCCGGCTTATTCCTGGCTGGAAAAGAACGCCGTGGACCCCACCGACGTGGCCCCGCACATGAAGGCGCTGCGCAAAGTGGGCGTGCCCTATACCGATGCACAGATCGCTGCCGCGGCCGATGAGGTCAAGGGCAAGACCGAGATGGACGCCCTGGTGGCCTACCTCCAGGTCATGGGCCGGGCGCTCAAGTAAAGGGGAGTCCCGCCATGGACATCACCACACTGCGTATCGTTTTCACGCTGTTGTCGTTTGCCTGCTTCGCCGGAATCTGGGTTTGGGCGTATTCGCGCCGCAACCAGTCCCGGTTTGACGAGGCTGCACAGCTTCCCTTCGAACAAGAATGATCACCACCAGAACGAGAACAAACCATGAGTGATTTCACAAGCAATTTCTGGTCGGTTTATGTGGCCGGTCTGACCCTTCTCAGCATCATTGCCTGCGTGCTGCTCCTCTGGATCACCGCGCGCAAGAAGATCGTTTCCGCCAGCGACAACACCACGGGCCATGTCTGGGACGAGGACCTGACCGAGATGAACAACCCCATGCCCCGCTGGTGGGTGTGGATGTTCGTGCTCACCATCGTCTTTGCCCTGGGCTACCTGGCCCTCTACCCGGGCCTGGGCACGTTTGCCGGCAAGCTGGGCTGGTCGCAGCTGGGCGAGTACAAGCAAGAGGTGGCCAAGGGCCAGGCCGAGATCGAGCCGCTGTATGCACGCTTCGCATCCATGAAGCCCGAGCAGGTGGCGGCCGACACCCAGGCCATGGCCATTGGTGAACGCCTGTTCATGAACAACTGCGCGCAGTGCCATGGTTCCGATGCACGGGGCAGCAAGAGCTTCCCCAACCTGACGGATGCGGACTGGCTGCATGGCGGCACGCCCGAGAAGATCAGCGAAACGCTGCACACCGGCCGTGTGGGCACCATGCCGCCCATGGCTGCCGCAGTGGGTACGGCCGAGGATGTCCGCAATGTGGCGCACTATGTGATGAGCCTGTCGGGTAGCCCGCACGATTCCGTGCGTGCTTCGCTGGGCCAGCCCAAGTTCACAGCCTGCGCGGCCTGCCATGGCATGGATGGCAAGGGCAACCAGGCCCTGGGTGCCCCTAATCTGACTGATGACATCTGGCTCCATGGCTGGGGCGAGGCAGCCATCACCGCTATGATCAATAACGGCAAGGTCAACGAAATGCCCGCCCAGGCAGGCAAGCTGACCGAGGCCCAACTCGGTGTGCTGACTGCTTACGTCTGGAGTCTTTCCAACAAGTCGGGCGCCGCTGCCCGCTGAGACTGCGCTGGCAACGGTGGCGCCTTTGGTGCCACCGTTTTTTATTTTTGAGCCAGTCCGTACCGAGAAAAGCACGCCATGAATCCACCCAGCGGGAAGCCCCGCAAGGTAATTCCCATTGCTTCCGCTGACCAGGGAGCTTCACTGTACGAGGCGCAGAAGAAGATCTATCCGCGCTCCATCAGCGGATTCTTTGCCCGCTGGCGTTGGTTGATGGTGTTTCTGACGCAGTTGGTGTTTTATGGCCTGCCCTGGCTGGAATGGGGCCAGCGCCAGATGGTGCTGTTCGATCTGGGGGCGCGCCGCTTCTACATGTTCGGCCTGGTCCTGTATCCGCAGGATTTCATCTATCTCACCGGCCTGCTGATCATCTCGGCGCTTTCGCTGTTCCTGTTCACGGCCGTGGCGGGGCGCCTGTGGTGCGGGTTTGCCTGCCCACAGACGGTCTACACCGAAATCTTCATGTGGATCGAGCACAAGATCGAAGGCGATCGCAGTGCGCGCCTGCGGCTCGATGGCAGTCCGTGGACTTTCGAGAAGATCTGGAAGAAATCCTTTAAGCAGTTCGTGTGGGTGGCGGTGTCCGTATGGACGGGCTTCACCTTCGTCGGCTACTTCGTGCCGATTCGGGAGCTGGGTGCCGAATTAATGGCATTGCAGGGCTCCTGGCAAATTTTCTGGGTCGTGTTCTATGGCTTTGCCACCTACGGCAATGCCGGCTTCCTGCGCGAGCAGGTCTGCAAGTACATGTGCCCCTATGCGCGCTTCCAGAGCGCCATGTTCGATCCCGACACCCTCATCGTGACCTACGACGAGGCGCGGGGCGAGCAGCGCGGTCCGCGTGTCAAGACCGTTGACTACAAGGCCAAAGGCCTGGGCGACTGCATCGATTGCACATTGTGCGTGCAGGTCTGTCCTGTCGGCATCGACATCCGCGATGGCCTGCAGTACGAATGCATCGGCTGTGGTCTCTGCGTGGACGCCTGCAACAGCGTCATGGACAAGATGCACTACCCGCGCGGCCTCATCCGTTTTTCCACGCAGAACGGGGTTGCCAAGGGGTGGAACAAGTCGCAGATCCTGCAGCGCGTGCTGCGTCCGCGCGTGCTCATCTACACCGCCATCCTGGTGGCGCTGTGCGTGGCCCTGCTTGCCAGCCTGCTGGTGCGTACCCCTCTCAAGGTGGATGTGGTGCGCGACCGTGCCGCACTCTCGCGCATCGTGGCCGGGGGCAAGCTGGAGAACATCTACCGCCTGCAGATCATGAACGCCACCGAGCAGGCGCAGCGCTACCGCATTGGTGTCCAAGGCTTGCCGGGGCTGGAACTGGTTTCGGAAACCGAGTTCGAGATCGACGCCGCCCAGTCGCGCTGGGTGGTCGTGCGGCTACAGATTCCCTATGGTTCGACCGATGCAGGTTCCCATGCGGTGCACTTCGCCATCGAAGCCCTGGGCACGGGCGCCCGTGTGACCGAGAAATCCATCTTCCTCGTGCCAAGGCAATGAGCCGGTTCGCCTTGGCGTCTGCCCTACCTGTCCGGATACACCACCATGCAGCAGAATTCTGAAAACAAACCGGCCAGCCCTCCCTGGTGGAAGTTCGGCCATGTGTGGATGGTGATTGCCGGGCCGGCCATCGTCGTCGTGGCGGGTTTCGTCACGCTCTGGCTGGCGATACGCACGCCCGACCCCGTGGTGGCCGATGATTACTACCGGCGCGGCGTGGAAATCAACAAGACGCTGGAGAATCCGGACCAGAGCCTGACACCCGCCATGAAGGGGCGCAACCACGCCGCCACTCCGGTGGAGCACCAACCCCGCGAGCGCTGACCACGCGCCAGTGCGCACACCGGCATACTGCAGAGAGACAACAAGGAGACCCTTCCGATGTGGAGCCAACGCCTGATGTGGATTGCATGGCCCGCCTTCCTGGCGGCGGGTGTGCTGGAGATGCTGGTCTTTGCCATGGTCGACCCGCAGGACCTGCACTGGTTCGGGCAGCCTCTGGCGATGTCGCGCGGTGGCGTATACACGGCGGCTTTCTTCTGTTTCTGGACCATCACCATGGTCTCCAGCGCCTTGACGACGCTGCTGGGCATGTCGCCCTTCGAGGTCAACCGCTGCCCGGTTCCGGCAGACCAGCGCCCGGGCGACTGCCACAAGAATGACGATTGCCGCTGAGCCGGCCCGCTTTGGCGGGCGCCTGCTCTGTTTTTGTTCCACGCATGGGTTTCGTGATGACCGCTCCCTCCGTTCTTTCCTTCAGCACCTGTGATTTCTGCGATGCGCACAAGGCCGATGACACGGGCGCCTTCCGTGTTCTTCCGCCAGTGTTCGCGGCTTTTGGTGCTGTCTCCGTGTTCGCCGGACCTGTGAGCACGGTCAAGTGCTTCGAGGACAACACCCTGGTCAAGGCGGCGGTGGATTCGCCCGGCCATGGGCGGGTGCTGGTGGTCGATGGCGGCGCCTCGCTGCGCCGTGCCCTGGTCGGGGGCAACCTGGCTGCGGCGGCTGCACGCAACGGCTGGGCTGGTATCGTGGTCGATGGCTGCGTGCGGGACGTGGCCGAAATCAATGCAGCGGCCGTGGGCATCCGGGCGCTGGGCCTGATGCCCCTGCCCACCGAGAAGCGCAACGAAGGCCAGCGCGATGTGGCCGTGCAGATCCAGGGCGTCTGGGTGCGCCCGGGGGACTGGCTGTATGCCGATGCCGATGGCATCGTGGTCAGCGCCACCTCATTGAACTGATTTCACGCGCCGCGCCAAGCGCGACGGCGCGGTGGCCAGCAGCACGCTGGCCAAGGCGATGCCGAAGGCCAGCCACTGCAGGAGGCTGAGCCTTTCATCCAGCACCAGCACGCCCACCAGCGTGGCGCTGACCGGCAGGAAAACGGAAAAGATGCCACCTTGGGCCGCTGGCACCACCTTCAGCCCGGTCATCCAGAGCCAGACCGTCCACATGCTGGCGGCGAGGGCATAGAACACCAGCAGCAGCCAGGTGCCGACACCCACCGCCGCGAAGTTGAAATCCCATGCGTAATACAGCCCCAGCGGTGTGGACAGCGCAAACCCCCACAGGTTGATGAGTGATGTGATGCGCTTGGGTCCCAATGTGCCCGTGAGCTTCTTGCCGATGACCGCATAGGCCGCCTCGCAGACCACGGCGGCCAGCAGCAGCAGCTGGCCCAGCCAGGCCAGGCGCTCCGGGCCAGGGCCTTCGCGGGGCGGTATGGTGTGTGGCACGCCCTCCTGTTTCGCCAGGGAAAAGAGTGCAATGCCCACCACTGCGCACAGCACGGCCCACCAAGTGCGGGGCGCCACGCGCTCGCGCAGGAAGGCCCAGCTCATCACGGCGATGGCGGCAGGAATGGCTGCCATGATCACTCCGGCAGACACTGCGCCGGTCAGGCTCACGCCGGTAATCATGCACGCCGTGAACAGGAAGTTGCCGAGGAAGGATTCAAGAAACAGCAGCCAGCGCGTGCGGCGGTCCAGGGGCGGCTCGCTGGTGGGTTTGCGCAGCCAGTGCAGCATGGCCACGGCTCCGATGCCAAAGCGCAGCCAGGCCAGCAGAAACACGGGCAGCACGGCCGCCAGGGGTTTGGACAGGGCGACATAGCAGCCCACGAGCGCCATGCTCAGGGCCAGGCAGAGGTAGGCGACGGGCCGGTTGGGGTGCGGGGCGGCGGCTTGGATCATCGAGGGCTTGGAAAGGAGCGCCGATCATCCCAGATCAGACGGCACTTCTGCGGCCCCGAGGGCGCATTCTGTATTGTGCGAATCATATTTCGTAATGTGGTATTTTGAGGCGTTGTAGTGCAGGAAAATTTCTCAATACAAGAAAGTAAATTTTGTATTGCGGGATGATGAATGTAAGTCATTGATATGCAATTAAAAAATTTATGTCTTGTATAAGACATAAGATGTTGCGCAAGTCTTATAGAAGACTTAAAGTACACCCATGGACAGCAGACAGGTTGTCCGAGACATTTCAATCAACCGACGGAGTGATCACATGCCCCAATCCCTGACCCAACAACTGAGCCGCGAACAGCAGATTGCCGCCCTGGAAAAAGACTGGGCGCAGAACCCCCGCTGGAAGGGTGTGAAGCGCGGCTACACCGCTGCCGACGTGGTGCGCCTGCGCGGCTCGCTGCCCATCGAGCACACGCTGGCCAAGCGCGGTGCTGAAAAGCTGTGGGAAAAGGTCAACGGCGGTGCCAAGAAGGGCTACGTGAACGCCTTCGGCGCCATCTCCGCCGGCCAAGCCATGCAGCAAGCCAAGGCCGGCCTGGAAGCCGTGTACCTGTCGGGCTGGCAAGTCGCCGCCGACGGCAACACGTCCGAAACCATGTACCCCGACCAGTCGCTGTACGCCTACGATTCGGTGCCCACCATGGTGCGCCGTATCAACAACACCTTCAAGCGCGCTGACGAAATCCAGTGGGGCCGTGGCATCAACCCCGGCGACAAGGAATTCATCGACTACTTCCTGCCCATCGTGGCCGATGCGGAAGCCGGTTTCGGCGGCGTGCTGAACGCCTTCGAACTGATGAAGAACATGATTGCCGCTGGCGCTGCCGGCGTGCACTTCGAAGACCAACTGGCCGCCGTGAAGAAGTGCGGTCACATGGGCGGCAAGGTGCTGGTGCCCACGCAAGAAGCCTGCGAGAAGCTGATCTCTGCCCGTTTCGCCGCTGACGTGATGGGCGTGCCCACCATCATCCTGGCCCGTACCGACGCGGAAGCCGCCAACCTGATCACCTCCGACCACGACGCCAACGACAAGCCTTTCCTGACCGGCGAGCGTACGCAAGAAGGCTTCTACCGCGTCAAGAACGGCCTGGAGCAAGCCATCAGCCGTGGCGTGGCCTACGCTCCCTACGCCGATCTGGTGTGGTGCGAAACCGGCGTGCCAGACATCGGCTTCGCCCGTGAATTCGCCCAAGCCGTGCTGGCTGCCAATCCTGGCAAGCTGCTGTCGTACAACTGCTCGCCTTCCTTCAACTGGAAGAAGAACCTCAACGACTCGCAGATCGCCTCCTTCCAGGAAGAACTGTCGGCGCTGGGCTACAAGTACCAGTTCATCACGCTGGCCGGTATCCACATCAACTGGTTCAACACCTTCCAGTTCGCCCACGCCTATGCACGCGGCGAAGGCATGAAGCACTACGTCAACATGGTGCAAGAGCCCGAGTTCGCCGCACGCGACAAGGGTTACACCTTCGTGTCGCACCAGCAGGAAGTGGGTGCTGGCTACTTCGACGACGTGACCACCGTGATCCAGGGCGGTTCTTCCTCCGTGAAGGCCCTGACCGGTTCCACCGAAGAAGAGCAGTTCCACTGATCTGCCGCGCCAGCGCGCACAAGCCCGAAGCAGCCGCTTCGGGCTTTTTTGTTGGCGCAGGGTAAAATGCGCCATTGATCAATGCACAAGGGCGAGAAAGGCATGCTGGTTATGACACCGCGAACTACATCGGAGATGTTCACCGGCCGTTAAGGCTGGCCGTTCGCGCCTGCACGAGACTTCACCCTCTCACCCCTTCAAAAGCGCGGACCTGTACCGCGCTTTTTTGCTTTCCGGGCCTGGGAAGCGCGTTCTCCCTACCTGAAAAGATTTGACAAGGATTCCCATGATTCACATCACGCTCCCCGACGGTTCCCAACGCGAATACCCCGGCCCGGTCACGGTGGCCGAGGTGGCGGCCTCCATCGGCGCCGGCCTGGCCAAGGCCGCGCTGGCCGGCAAGATTGGCGACAAGGTGGTGGACACCAGCCACCAGATCACGCAGGACAGCCCGCTGTCCATCGTGACGGCCAAGGATGCCGATGGCCTGGAAGTCATCCGCCATTCCACGGCCCACCTGCTGGCCTACGCCGTGAAGGAGCTGTTCCCCGAGGCGCAGGTCACCATCGGCCCGGTGATCGAAAACGGCTTTTTCTACGACTTCTCGTACAAGCGCCCCTTCACGCCGGAAGACCTCGTGGCGATCGAGAAGCGCATGGCCGATCTGGCCGCCAAGGACGAACCCATCGTGCGCCGCGTGCTGCCGCGCGACGAAGCCGTGGCGTACTTCAAGGGCCTGGGCGAGCACTACAAGGCCGAGATCATCGCCAGCATCCCCAGCAATGAGGACGTGAGCCTGTACCGCGAAGGTGCGTTCGAGGACCTGTGCCGTGGCCCGCACGTGCCGAGCACAGGCAAGCTCAAGTTCTTCAAGCTCATGAAGGTGGCGGGCGCCTACTGGCGCGGCGACCACCGCAACGAGATGCTGCAGCGCGTCTACGGCACGGCCTGGGCCACGAAGGACGAACTGCAACAGTACCTCACCATGCTGGAGGAGGCCGAGAAGCGCGATCACCGCAAGCTGGGCCGCGAACTGGACCTGTTCCACATCGACGAACATTCCCCCGGCACGGTGTTCTGGCACCCCAAGGGCTGGACGCTGTGGCAGGAGGTGGAGCAGTACATGCGCCGCGTGTACCGCGACAACGGCTACCAGGAGGTCAAGGGCCCGCAGATTCTGGACAAGACGCTCTGGGAGAAGACGGGGCACTGGGACAAGTACCGTGACAACATGTTCACGACCGAGAGCGAGAAGCGCGACTACGCCCTCAAGCCGATGAACTGCCCGGGCCACATCCTGATCTTCAAGCAGGGCATCAAGAGCTACCGCGACCTGCCGCTGCGCTACGGCGAATTCGGCCAGTGCCACCGCAACGAGCCCACGGGCGGCCTGCACGGCATCATGCGCGTGCGTGGCTTCACGCAGGACGACGGCCACATCTTCTGCACCGAAGAGCACATCTTGCCCGAATGCACGGCCTACACGGCGCTGCTGCAGAAGGTTTACAAGGACTTCGGCTTCGAGAACATCATCTACAAGGTGGCCACGCGCCCCGAGGCGCGCATCGGCTCCGACGAAAGCTGGGACAAGGCCGAGCATGCCCTCATGGAAAGCCTGCGCGCCTCCGGCTGCGCGTTCGAAATCGCTCCGGGCGATGGCGCCTTCTATGGCCCCAAGATCGAGTACACGCTCAAGGACGCGATCGGCCGCCAGTGGCAGTGCGGCACCATGCAGGTCGACTTCTCCATGCCCGAGCGCCTGGACGCCGAATACGTGGGCGAGGATGGTGCGCGCCACCGTCCCGTCATGCTGCACCGTGCCATCGTCGGCAGCCTGGAGCGCTTCATCGGCATCCTGATCGAGCAGCACGCCGGAGCCCTGCCCGCATGGCTGGCGCCGGTGCAGGTGGCGGTGCTCAACATCACCGACGCGCAGGCCGATTACTGTCGCGAAATTGCCGCAAAACTCGAAAAAGCACTGCCCCAGCACCCGCTGCGGGTTGCGCTGGATCTGCGTAACGAAAAGATTACGTATAAAATACGGGAGCATTCCATGCAAAAGCTGCCCTTCATCCTTGTCGCTGGCGACAAGGAGCGGGCTTCTGGTGCCGTCGCAGTGCGCGCCCGGGGCAACAAAGACCTCGGAGTGATGCCTGTGGATGCGTTCATCGAACTCATCACCCAGGCTGTTGCATCCAAAGATTGATTTGCGTGAAATGTGCCTCTGGCGCAGTCAAAATGCGCCGAGGCAGCTACGCTTTTTGTAGCAATTTTTTTCAAGGGTGAGAGCCATAGCTACTGAATTTCGTGATCGTCGCCAACGTGAAGAGCGCAAACACCGCCTGAACCGTGAAATCATGGCGCCGGAAGTCCGTCTTTCCGGTCCTGACAACGAACCTCTCGGTGTAGTGAGCCTCATGGAGGCCCTGCGCATGGCGGGTGAGCTGGATGTGGACCTGGTGGAGATCGCCGCCACGGCCAATCCGCCCGTTTGCCGCCTGATGGACTACGGCAAGTTCAAGTACATCGAGCAAAAGCGCGCGGCAGAAGCCAAGGCCAAGCAGACGGTCATCGAGATCAAGGAAGTCAAGTTCCGTCCCGGTACCGACGACGGTGACTACAACATCAAGCTGCGCAACATCCGCCGCTTCCTGGCCGAAGGCGATAAGTGCAAGATCACGCTGCGCTTCCGTGGCCGTGAAATCACGCACCAGGACCTGGGCCTGGCGCTGCTGAACCGCCTGCGTGACGACCTGGCCGACACCATCCTGGTGGAGCAGTTTCCGAAGCTGGAAGGGCGCCAGATGATCATGATGATCGCCCCGGCGCGCAAGAAGGTGGCTGCGGCCAAGCCATCGGCGGAAGCCGGTGCGGATGCGGCGGGCTGAAAGGCCCGCCCCCAATAGACAGAAATTGACTGGCGGTGCCTGCAAGGGCGCTGCCAGGCATGGAGAGGGTGCTTGCACCCTTTCGCGGCGGGTGTAAGGCCCGCCGGTAAAAGTGGCTCGGGGCCAACAAGTTTGCAAGCCGGTTTGCAAACGCCTCACGAGCACAAAAAAGAGGAGCATTCACATGCCCAAAATGAAGACCAAGAGCAGCGCTAAAAAGCGCTTCCGCGTTCGTCCAGGTGGCACCGTCAAGCGCGGTCAAGCCTTCAAGCGTCACATCCTGACCAAGAAGACCACCAAGAACAAGCGCCACCTGCGTGGTGCAGTTGCTGTGCATGAGACCAATATGGGCTCTATCGCACAAATGCTGCCCGGTGCTGGCCTGTAATCAACTGACGAACAAGGAGTACTCACATGCCTCGCGTCAAACGTGGTGTAACGGCTCATGCCCGTCACAAGAAGGTTCTGGCCCTTGCCAAGGGTTTTCGCGGTCGCCGCGGTAACGTCTTCCGTATCGCCAAACAGGCGGTAATGAAGGCGGGGCAATATGCCTACCGCGACCGCCGTGCCAAGAAGCGCGTGTTCCGCCGCCTCTGGATTGCCCGTATCAACGCCGGTGCGCGTGAACTGGGTCTGACCTACAGCCAGTTCGCCAACGGCCTGAAGAAGGCATCCATCGAGATCGACCGCAAGATGCTGGCCGACCTCGCGGTGCACGACAAGGCTGCCTTCGGCAGCATCGTGGAACAGGTCAAGGCCAAGCTGGCTGCCTGAGTTCACGGCGGGTAGCTATCTTTTCGATAGCTACTGGCGCTTAAACAACAAGGGCTAGGGCTTGAAAAGGCACTAGCCCTTGTTCCTTTTGAAGAATGCATATGAACGAGTTGGACTCTCTGGTCGAAAGCGCGCGTCAGTTGTTCGCGCAAAGCGCCACGCCGGCGGATCTGGAAAACGCCAAGGCCCAGTTCCTGGGCAAGTCCGGTCGCGTGACCGAGCTCATGAAGGGCATGGCGCAGCTTTCCGTGGACGAGAAGAAGTCGCGCGGCGCGGCCATCAACGTGGCCAAGCAGGCCATCGAGGCCGCCCTCACGGCGCGCCGCCAGGCGCTCGCCGATGCCGAGCTGCAGGAGCAGCTCAAGGCCGAGGCGCTCGACGTGAGCCTGCCAGGTCGCCAGCGTGGCCAGGGTGGGCTGCACCCCGTGTCGCTGACGCTCGAACGCATCGAGGGCATCTTCGGCTCCATGGGCTTCGATGTGGCCCAGGGCCCGGAGATCGAGACCGACTGGTTCAACTTCACCGCACTGAACACGCCCGAGGACCACCCCGCGCGTTCCATGCACGACACCTTCTATGTCGAGGGCGGCACGCCCGAGGCGCCCAACCTGCTGCGCACGCACACCAGCCCCATGCAGGTGCGCCACGCCGTGCAGCATGTGAAAAAGCACCGCGCGCTGCTCGATGCCGGCCAGCCCATGCCCGAGATCCGCGTCATTGCACCGGGCCGCACCTACCGCGTGGACAGCGACGCCACGCACTCGCCCATGTTCCACCAGTGCGAAGGCCTGTGGATCGGCGAGAACGTCAGCTTCAAGGACCTGAAGGTCATCTTCACCGCCTTCTGCCGCACCTTCTTCGAGAGTGACGACCTGGTGCTGCGCTTCCGTCCCAGCTTCTTCCCGTTCACCGAGCCCAGCGCCGAGATCGACATCCAGTTCCAGGACGGGCCGCTCGCCGGCCGCTGGCTGGAGGTGGCTGGCTCCGGCCAGGTGCACCCCAACGTGGTGCGCAACATGGGCCTGGACCCCGAGCGCTACATCGGCTTTGCCTTCGGCATGGGACCGGATCGCCTCACCATGCTGCGCTACGGCGTGAACGATTTGCGCCTGTTCTTCGACGGTGACATCCGTTTCCTGTCGCAGTTCCAGTAATGCAAAAAGGTGAGCTGCCAGCGCTCTCCCATATTGGGTTTCAAGCAGTTTTCATGCTGAAACAGCCTATTGACAAGCGCCAGCAGCTCTCTTTTCAAGAGCACGCCAAAGAAGTCTGACTATGCAATTTCCTGAATCCTGGTTGCGCGAATTCTGCAACCCGCCGCTCTCCACCCAAGAACTGGCCGACACCCTGACCATGGCGGGGCTGGAGGTCGAAGAGCTGCAGCCCGTGGCGCCGCCGTTCACGAAAATCGTCGTGGGCGAGATCAAGGACGCCCAGCAGCACCCCAACGCCGACCGCCTGCGCGTGTGCCAGGTGGACGTGGGCCAGGGCGAGCTGCTGAACATCGTCTGCGGCGCGCCCAATGCGCGCGTGGGCATCCGCGTGCCCTGCGCCATGGTGGGCGCCGAGCTTCCGCCCGGCGAGGACGGCAAGCCCTTCCTCATCAAGGTCGGCAAGCTGCGCGGCGTGGAAAGCCAGGGCATGCTGTGCTCGGCACGCGAGCTCAAGCTCTCCGAAGACCACGGTGGCCTGCTGGAGCTGCCGCTCGACGCGCCGTTGGGCCAGAACATCCGTGAATACCTGAACCTTGACGACACGCTGTTCACGCTCAAGCTCACGCCCAACCTGGCGCACTGCCTCAGCGTTTACGGCGTGGCGCGCGAAGTGGCGGCCCTGACCGGCGCCCCTCTGAAGACGCCCACGTTCCCGGCCGCCGCCGTGGCGCTGGACGACACGCTGGCCGTGAAGATCAGCGCGCCCGACCTGTGTGGCCGCTTCTCCGGCCGCATCGTGCGCAACGTCAACACCCAGGCCGCCACGCCGCAGTGGATGGTCGACCGCCTGGCCCGTTGCGGCCAGCGCAGCGTGACCGCGCTGGTGGACATCTCCAACTACGTGATGTTCGAGCTGGGCCGTCCCTCGCACATCTTCGACCTCGACAAGATCCACGGCGGCCTCGATGTCCGCTGGGGTCGCGCGGGCGAACAGCTCAAGCTGCTCAACGGCAACACCGTCGAACTCGACGAGAAGGTCGGCGTGATCGCCGACGACCAGCAGGTCGAATCGCTCGCCGGCATCATGGGCGGCGACGCCACCGCCGTGTCCGACGACACGCGCCACATTTACGTCGAGGCCGCCTTCTGGTGGCCCAAGGCCGTGGCGGGGCGCTCGCGCCGCTACAACTTCTCCACCGACGCCGGCCACCGCTTCGAGCGCGGCGTCGATCCGCAGCTCACCGTGGAGCACATCGAGCGCATCACCCAGCTCGTCATCGCCATCTGCGGCACGCCCGAGACCGCCTGCGGCCCGGTGACCGACCTGCAGGCCCGCATGCCCGAGGCGAAGCCCGTCACGCTGCGCGTGGCGCGCGCGGCCAAGGTCATCGGCATGCCGCTGACCCAGGCGCAGTGCTTTGATGCGCTGCAGGGCCTGGGCCTGCCGGTCACGCTGGGCGAGGGCACGGTCACGGTGGCACCGCCCTCGTACCGCTTCGACATCGCCATCGAGGAAGACCTGATCGAGGAAGTGGCGCGCATGGTGGGCTACGACCACCTGCCCACCACGCCGCCGCTGGCGCCCATCACGCCCAAGCTGCAACTCGAAAGCCAGCGCGGCCCGTTCGCGGTGCGCCGCCAGCTCGCGGGCCTGGGCTACCAGGAAACCATCAACTTCAGCTTTGTCGAAGAGCAGTGGGAGCGCGAGCTGGCTGCCAACGCCAACCCGATCAAGCTGCTCAACCCCATCGCCAGCCAGATGAGCGTGATGCGCTCGTCGCTGCTGGGCTCGCTGCTGCAGGTGCTGAAGTTCAACCTGGACCGCCGCGCCGAGCGCGTGCGCCTGTTCGAAGTGGGCCGCGTGTTCCTGCGCGACGCCTCCGTGCAGAATACCGACACCACCGTCGAAGGCTTCCACCAGCCCATGCGCGTGGCCGGCCTGGCCTGCGGCGCGGACGACATGCTGCAATGGGGCCGCAAGGAGCAGGCCATCGACTTCTACGACGTCAAGGGCGATGTCGAGGCGCTGCTGGCGCCGCTGCAGCCCAGCTTCGAGCCCGCCAGCCACCCGGCCATGCACCCGGGCCGCTGCGCGCGCGTGCTGCTGGACGGCCGCGCCATCGGTTTCGTGGGCGAGCTGCACCCGCAGTGGCGCCAGTCGTGGGAGCTGCCGCAGGTGCCCGTGCTGTTCGAGCTGGAGCTCGATGCCGTGCTGCGCCGCGAGGTGCCGCGCTTCGCGCCGGTGCAAAAGCACCAGGCCGTGGAGCGCGACCTGGCGGTCGTGGTGGCCGAGAAGGTCACGCACGCGGACATCATGGGCGCCATCCACGCGGCCCTGCCGGCCACGCTGCTGCGCGGCGCCGTGCTGTTCGACGTGTACCGGCCCAAGGTGGCCAAGGACGGCACCGTCACCGGTGGCCTGGCCCTGGGTGAGAAGAGCCTGGCCGTGCGCCTGACCCTGGGCGGCGAGGCCACGCTGACCGACGCCGAGATCGAGGCCGCCGTGCAGTCCGTGCTCGCACGGCTGGCGGAGCAGGTCGGCGCCAAGCTGCGCGTGTGATGCGAGAACGGAGCAACGACGTGATCGAATTTGCCGTAGAAAGCCTGGAAACCCCGGCACTGACCAAGGCGCAGCTGGCCGATCTGCTGTTCGAGCACATCGGCCTGAACAAGCGCGAGTCCAAGGACATGATCGACGCCTTCTTCGATCTGATCGCGCAGAGCCTGGTCGATGGCGAGGACGTCAAGCTCTCGGGCTTTGGCAACTTCCAGATCCGCACCAAGGCACCGCGCCCCGGGCGCAACCCGCGCACGGGCGAGGCCATTCCGATCGGCGCGCGCCGCGTCGTGACCTTCCACGCCAGCAGCAAGCTCAAGGAACAGATCCAGAACGCTTCGGCGTCCTGAGAACGATCGCACGTTTTCCGCCGGGCCGGTGTGGCTCAATTGCCGCATGCGGCTGGCGCCGCGTGCGGTCCTGCGGTACCCTCATAGGTTTCCCGCTGCATTGTTCCTGCCATCACCCATGGGTACGCTGCTTCCATCCATCCCGGCCAAACGCTATTTCACGATTGGCGAGGTCGCCGAGCTGTGCGGCGTCAAGCCGCATGTGCTGCGCTACTGGGAGCAGGAGTTCACCCAGCTGCGCCCGATGAAGCGGCGTGGCAACCGGCGTTACTACCAGCACCATGAAGTGCTGATGATCCGCCGCATCCGCGACCTGCTCTACGACCAGGGCTTCACCATCAGCGGTGCGCGCAACAAGCTGCAGGAGATATTGCACCAGGCGCGCAGTGGCCAGGGCGATGCGTCCGGTGCCCTGCCGGACGAGGCGCCGGACGCCGCAGCCGACCTGGCTGCGCCATGGTCCGCACCGCGGAGCCTGGCAGACCTGGATGCAGTGCGAACGGAATTATTGGAAATTCGTGCGCTTCTCTTAAATGAGGCCTGAATCCGGTATATAATTCAAGTCTTGTCGGCGTGTGGCGCAGCCTGGTAGCGCACTTGCATGGGGTGCAAGGGGTCGAAGGTTCGAATCCTTTCACGCCGACCATTTTTTCGATATGTCAACGGGTTACAGTAGAAATGCTGTAACCCGTTTTCATTTCCGGGCCACTGCCCTCGCGGTGGCCGTTTCCCACGGCCTGGTCCCCGCCGGTGGTGAAGGGCTTTGTTGGAGCAAACCATGGACAAGCACTACCTCACACCGCTTTTCTCGCCGGAGTCCGTTGTGGTCTTCGCCGGCCGCCAGGACGATGAAGCCGCCCTGGCACCCCACGCCAAGATCCTGCACGAGGCCTTGCGGGCGCAGCGCTTCAGCGGGCGACTGGCGTTCGTCGACATCCACACCACCGGCACCCTGGCCGACCTGGCGCAAACGCGCGCGGACTTGGCTGTCATCGCGCTGCCCCCTGAAGACGTGGCGGCCGCGCTGGAGGTGGCGGGGCGCATGGCTTGTGGCGCGGCGCTGGTGATCTCCAGTGGCATCGGCCCCGAGCTGGCCATTGAATTGAAGAAGATCGCGCAGCGCGAAGGCATGCACCTGCTCGGCCCCAACTGCCTGGGTATCCAGCGCCCGGCGCTGCAGCTCAACGCCAGCGCGGCCGGCCCGCTGGCGCGCCCCGGTTCGCTGGCGCTGGTCTCGCAATCGGGGGCGCTGACGGCCTCCATCCTGGACTGGGCGCGCAACAACGCCGTGGGCTTTTCCTCGGTGGTGTCGCTGGGTCCGAACACGGCGGTGGACATCGCGCAGGTGCTGGATTTCCTCGCCAACGATCCCCAGACGCACAGCATCGTCGTTTACCTCGAAGGCATTGCGAGCGCGCGCGCCTTCATGAGTGCCTTGCGCTCGGCCGCCAACGCCAAGCCCGTGGTGGTGCTCAAGGCCGGGCGCAAGCCCGCCGGCAACGAGGCTGCGCAGACGCACAGCGGCACCATCGTCGGCAGCGACGATGTGTTCGACGCCGCCCTGCGGCGCGCGGGCGCCGTGCGCGTGCGCTCCTTCGTCGCGCTGTTCTCGGCCGCCAAGTGCCTGGCCTCGCGTTACCGGCCCGTGGGGCGCAGGCTGGCCATCGTCACCAATGGCGGCGGGCCCGGCGTGCTGGCGGCCGACTGGGTCAACGAAATCTTCCTGGATCTGGGCAAGCTCTCGCAGGAGACCGCCCAGGCCCTCAAGCCCCAGCTGCCCGCGCTGGCGTCCCTGGCCGACCTGATCGACCTGTCGGAGGACGCCTCGGCGGAGCATTACCGCCTGGCGGTCGAGGCGGCCTCCAGGGACCGCCAGATTGACGGTGTGCTCGCCATCCACTCGCCCAAATCGGGCGTGGACCCCACGGAAGTGGCGCGAGCGCTGGCCGAGGTCAAGCGCCAGATGAGCAAGCCGCTGCTGTCGTGCTGGATGGGCGACGCCACGGTGGTGCCGGCGCGCGGCATTCTGCTGGAGGCACAGATTCCGAGCTTTCGCACGCCCGAGGCGGCGGTGGGGGCCTTCGGCAACATCGCCTCGTTCCACCAGAACCAGCAACTGCTGCAGCAGACGCCGCCGCCGCTCTCGGCGCTGGCCAAGCCCGACATCGAGGGCGCGCGCCTGGTTATCGAGAGCGTGCTGGCCGAGCGCCGCAAGGTGCTCACCGAAATGGAGTCCAAGACCCTGCTCGCGGCCTTCCACATTCCCGTCACCAAGACCATCCTGGCGCGCAGCGCGCACGAGGCCATGATGATCGCCACGCAGCTGGGCTTCCCGGTGGCGCTGAAGATCGATTCGCCCGACATCAGCCACAAGTCGGACGTGCAGGGCGTGGCGCTGAACATCATGGACGGCGCCAGCGCGCGCGACACCTACACCAACATGGTCGAGCGCGTGGCGCGCCTGCAGCCGGGCGCGCGCATCAACGGCGTGACCGTGCAGAACATGGCGCGCGCGCGGCGTGGCCGCGAGGTCTGCATCGGCCTGGTCACCGATGACCCGTTCGGTCCCGTGATCACCTTCGGTGCGGGCGGCACGATGATCGAGCTGATCAACGACCGCGCCATGGAGCTGCCCCCGCTGAACCAGTTCCTGGCGCGGCGCCTCATCGAGCGCGCGCGCGTGGCCGAAACGCTGGGCGAATGGCGCGGCGCCAGTGCCGTGAACATGGAGGTACTGGAGCAGGTGCTGCTGCGCGTGTCGGAAATGGTGTGCGAACTGCCGCAACTGCGCGAGATGGACATCAACCCCATCATCGTCGACGAGTCGGGCGCCGTGGCGGTGGATGCACGCATCGTCATCGACCATGCACCGCAATCGGCCAGCGGCAGTTCCAGCCAGTACGGCCACCTGGCCATCCTGCCGTACCCGGCGCGCTTCGAGCAGGTCTGGCCCCTGCGGGGTGGCGGCGAGTACACCGTGCGCCCCATCCGCCCGGACGATGCACAGATGCTGCAGGCCCTGGTGCAAAGCCTCTCGCCCGAGAGCCGCTACTTCCGCTTCGTCTCGTCGATGGCGCAGCTGCCGCCCATGATGCTGGCGCGCTTCACGCTGATCGACTACGACCGCGAAATGGCGCTCGTGGCCGTCTTCAAGGAGCGCAAGGCCGACCCCGATGGCGAGATCACCGAGACCGAGCGCATCGTGGGCGTCTCGCGCTACATCACCAACCCCGACCACACGAGCTGCGAGTTCGCGCTGGTCGTGGCCGATGGCTTCGCCGGCAAGGGGCTGGGCTCGCGCCTGATGCACAGCATCATGGACGTGGCCCGCGAAAAAGGCCTGTCGGAGATCGAAGGGCTGGTGCTGGCCAACAACCCGCACATGCTCAAGCTCATGCGGGCGCTGGGCTTCTCGATCAAGGCCTTCCCTGACGATCCTGAGTTCAAGATGGTGTCGCACACGCTCTGAGCGTGCGCGGCGCGGCCCCGCTGGCGTTCAGTGGGGCATCTTGACGGCCTGCCAGCCGGCGTGGTCGAAATGCTTGCCGTAGGCGTTGGCGGCCTGGGCGACCTTGACCACGCCCGTGGCGCGCTTCTTCTCGCCGTGCTTGCCCTCGGCCATTTCCACGCCGTTCATGAGGTCGGCCACGATGAGGTGGAGCTGGGCGTCGGCCTGGGGGTCGAGCTTGCAGTTTTCCACCATGTAGCCGACCTGCGCCGTGACCTCCTTGCCGAAGGCCTCGTAGTCGGCGGCCGTGGCCTTGCCGGAGTGCGCGGTTGGCAGTGTCTGCGATGCCGAGGCATGGATGGCCGCCATGGCCTTGCGCAGGGCCTCGTCGGTGCCCCATTTCTTGCCGGCGTTGAGCGTGAGCTTGTGCGGGACCGGTTTGCCATGGTCGTGGGCGTCGGCAGCCAGCGCGGCCAGGGGCGAGGACAGGGCCAGGGCCAGCAGCAGGGCGATCGGTGATTTCATGCGGTACTTTCGTAAGGGTTGAACGAGAGGGGGGGCTGGCTTGTACGCAAGCCCTGCCTCTTTCAACGCCGTTCCACGCCGAATGTTCCCTCGCTGTGCATCGCCGCTGCACTTTCAGTCGCGGTGCAGCTGCTCTTCCTCCGTGCTTTCCTGGGCGTAGCGGGCCAGCAGCAGTTCCATCAGGCGTGTGCGCTGGCGTTCGTCGAGCAGGGCGCGCTCGGCCAGCAGCTGCGTGATCACGCGCTGTTGCTGTGCGCCCTGCAGCCGGGCGATCGCGGCCTGCTCCGCATCGATGGCGGCGCGGTCGGGCGTGGCGGCGAAGACCTGTCGGACCAGGGCTTCGCGGTGCTGCCGGATGGCCTGCCAGTTGGCGCCCAGTTCCTGCAGGAAGCCGGGCTCCAGTGCCTGCCAGTGGGTGCGCTGCTCGGTACTCAGTTCCAGGTGGTCCGGCAGGTGGATGGTCGGCGCGGGGGGCGTTTGCGCGCCGGGCGCGGGGGGGGCGGGCCGCAGTGCGAGGGCGGCGACAACCCCGAGGTTCAGGGCCAGCGAGACGGTCAGCAGGTAGTGGGTCCAGGGGCGGCGGTTCATGGCAGTCCTTTCAATGGGCGGCACAGTTCGGTGGCGGCGCACAGCCCGCCCGGCGGCACCGGGTCGAACACACGCACCCGCGCGGCGGGGGGCGTGCTGGCCGTGGCGCTGCCCAGCAGCAGGCCGCCAAGCCATACGCCGGATGCCAGCGCCATGCCCGCCGCAAGGCCGGCCGGAACCCAGCCGGCCCAGGGCCGCGTCCGGGGTGGGGGGCGGCGGCGCGGCTGCGGCCGGGGGCGCAGGCGGCCTTCGATCCGGGGGGCGAGGTCCAGGCCCAGTGCCGGGGAGGGCAGGGTGCGCAGGGCCTGTTGCAGCGCTGCCAGCTCGGCGAGCCGGTGCTGGCACGCGCTGCAGCCCTGCAGGTGTTGCCCAAGCCGCATTTGCTCCGTGGGGGCAAGCATGTGGTCGGCATAGGCGGACAGTGCTTCGGTGGTGGGGCAGGTCATGCATTTCCTCCGGTCAGCGCGGCATTTTTTCCAGCAGCCCGGCGCGGGCGCGGGCGAGGCGCGATTTCACCGTGCCCAGGCCGATGTCGAGCACGGCCGCGATCTCTTCATACGACAGGGCCTCGATCTCCCGCAGCAGCAGGATCTCGCGGTGCTCGGTGGGCAGGCGCGCCAGCGCGCGCTCCAGCCCGTGAAAGCGTTGCCGGGTTTCCAGAGCCGCCTCGGGCGTAGGGGCCGGGCAGGGCAGGGTGGCATCGTCGTCGTCCTCCAGCGCCACGAACTCGGCGCGCTTGCTCCGCCGCAGCAGGTCCAGTGCCTGGTTGCGCGCGATCTGGAACAGCCAGGTGCTGAAGCGTGCCTCGGGGCGCCAGCGTTCCAGGGCTTCCCAGGCGTGGAGGAAGCTTTCCTGGGTCAGGTCCCGGGCGTCGTCGGTCGAGCGGGTCAGCCGTACGAGAAAGCGGTAGATGCGGTCCTGGTGGCGTGCCACCAACTCCGAGAACGCCGCGACGTCGCCGTGCTGGGCACGGGCGATGCATTCGCTTTCTTCGAAGTGGCTGAAGGCTCTCATGGCGGATGCCAGTGTCAACGAACACGGCGCGCGAAAGTTCCATTTTTCGCGCGGACCCGTGAGAGCAAAAGCGGACGGCCCGGTGGGCCGGGTGCCGTCCGCTTCCTGGGGGGGCTCTGCCCCTTGCGGCTTCAGCCGATGGTCATCAGGCTGGCATTGCCGCCAGCGGCCGCCGTGTTCACGCTGAGCGATCGCTCCAGCACCAGGCGCTCCAGCGGCACCTCCGTGCTGCCCGAGGGCAGGCCGGTCACGCCCACGATGGGGCCGGGGCGGGTGGCGATGGCGCGGCAGGCGGTGCGCAGCGCATCGCTGTCGCCGTGGTGCAGTACCGCATCGAGCCACACGCCGTCGGCCTGCCACTGCGCCACCAGCGCCACGCGCTCCTGCAGCGCGGCGGGCAGGCGGGCATGCAGGGCCGAGTGCTGCACGGGCCAAAGGGCCTGGCCGCCCGTGGCGAGCACGCTGGCGAGCTGGGTCAGCAGGTCGGCATCCTGGCTGGCCAGGCACAGCACGCGCTCACGCGGCAGGATCTGGTAGCTGTTGTTCTCGCCCGTCGGGCCGGGCAGGGTGCGCAGCACCCCGCTGGGCGTGGTGGCGGCCAGGCGCTGGCAGGTCTGCACGAGGGCCATGTTCTGCTGGCTGCGTGCCCAGTCTTCCAGCAACTGCAGCGTGGCCAGCAGCGTGTGGCGCTGCGTGTCGTCGCGGGGGCGCAGTGCGTCGGCAGGCGCCAGCGTGGAGGCCAGCGCAGTGGCCGGGTAGCGCGCGAGCATGCGCAGCAGGTACATCGGCCCGCCGGCCTTGGGGCCGGTGCCCGAGAGGCCTTCGCCGCCGAAGGGCTGCACACCCACCACGGCGCCCACCATGTTGCGGTTCACATAGATGTTGCCGGCGTGCGCCTGGTCCACCACCTGGGCGATGGTTTCGTCGATGCGCGTGTGCACACCCAGCGTCAGGCCATAGCCGGTGGCGTTGATCTGCTGCAGCAGGCGCGGCAGGTCCTTGCGGGCGTAGCGCACGAGGTGCAGCACCGGGCCGAACACTTCGCGCTCCAGTTCGCCGATGCTGCCGATCTCGATCAGTGTGGGCGGCACGAAGGTGCCGTCCGCCGTGGCCTGCGCACTGCCGGCCGCTGGCTGGAACACGCGGTGGCCCTTGGCCCGCAGGGCCTCAATGTGGGCCAGGATGCCGGCGCGGGCCTGGGCGTCGATGACCGGCCCCACGTCCACGTTCAAGGCACCGGGGTTGCCCAGGCGCAGCTCGCCCATGGCGCCCTGCAGCATGGCCACCACGCGGTCGGCGGCGTCTTCCTGCACGCACAGCACGCGCAGCGCCGAGCAGCGCTGGCCCGCGCTGTCGAAGGCCGAGGCCACGGCATCGCCCACCACCTGTTCCACCAGGGCCGAGGAGTCCACGATCATGGCGTTCTGGCCACCGGTCTCGGCGATCAGCGCCACCGGGTTGCCGGCGGTGTCGAGCCGGCCGGCGACGGTGCGCTGCAGGATGCGCGCCACGTTGGTCGAGCCGGTGAACACCACGCCCATGGTGCGTTCGTCGGCCACCAGGCGCGCGCCCACGGTTTCGCCCTGGCCGGGCAGCAGCTGCACGGCGGCGCGCGGCACGCCGGCCTGCCACAGGGCGCGCACGGCCTCGGCCGCGATCAGCGGCGTTTGCTCGGCCGGCTTGGCCAGCACGGTGTTGCCAGCGGCCAGGGCTGCGGCCACCTGGCCGATGAAGATGGCCAGCGGGAAGTTCCAGGGGCTGATGCAGACCACGGGGCCCAGGGGCGCATGGGTGGCGTTGGCGAAGCTGGCTTGGGCCTGCACGGCGTAGTAGCGCAGGAAGTCCACAGCCTCGCGCACCTCGGCCACGGCGTTCGCCGCAGTCTTGCCGGCCTCGCGCATCAGCAGGCCCAGGAGCTGGGGCATCTGTTCTTCCAGCAGGTCGGCGGCGCGCAGCAGGGCGGCTGCGCGCTCAAGGGGCGCCGTGGCGGCCCATTGCGGCGCGGCCTGGTGGGCCCAGGCCAGCGCGTTGTCCACGTCGGCCTCGGTGGCCTCCTGCACCTGACCCACTACGTCGCGGTGGTCGGCGGGGTTGAGCACGGGCACGGTGGTGCCGGCGGCGGCATCCTGTGCCAGCAGGGGGGCGGCCTGCCAGGGTTGCCGGGCGCTGGCCTGCAGTTGCGCAGCCAGGTCGGTGAGCACCTGCTCGCTGGCCAGGTCCAGGCCGCGCGAGTTGGCACGCTCGTCACCGTAGAGCTGGCCGGGCAGCGGAATGCGCAGGTGGGGCTGGCCCGCGCGGCCTTCGGCCTGCGCGGATTGCTGCACGGTGGCCACGGGGTTGCACACGAGTTCTTCCAGCGCGATGGAGCCGTCGGCGATGCGGTTCACGAACGAGGTGTTGGCGCCGTTCTCCAGCAGGCGGCGCACCAGGTAGGCCAGCAGCGTCTCGTGCGTGCCCACAGGGGCGTAGATGCGGCAGGGGCGGCCCAGCTTGCCGGCCGTGACGGCGCCCACCACCTGCTCGTACAGCGGCTCGCCCATGCCGTGCAGGCACTGGAACTCGTACTGGCCGGCGTAGTAGTTGTTGCCGGCCAGGTGGTAGATGGCGGCCAGTGTCTGCGCGTTGTGCGTGGCGAACTGCGGGTAGATGGCCTCGGGTGCGGCCAGCAGCTTGCGTGCGCAGGCGAGGTAGGACACATCGGTGTGCGCCTTGCGCGTGTAGACCGGGTAGTCGGCCAGGCCGTCCACCTGGGCGCGCTTGATCTCGCTGTCCCAGTAGGCGCCCTTGACCAGGCGCACCATGAGGCGCCGGCGCGTGCGGCGGGCCAGGTCGATGACGAAGTCGATCACGTAGGGGCAGCGCTTCTGGTAGGCCTGGATCACGAAGCCGATGCCGTTCCAGCCCTGCAGGCTGGGTGCCTGGCACAGGCGTTCGAGCAGGTCGAGCGAGATTTCCAGGCGCTCGGTCTCCTCGGCGTCGATGTTCAGGCCGATGTCGTACTGGCGTGCCAGCTCGGTCAGGCGCAGCACCTGCGGGAGCAGTTCGTCCACCACGCGGTCGAACTGTGCGCGGCTGTAGCGCGGGTGCAGGGCAGAGAGCTTGATGGAGATGCCCGGGCCTTCGTAGATGCCTCGCCCGTTCGAGGCCTTGCCGATGGCGTGGATGGCCTGCTCGTAGGACTCGTAGTAGCGCGCCGCGTCCGCGCTGGTGAGCGCGGCCTCGCCGAGCATGTCGTAGGAATAGCGGAAGCCTTCGGCCTCCATCTTGCGCGCGTTGGCCAGGGCCTCACCAATGGTCTCGCCGGTGACGAACTGCTCACCCATCATGCGCATGGCCATGTCCACGCCCTTGCGGATCAGCGGCTCGCCGCCCTTGCCGATCAGGCGGCCCAGCGAGGCCGACAGGCTGCCTTCGTTGTGCGTGGAGACGAGCTTGCCCGTCAGCAGCAGGCCCCAGGTGGCGGCGTTGACGAAGAGCGAAGGGCTCTTGCCCAGGTGCGGCTCCCACTGGCCGTTGCTGATCTTGTCGCGGATCAGTGCGTCGCGCGTGGCGGCGTCGGGAATGCGCAGCAGCGCCTCGGCCAGGCACATCAGGGCCACGCCTTCCTGGGACGACAAGGCGAACTCCTGCAGCAGCCCCTGCACGATGCCGGCACGGCCCGCCGAGGCCTTGCGCTGGCGCAGCGTGCCGGCGATGCGCAGCGCCAGGCCCTGGGCGGCGTCTTCCATCGCCTGGGGCAGGCGCGCCTGCTCCAGCAGCGGCGCCAGGGCCTCGGGCTCGGGCACGCGGCAGGCGGCGGTGATGGCCGTGCGCAGCGGGTTGTCGATGGCCGGGCGCGGGGCGAAGCCGGCGAAGGGCTGGGCGGCGGGTGCGGTGGGGTTCATGGTGATGCTCTCGGTGGGAGGATGGGGCGCGGTTTCCGTGGGGGCCCCGCAATGGCGAGATCATGCGTGCAAGAATGACGAATTAATAACTGAAAATTCGCATGCATATAGAATAATTCGCTGTCTATGAGCGTATTCGGAAATGATCTGGACCGTATCGACCGCAAGATTCTGGCGATCCTGCAGGACGACGGGCGCATCGCCAATCTCAAGCTGGCCGAAAGCGTGGCCCTCTCGCCCACGGCCGTGCTGGCGCGCGTGCAGCGGCTCACGCGCGAGGGCTACATCGTGGGCTATGAAGCGCGGCTCAACCCGCTCAAGCTCGGGGCCGGCATGCTGGTGTTCGTGGAGGTGCTGCTCGACCGCACCACGCCCAATGTGTTCGAGCAGTTCAAGGCCGCAGTGCAGGTGCGCCCCGAGATCATGGAGTGCCACATGGTGGCGGGCGGCTTCGACTACCTGCTCAAGACCCGCACCGCCGACATGAATGCCTACCGCGAGTTTGCCGGCGCCGTGCTGTGGCAGCTGCCCGGCGTGCGCGAGACGCGCACCTACGCCGTGATGGAAGAGGTCAAGCACTCCACGCGCCTGCCGCTGTGAGCGCCGCCGCGCCGGCATAATGGCCCGGCAATCCATCCACACCGCAAGGAGAAGATCCATGGGCGCACTCCGCCATGCCGCAACCGCCCTGGTGGCGGGTCTTTTGAGCCAGGCCGCCACGGCGGCCTGCTACATCGTCCATGGCCCCGGCCCGGAGCAGGAAGTGGTGTACCGCTCGGTGGAGGCCCCCGTGGACCTGTCGCGTCCGCTGCACGAGACCCTGCCGCTGGTGGCACCGGGCGGGACCCTGATTTTTTCGCGCGACCACCATGGCTGTGACCGGGAAGTGAACAAGCTGCCCTTGCCACCGGCGCAAGCCGCTGCCGCTCCCCGCACCGACAAAGCGCCGGGCAGCAACCCCGGCTGAATTCGCCCCCACCCAAGGCGGGCTCCCCGGGCCTGAGACAATCGGGGGATGAGCGAACCGACCGAACTTTCCCCCGCCTTCGAACCGTCTGACACCTCCTTGGCCGCATTGCCCGAGGGGCATCTGCTCGTGCAGTCCCTCGACCTGGATGCCCAGGGCGTGGCGCGCAAGCCCGACGGCAAGGTGGTTTTCATTGACGGCGCCCTGCCGTCCGAGGTGGTGACCGCCAACACCCACCGCAAGAAAAACAACTGGGAGCAGGCCAGCCTGACGGCCATCCACCGCGAATCGTCCCAGCGCGTGCGGCCCGGTTGCCCGCATTTCGGCCTGCATTCGGGCTCCTGCGGCGGCTGCAAGATGCAGCACCTGCACGTGGGTGCCCAGGTGGCCGTGAAGCAGCGCGTGCTCGAAGATAACCTCTGGCACCTGGGCAAGGTCAAGGCCGAGATGCTGCTGCGCCCCATTGAAGGCCCCTCCTGGGGCTACCGCTACCGTGCGCGCCTCTCCGTGCGCCATGTGCTCAAGAAGGGCGTGGTGCTGGTGGGCTTCCATGAACGCAAGAGCCGCTACGTGGCCGACATGCAGGTCTGCCCCGTGCTGCCGCCGCATGTGAGCGCCATGCTCATGCCCCTGCGCGCGCTGATCGCCTCGATGGAGGCACGCGACACCTGCCCGCAGATCGAACTGGCCTGCGGCGACACCGTCACTGCCCTGGTGCTGCGCCACCTGGAGCCGCTGTGCGCGGGCGACCTGGCCTTGCTGCGTGCCTTCGCCGCCGCGCATGGCGTGCAGTGGTGGCTGCAGCCCAAGGGGCCCGACACCGTGCATCTGCTCGATGAAGGCGGTGAGCCGCTGGCCTATGCGCTGCCCGATTTCGGCATCACCATGCCGTTCAAGCCGACCGACTTCACCCAGGTGAATCCGCACATCAACCGCGTACTGGTCTCGCGCGCGCTGCGCCTGCTCGATGTGCAGGGCGATGAGCGCGTGATCGACTGGTTCTGCGGCCTGGGCAACTTCACGCTGCCGCTGGCCACGCAGGCGCGCGAGGTGCTGGGCATCGAAGGCAGCGAGGCCCTGGTGGCGCGCTCGCGCCAGAATTACGCATCAAATCAGGCTGCAAGGCAGAATGGTAAAGCGCTATCAGCTACAAAATTTGTAGCACGCAACCTGTTCGAGATGACGCCCGAGATGCTGGTGCAGGATGGCGCGGCCGACAAGTGGCTGGTCGATCCGCCGCGCGAGGGCGCCTTCGCGCTGGCCAAGGCGCTGGCCGACATCGAACAATCGCGCCTGGGCGCGGAAGGCGCGCCACCCCTGCCCGCAGGGGCCGAAGGCTGGACGCAGCCCAAGCGCATCGTCTACGTGAGCTGCAACCCCGCCACGCTGGCGCGCGACGCGGGCCTGCTGGTGCACCTGGCGGGCTACCGCTGCACGGCGGCGGGCATGGTCAACATGTTCCCGCACACGGCGCATGTGGAGAGCATGGCGGTGTTCGAGCGGGATTGAGGGCGGGGCCTGCGCGTCAGTGCTTCTTGCTCGCGGGCGCGCTGCGGGTTTCCGTCTCGATGTTGTCGGAGGCGGCCGGCTTGACCGGTGCGCTGATGACCGAGGGCGTCCCTTCGAGCTTGTTCTCGCGCATGTACTGGTCCATCTCCTTCCAGCCCGCGAACACGAAGGCCTTGTTGGCCTTGGGGTTCAGCGTGTAGCAGTCCTCCACCCCGCGCAGGGCGTGGCGGCAGGCGCCGCCGATGGCCTTGGCTTCTTCCTCGCGCTGGGCGATCTTGGGGTCGGGGCCCAGGCCGGGAATCGCGGAAATCTTGTCACAGCCGGCCAGCAGCGAGACCAGGGTGAGTGCAAGGAGGATGCGGCGTGCCATGCGGATACTTTCGGAAACGTCTTTGTCCATTATCGGCAGCCCGCTTGCCTGATTGAGCATGCGGGGGGCTGGGGCATGAAAAAAGGCCCCCGCAGGAGCCTTCGCGTGGGGGCGCGGAATCTCAGTCGCGCTCGCCGCCCATGATGCCCAGCAGGGCCAGCAGGCTCTGGAACACGTTGAACAGGTCCAGGTACAGGGCCAGCGTGGCGCTGATGTAGTTGGTCTCGCCGCCGTCGAGGATCTGTTTGAGGTCGTACAGCATGTAGGCGCTGAAGATGCCGATGGCGGCCACCGAGATGGCCATCATGCCGGCCGAGGAGCCCACGAACACGTTGATGATGCTGCCGACCATGAGCACCATGGCGCCCACGAACAGCCACTTGCCCATGCCCGAGAGGTCGCGCTTGATCACGCTGGCCAGGCTGGCCATGACGAAGAACACGCCCGCCGTACCGGCGAAGGCCGTCATGATGAGGTCCGAGCCGTTCTTGAAGCCCAGCACCATGCCGATCAGGCGCGAGAGCATCAGGCCCATGAAGAAGGTGAAGCCCAGCAGCACCGGCACGCCGGCGGCCGAGTTTTTCGTCTTCTCGATGGCGTACATGAAGCCGAAGGCGCCGCCGAGGAACACGATCATGCCCACGCCGCCGCGCAGCGCCTCGGTGATGCCCGTGGCCACGCCGATCCAGGCGCCCAGCACGGTGGGCAGCAGGCTCAGCGCCAGCAGCCAGTAGGTATTGCGCAGCACCTTGTGGCGCTGCTCCTGCGAAATGCCGTAGCCATAGTCCGCAGAGGGGAGGGTGGTGATCCGGTCGTTCATCGTGGCTCTCCTGAGTGACCTGCACAGCGCAGGCCGCTGCATTCTAGATGGGGTTCCATACAGGGGTTGCAATACCGGGGCGCAATACCCCGGTTTAGGTCAAGGTTCTTTTGCCCGGCGCGCGGGTGACGCCATGCGGGTGCGGCGCTATGCTTGCCAGCCTACCCCTCCCCCCGGCCCTGGGCCGCTTGAAACGACGGCCCATGAGGCCGCATGACGCATGAAGACCACCTCTGAACTCGAACTGGCCGACATCAAGAAGATCGCCGCCGCCGCCGAAGCCGAAGCCCTGCAACACCAGTGGGCCGTGACCATCGCCATCGTCGATGCCGGCGGCCACCTGCTGTGGCTGCAGCGCCTGGACGGCGCCGCGCCCGTGTCCGCGCACATCGCCCCCGCCAAGGCCCGCACGGCGGCGCTGGGCCGGCGCGAGAGCAAGGTGTACGAAGACATCATCAACAACGGCCGCACCTCGTTCCTGAGCGCGCCCGAGATTGAGGGTCTGCTCGAAGGCGGCGTGCCGATCCTGCAGGGCGGCCAGTGCCTGGGCGCCGTGGGTGTGAGCGGCGTGAAATCCACCGAGGATGCGCAGATCGCCAAGGCCGGCATCGCCGCGCTGGGCTTGTGAGCCGTTGGTTTGCTATTGAATAGATAGCTGCAGGCGCTTGCTACATAAGCGCTAGAACTCTTTTTCCCATGAAAAAACCGGCCCTTGGCCGGTTTTTTTATATGGTGCGGGGAAAAAAAGCCTGGCTACGCGGGGAACCCGTTGGCTGGCAAAAACGACTCTGGCGGACGGGGAAGTCCGGGAGTCGCCCCACGATGAACTTATTTGGTCAGGATCAGCTTGCCCAGCCGCGTGGCCTGCAGGCGGTAGAGCGCCCCGTTGTGGCAGATGGTGACGGCCTTCTGGCCTTGCAGCAGCGCGTGGCTGTCCACGGAGGGCGCACGGTCCTGGGCGTTTTGCGCGGCGGACTCGGTGCGGGGGGTGCTGAACATGGCGGGAAGGTGCAGGGTGGCTTGCATGGAAAAGATCCTGAACAGTGCGATTCGTTAATGATAACGATTCTCAATAGCTTGTCCAGTGCTTTTTGCGAATTTTTTACTGCGGGTCGGTCACGAAGCCGATCTTGCGCAGCCCGGCGCGCTGCGCGGCCGCCATGACCTGCGCCACGCGCTCGTAGCGCACTTCCTTGTCGCCGCGGATGTGCAGGTCGGGCTGCGGCTCCTTGGCGGCCTCGGCCTCCAGGCGCGTGGCCAGCTCGGCGTCGGCGATGGTCTGGCCGTTCCAGTAGTAGTTGCCGTCGGCCGCGACGCTCAGGCGCAGGGTTTCGGGCTTGACCTGCTCGGGCTGGTTCGTTGCGCGAGGCAGATCGACATTCACCGAGTGCTTCATCACCGGCACGGTGATGATGAAGATGATGAGCAGCACCAGCATGACGTCGACCAGCGGCGTCATGTTGATCTCGTTCATCACCTCGTCGGCATCGTCCTGGGTACCGAAAGCCA
>Ga0208516_100148_pt1 | contig 41064 bp, 38 predicted proteins | sample LakWasM117_HOW13_2_FD_183931 | JGI IMG/M metagenome (GOLD analysis project Ga0208516, IMG submission 183931) | Freshwater sediment methanotrophic microbial communities from Lake Washington under simulated oxygen tension - Sediment Metagenome... | ecosystem: Environmental > Aquatic > Freshwater >...
GGCATGGGCATGTAATTGCCCGCCGCAACCGGGCAGGCCTTGCGCCATGCCCGGTTTGCCCAGCAAGACAAAGGCCGCCCTCGGGCGGCCTTTGTCATTGCATGAATGCTTTTTTTTGCCGATGTCTTTCAGGACACGGCCTGGCCCCAGGCCCGGCCCAGGCGCGCCACGGCCTCGGTGATCTGGGACACGGTGGGCGCCGCATACGACAGGCGCATGCACAGGCCGGCCTTGTCTGCCGCATCGGCCGGGAAGAAGGCCTTGCCCGGCACATAGAGCACGCCCTGCTCCACCGCTGCCGTGAACAGCGCACGGGCCAGGGCCTGGGAATCGCCCGCAAGCCGCTGCGGCGGCAGCAGCCGGGCCCAGACGAACATGCCGCCCGCAGGCCGCACGAAGCGGATCTGATCGCCCAGCGCCGACTGCATGCCAGAACACAGCGCATCCATGCGCGCCGCGTACTCGGCGCAGGCCTGGGCCAGCTGGGGCGCATAGCGGCCCGAGCGCAGATAGTGCGCGGCGATCATCTGCGCCAGCGGCGAGGTGCACAGATCGGCCGTCTGCTTGGCGATGGTGCAGCGGCGCAGCAGTTGGGCGTCGGCCAGCATCCAGCCGATGCGCAGCGCAGGCGCCACGGTCTTGGACAGGCTGGACAGGTAAACCACGGGATTGGCCTGGGCGCCGCACAGCGCCAGGCCCGTTTCGTAGATCGACGGCTCGCGCTGGCCGGTAAAGCGCAGCTCGCCATAGGGGTCGTCCTCGACGATGACAAAGCCATGCTGGCGCGCCAGCTCAACCAGGGCCGTGCGCCGCGCCGCGGGCAGCAGGGTGCCGCCCGGGTTGGAGAAGTTGGGCACGGTGTAGAGCAGCTTGGGGGCACGCGCATGGGGCCACTGCGCCAGCAGGCGGGCCAGGGCCTCGGTGTCCAGGCCCTGCTCGTCCGTGGGCACGGCAACGACCTGTGCCTGGGCCAGCTTCAGGGTCTGCAGCGTGGCCGGGTAGGCGGGCACTTCGACCAGCACCGGATCGCCGGGCTCGACCAGCACCTTGACCAGCAGGTCGAAGGCCTGCTGCGAGCCCGTGGTCACGATCATGTCGGCCGGCGTGCAGGCAATGCCGCGCGTGGCGCACAGCGCGGCCAGGGCTTCGCGCAGCGCAAGCTGGCCTTCGCTGGCGCCGTACTGCAGGCTGGTGGCGGCATCCTGCTGCAGCGCGGCCATGGCGGCCTGCTGCAAACCTTCGGCATCGAACAGGCTGGGCGATGGATAGCCTCCGGCCAGCGAGAGCATGCCGGGACGGCTCAGGTAGGGAAACAGCTCGCGGATCGGCGAGCCTTCGGGCTGTGCGAACAGCGGGTTGAACAGATGGGCGGTGGGCGACGACGCGCCCTGGTCTGCGGTGCTCATGAAGGCCTCCGGCAAATGGCAAAAACAAAGGGGCGCACGCGCAGGCCTGGCGCCTGTGCATGCGCCCCGGGGAAGGGGATCAACGGTGGCGGGCTCTGCCCGGATCAGCGCTTATGCAGCGACCTTGGTGGCCTGGCCGCGCAGCGCGCTGCGCAGCTGGTCGATGGAGCGCTGCTGGGCCTGCTCGTACAGCGCGATCTCGTCATGCACGCGGGCACCCAGGTCGGCCTCGAAGGCCTGCTGGGCCGCATGGGCCGCGTACTGCTTTTGCTCTTCGCCGCCCAGGTTGGACTGGAAGATGCCGGCCGCGCTCACGGGCAGGAAGTCCTCGTAGACGATGGGCTCGGCCTGGGCCAGGCCGCGGGCGATCAGGGCGTCCAGGTCCGATGCGGCGGCCGCTGCGGCCTCGCCTGCGGCCAGGGCGGCTCCCTCGTCGCTCAGCGTGAAGCGGTAGAAGGCCAGGTCTTGCCGGCGCAGCTGCTCATGGGTGTCGGGGAAAGCCTCGAAGACCTGGGCCAGCCGGCTGCCGTAGTCGGGCGCGGCACTGCCCGCACTGCCCATGTCGCGCACCTGGGCCAGCAGCTGGTCGTAGAGCGCGCGGCCCTTGCGGGTCAGCGCCACGCCGCGCTGCTCGATCTCGCCGAAGCGCGCCGTGTGCGAGCCCGCGCCCGTGGCATCGCCCGCAAAACGCACGGTCTCCTTGAGCGCCTTGAAGCTGGTCTGGCGCAGCAGGATGGGGCAGGCGCGGCGCGGCGGGCCTTCGACCACGTCCTTGGCGTCCATGCCGCGTGCGGGCATGGCGGCCTGGGCCGCGTCGATGTCCAGCGTGCGCGGCGTCAGGTGGTTGATGTGCGGGCCCTTGAAGCAGACCACGTCGGCGATCAGGCGGTGGGCCTTGTGCAGCGCGTCGTAGGTGGTGCCGTCCACGGTGGACTCGCTATGCCAGCGGAAGGTCTCCAGTGCCTCGCGCACGAATGCGTCGGCATCGGCGTCGGCCAGGCCGCCATGGGCTTCGGCCTGGGCGATCAGCGCCAGCGCGCGTTCGGTGAAGATGCTGCGTTGCGCCAGGATGGCGCCCGCCTGGGCCCGCAGCGCCTCGTCGGCAATCAGGTCCAGGCGCAGCAGCGAGGTGAAGACGCGGAAAGGGTTGGCCAGCAGCGCCGCATCGCCCACGGGACGGAAGGCCGTGGAGTGCACGGGCACGCCGGCCACCGACAGGTCGTAGTAGCCCACGGGCTCCATGCCCATGATGGCGAACAGGCGGCGCAGCATGGACAGCTCGGCGGCCGTGCCCACGCGGATGGCGCCGTGGCGCTCCACGCCCAGGCGGGCCAGCTCGCCACTGCGCTGCATCCGGGCCAGCAGCTCAGGCTCGGCCTGCAGCGTGCGCTGGTTGATGTCGGCCACGAGTTCGATCAGCGTGCCGTACTGGGGCACTTCATCGCGGTACATCTCGGACATGGCGCTGGAAAACCGTGCGCGGATCTCGTCGGAGGGCACGAAGGTGTGGGCAGGCGTAGAGGACATGGTGCTCGTGGGGACTGAAGTTGGAGCCACAGGGCAGCCCTGCGGCGGGGTGGATTCCTGGCACGCATGCTAGGTCTGCGCCTTGAGCCTGGTCAAACGATAATCAGGCCCATAGGTCATTCCCAAACAGAATGCCCCTCCCACGATTGCCCCACCGCCCTCTGCCATGCTGCTGTCCCGCCGTTTCCTGCCCCCCATGTCCCTGCTGTGCGCCTTCGAGGCGGCGGCCCGGCACCAGAGCTTCACGGCAGCTGCGGCCGAGCTGCACCTGACGCAAAGCGCCGTCAGCCGCCAGATCCGCGCGCTGGAGGAGCGGCTGGAGGCGGAGCTCTTTGTGCGCGAGCGCCAGACCGTGCGGCTCAGTCCGGCCGGCCAGGCCTATGCCCAGGAGATACGCGGCGCGCTGATGCGCATCTCCACCGCCACGCTGGGCTTTCGGGCCAACCCGCGCGGCGGCAGCCTGAACCTGGCCATCCTGCCCACCTTCGGCACGCGCTGGCTGGCGCCGCGCCTGCCGCAGTTCTTCAGCGCCCACCCGGGCATCACCATCAACCTGACGACGCGGCTGTCCCAGTTCGACTTCCAGCTCGAAGCCGTGGACGCCGCCATCCATTTCGGCCTGCCGCACTGGCCGGGCGCCGAGCTGGCCTTTCTGATGAGCGAGACCGTGGTGCCTGCCTGCAGCCCCGCCCTGCTGGCCCAGCATGGCTTTGCCCAGCCCCAGGACCTGCTGCAGGCGCCGCTGCTGCACCTGGCCTCGCGCCCCGATGCCTGGCAGCGCTGGCTGTCCGTGCACCATGCGCCCATGGCCGAGGGCCAGGGCATGCTGTTCGACCAGTTCGCCACCGCCGCCCAGGCCGCCATCGCCGGCGTGGGCGTGGCCTTGCTGCCGCGTTTTCTGATCGACCGGGAACTGGCCCAGGGCGACCTGGTGCGTGCCCTGCCCCATCTGCCCGAGATGGAAAGCGCCGAGCGCTACTACCTGGCCTGGCCCACGAGCCGCGGCAACTACCCGCCGCTGCAAAGCCTGCGCGAGTGGCTGCAGCAGGCGGCCCAGGATTTCATGAGGGACGGCCCGCAGCCCTGACGCCCGCAGCGCCTGCCACCAGCGCCTGCAGCGCGGCCACCGGCAGCTGCCCGGCCAGGCCGATGGCCACGATGGCGGGCACCTGCTGCTGCGCGGGCGCTGATGCGGCACGCAGCCGGCCGCTGCGCCCGGCAAACTGAAGCTCGCTCCACTGGCCCGCCCCGGTCTGCACCACGCCCTTGAGCCGCAGCACGCCAGCCGGCATGGCCTGCAGCCACGCCTGCAGGGCCGTCTCGGACAGCACCCCGGACAGTTGGCAGGACCAGGTCTCGAACTGCCGGCCATGTATGGGGCGCGCAGTGCTGACACCCCATGAAACTTCCCGCACGCCACGCAGCAGGGCTGCGCCGCTGAGCAGTTCCACGGGCACCCGGGCTTCGTGCACATCGCAGCGTTGCGCGGCTGGCGCGTGGCTGGCTATCCAGCCGTGCACGCGCTCCAGGGTCCGGGCATCGGCCAGATCGGTCTTGTTGACGATGACCAGATCGGCCCGGGCCATCTGGCGCTGCAGCGTGTCGGCCAGCAGCGGATCGGCCGCCTGCCCGGGCAGGGCAGCGGCATCGACGACCACGATGACGCCGTCCAGCGCCAGTGCGGGATCGGCCAGGCCCAGTTGGGCAATGCGCCAGGGATCGGAGACGCCGCTGGCTTCGACCACCACGGCGTCGAAGCGATCGCGCTGCTGGAGCACGCCGATCAGGGCCATGGACAGGTCATCGCCGATCTGGCAGCACACGCAGCCATTGGTCAGCGCAATGGTGTCGCCGCTGTGTTCCTTGATCAGGCCTGCATCGATGTTGAGCGCACCGAAGTCGTTGACCAGCACGGCCAGCCGCTGGCCATCCGCATGGCGCAGCCAGTGGTTGAGCAGCGTGGTCTTGCCGGCGCCCAGGAAGCCGCCGATGACCGTGAACGGCAACCGCTGCCCCATGTCATGCCGCCTTGAAGACACGCCCCGACAGCACCGTGCCCCAGACCCGGAGGTCCTTGAGCACCATGGGGTCCAGGGACAGCGGATCGTCCTCCAGCACGCAGAAGTCGGCGCGCTTGCCGCATTCGATGCTGCCGATCTCGTGGTCCAGCTTCAGCGTCCAGGCCGCTCCCAGCGTGACCGCATGCAGGGCCTGGGCCACGGTCAGGCGCTCGGCCGCGCCCAGCACGCGGCCCTTGGGCGTGATCCGGTGGACCGCGCACCAGGCGGTGAACAGCGGCCCCAGCGGCGTGACGGGCGCATCCGAATGGATGGCCAGCGGCACGCCGGCGGCCAGCGCGCTGGCGCAGGCATCGAGCCGCATGGCCCGGTCCGGCCCCATGGTCATCTCATAGTGCTGGTCGCCCCAGTACCAGAGGTGGTTGGCGAACAGGTTGGCGCACAGGCCCAGCGCCGCCATGCGGCGAAACAGCGGCGCATCGATCATCTGGCCATGCTGCAGCGTATGGCGGTGGTCGGGCCGGGGCGCGCGGGCCAGCACGCGGCCTATGGCGTCGATGGCGGCTTCGCTGGCCTCGTCGCCATTGGTGTGCGTATGGATAAGCAGGCCTGCACGGTGGTAGGTCTCGAAATCGGCCTCGTACTGCGCGGGCGCGGTGACCCAGATGCCGTTGGGCGCGCCGTTGTAGTGACCGGGCCAGCGCAGGCGCGCCGAAAAGCCCTGGATGGAGCCGTCCAGCATCATCTTGACCAGGCCGTAGCGCAGCCGGTCGGTGTTGCGCGCCATGAGCGTGCGCACATGCTCGGCACCGGCCTCGGCGCCATGCGTGCCGTGAAACGCCTGGAAGGCGGGCAGGATGCGGATGGGCACCTGGTCGTCGGCCAGCGCGGCCTCCAGCACGCGGCAGTCCTGCTCACCCAGCCTGTTGACCAGGTCGGTGGCCGTGGTCACGCCCTGGCGGCAGGCCAGGCGCGCAAAGGAGCGCACACCGGCCTCGGTCATGGGAGCCAGCAGCCCGGCGTTGCCGATCTTGCGCAGCACCAGGAACATGGCGGCCGGCTCCTGCAGCTCGCCCGTGGGCTCGCCGGCCAGGGCGTGGCCGGGCGCAAAGCGCACCACGCCCTCGACCTCGTTGTCGCGCGTGATCTCGGCCAGGCGCAGCATGGCGCTGTTGACGTTCATCAGATGGCCGTTGGCGTGCGAGATCACGATGGGACGGCCTCCTGCGGCCCGGTCCAGGTGCTCCACCGTCATGCGCTCGCCGCCAAAGTAGATGGGATCGAACCCCCAGGCGATCAGCGGCTGGCCGGGCGGCAGGCCCTGCGCATCCATGCGCGACGCCACCTCGGCCAGGCGGTCCACCACGGCATCCATGGAGCGAAGGCCGGGCCAGGTCTTTCCGTCGGGGTCGCGCCGGTCGAACCAGCCCGTGTATGTCCAATCCCACATGCTGCCTTCCTTGAGGTGGCAGTGGCCCTCCACCAGGCCGGGCAGCAGCACCTGGTCGGCAAAGCGCTCGTCGATGCGGCATTCGCCCCAGGCCGTGCAGCGCGCCAGGTCCCCGACCGCGAGGATGCGCCCGTCGCGCACGGCCACGTGCGTGGCCTCGGGCTGCATGGGGTTCATGGTGATGATCTTGCGGGCGGCGTAGACGGTGATGCTCATGGTGGCGGGTGCTCCGGGTTCAAAGGGCCAGCGGCGCGCGCGGCACGCCATCGATGTGGTCCACGCGGATGCAGCGCACCCAGTGGCCGGTGGCGGCTTCGCGCAGCGGTGGCGCCTCGGCCGAGCACGCAGGCACGGCCACGGGGCAGCGCCCGGCGAAGCGGCAGCCCGCGGGCGGGTCGATGGGACTGGGCGGATCGCCGGCCAGCCGTATGCGCCGCGCCGCGCGCTCGCGCCCGCCGCGCACCGTGGGCACGGCCGACATCAGGGCCACGCTGTAGGGATGCAGCGGCCGCGCAAAGAAGGCCTGGCGCGGTGCGCGCTCCACGATCTGGCCCAGGTACATGACGGCGATGTCGTCGCAGATGTGCTCGACCACGGCCATGTCGTGCGAGATGAACAGGTAGCTCAGGCCCAGTTCGCGCTGCAGCCGCGCCAGCAGATTGAGGATCTGGGCGCGGATGGCGATGTCCAGCGCCGACACGGGTTCGTCGCAGACCACGAGTTCGGGCCGCGTGGCCAGGGCGCGCGCGATGTTGATGCGCTGGCGCTGGCCGCCCGAGAACTGGTGCGGGAACAGCTGGCGCTGTTCGGGCCGCAGGCCGACCTGGGTGAACAGCTCGGCCACGCGCGCCTCGCGCTCGGCCGGCGTGCCCACGTCCATCAGGTCCAGCGGAGCGCGCACCGCATCGCCCGCGCGCTGGCGAGGATTCAGCGAGGAAAACGGGTCCTGGAACACGATCTGCATGCGCCGCCTCGCCTGGCGCAGGGCCTCGCCCGACAGGCCGCCCAGGTCGGTATCGCCCAGCTGCATGCGGCCCGCCGTCACGGGCGCCAGGCGCATCACGGCCAGCGCCGTGGTCGTCTTGCCCGATCCCGACTCGCCCACCACGGCCAGCGTGCTGCCGCGCCGCAGGCTGAAGGACACGCCGTCCACGGCCTTGACCACCTCGGGCCTGCCGAACAGGCCCTTGCCCGGGCGCGGAAAGTGGACCTGGAGATCGTCCACCTGCAAGAGGGTATCGTCCATGCGTGCGTTCATGCCAGGGCCTCCGTGTGGGCGCGGATGCGGGAAGCGGGAGCGTGCAGCCAGCAGGCCACGCCGTGGGATGGATCATCCAGCGCGGTCAGCGGCGGCGCCTCGCTGGCGCAGCGCGGCTGGGCCTCGCGGCAGCGCGCACGAAAGGCGCAGCCGCTGCCCAACTCCCAGATCGAGGGCACGACGCCGGGGATCTCGGGCAGCTCGGTGCGCCCGCCTGACTGGCTGCTGCCCAGCTCGGGCAGGCAGGCGATCAGGCCGCGCGTGTACGGATGGGCGGGCGCCGACAGCACCTGCTCGCAGCGGCCCTGCTCGATCACGCGGCCCGCATACATGACCATGACGCGGTCGGCCATCTCGGCCACGGCTCCCATGTCGTGCGTGATCAGCACGATGGCCGTGCCCTTGTCGCGCTGCAGCTCGCGCAGCAGGTCGAAGATCTGCGCCTGCACGGTCACGTCCAGCGCCGTGGTGGGCTCGTCGGCGATCAGGATGTCGGGCCGGCAGGCCAGGGCCATGGCGATCATCACGCGCTGGCGCATGCCGCCCGACAGCTGGTGCGGGTACTCGTGCACGCGCCGCTCGGGTGCGGGGATGCCGACCTGCCGGAGCATCTCCACCGCGCGTTGGCGCGCGGCGGCCGCGTCCAGGCCGGCGTGCAGGCGCAGCGGCTCGGCGATCTGCTCGCCCACGGTGAGCACCGGGTTCAGCGAGGTCATCGGCTCCTGGAAGATCATGGAGATGCGGTTGCCGCGCACCTGGCGCATATGGGCCTCGCCGGCGGCCACCAGGTCCTCGCCCTGGAAGCGCACCTGCCCGCCCGTGATGCGGCCCGGAGGCGAGGGAATGAGGCGCAGCAGCGCCAGCGCCGTCATGCTCTTGCCGCAGCCGGATTCGCCGACCACGCACAGGGTCTCGCCCGCGCGCAGATCGAAATCCACGCCGTTGAGCACCGTCGCCTGGCCGCGCCGGCCCTGGAAGGCCACGCGCAGGCCGCTGACTTGCAACAGGGGGGTGTCGGTGTCCATCAGCGCTCCCTCAGCTTGGGGTTGAGTGCATCGTTGAGGCCGTCGCCGATCAGGCTGACGGCCAGCACGGTGACGAAGATGGCGGCACCGGGAAAGGCCACGGCCCACCAGCACGACAGCAGGTACTGGCGGGCCGACCCGATCATCAGGCCCCAGCTCATCTGGTTGGGGTCACCCAGGCCCAGGAAGGACAGGCCGGCCTCGAACAGGATGGCGGCGCCCACGGCCAGCGTGGCCGACACCACCAGCGGCGGCAGCGCATTGGGCAGGATCACCTTCCAGATGATGCGGCCGTGGCGCGCGCCGATGGCGCTCTCCGCGCGCACGAATTCAAGCTGGCGGATGCGCATGAACTCGGCCCGCGTCAACCGCGCCGTGGCCGGCCAGCTGACGCTGCCGATGGCCAGCGTGACCGTCACCAGCGAGGGCGAGAACAGCGTGACCACCACCATGGCGAACAGCAGCGCAGGCAGCACCTGGAAGAACTCGGTCACGCGCATCAGCAGCGCATCGACGCGGCCGCCGTAGTAGCCGGCCATCGCCCCCAGCGTCACGCCGATGCACACCGACAGCAAAGCCGCGAAGGCTCCCACCAGCAGCGTGGCGCGGCCGCCGTGGATGATGCCCGTGAGCACGTCGCGCCCCAGCTGGTCGCTGCCCAGCCAGGCCTCCTCGCTGAACGGCGGGCTCAGCGGCATGGTGCGGATCTCGAACGGGTCCGCAGGCCAGATCCAGGGGCCGGCGATGGCCACCAGCAGCACGATGAGCAGCATGGCCATGCCGGCAATGGCCGAGGGGTTGCGCAGGAACATGCGCAGCGCTTCGCGCGCCGGGTGCTCGGCATGGGCTGCGGCCTGCGGCGCGGCGACGCTCGGCACGGACACGGAAGGTGGTGTGATGGCATTCATGGTCTCAGGCCGCCTTGATGCGGGGATCGATCAGCCGGTAGCACAGGTCGGTGACGAGGTTCATCACGACCACGACGATGGAGGAGAACAGCAGCACGCCCAGGATGGTCGGGTAGTCGCGCCGCAGCACCGAGTCGAAGGCCAGCCGGCCCAGGCCCGGCCAGTTGAAGACCGTCTCGACGATGATGGCGCCGGCCATGACGTTGCCGAACTGCAGGCCCAGCATGGTCACCACGGGCAGCAGCGCGTTGCGCAGCGCATGGCGGTAGAGCACCACATGCTCGGCCAGTCCCTTGGCGCGCGCCGTGCGGATGTAGTCGGCGCCCAGCACGTCCAGCATGGACGAACGCGACAGCCGGCTGTACTGCGCCAGGTAGACCAGGGCCAGTGTCAGCGCAGGCAGCACCAGGTGCCGGGCCACGTCCAGCAGGTCGGCAAGGCCTGCGCCGCCTGCGGCATCGGCCGAGCGCATGCCCGACACCGGCAGCACGGGCCACCAGGAGGCAAAGGCCAGCACCAGCAGCATCCCGGTCCAGAACACGGGCGCCGCAAAGCCCACCAGGGACAGCACGGTGATGCACTGCGACAGCAGGCCGTTGGGCCGGCGCGAGGACAGCACGCCCAGCAGCGTGCCCACCACGAAGGCCGTGAGCACGGCGGCCAGCACCAGCAGCAAGGTGGCGGGCACGCGCTCGGCAATCATCTGCGCCACCGGCAGGTTGAAGAAGTAGGAGTAGCCCAGATCCCCGCTGGCCACGCGCGCCAGGTAGATGCCCAGCTGCACGGGCAACGGCCGGTCCAGCCCGTAGCGCGTGCGCAGCTCGGCCATGAGCTCGGGCTCCATGCCGCCGCTGGCGCCGGCAATGGTTTCCACGGGATCGCCGGGCGCCGCATGCACCAGCATGAAGTTCAGCACCACCACGGCCAGCACCAGCGCCAGGCCCTGCAGCAGCCGCTTGAGGAGTGTGCGAAGAAAAGCCATGGACTGCACCTCCCCGACTACTTCAGAAAGATCTCGTCATAGGGCGAGGCCGGCCCCCAGACCGTGGTCGGCAGGTTGCCCACGTTCTTGCGCGCGGCCGTGTGGTAGGGCGAGTTGTTGATGAAGATCACCGGCAGCTCGTCGGTCACGGTCTTCTGGAAGGCCGCATAGAGCTTCTTGCGCTCGGCCGTGTCCAGCGTGCTGCTGGCCGTGTTCAGCAGCTCGTCCACCTTGGGATTGCGGTAGGACTGGGTGTTGGTCCAGACCACGGGCTTGATGTTGGTGGACAGGTAGCTGCGGTGCACGCCGATGACCGGATCACCCCAGTTGAAGACGATGTCCATGGACAGGTCGAAGTCATGCGTGGCCAGGCGCCGGGCCCAGGCCGGGAAGTCGGCTGAGGCGCGCACCTCGACCGCGATGCCGACCTTCTTGAGCTGGGCGCGCACGTACTCGGCCACGTTCTTTTGCTGCTCGTCCGTGCCTGGCAGGTAGTCGATGGTGATCTTGAAGCGCTCTCCGTTGGAGGCGGGCTTGAGGCCGGCCTCGTCCAGCAGGGCCGCCGACTTCTTGAGGTCCAGCGGATAGCGCACCAGGTCGGCCGAGGCAAAGGGGCTGGCCGCCACGATGGGGCCGTCGGCCACGGTGGCGAAGCCGCCCATCAGCGCCTTGGTGATGAAGTTCTTGTCGATGGCATGCGCAATGGCCTTGCGCACGCGCACATCGTCCAGCGGCTTCCTGTCGGTGTTGATGGCCAGCCAGTTGATCGAGCCTATGCCCTCGAAGCCCTTGCCGGTCAGCGTGATCTGGGGATTGGTGGACAGGCGCTTCAGGTCGATGGAGGCCTGCAGGTAGGGCACCATCTGCACGTCGCCGCGCTCCAGGCTCAGCAGCAGGCTGGAGGAGTCGGGCACGATGTTGAAGACCAGCTTGTCCAGATAGGGCCGGCCGGGCAGGAAGAACTTGTCGAAGCGCTCCATCACGATGCGCTGGCCCGCGCGGAACTCGGTCAGCTTGAACGGCCCCGAGCCCACCACGTCGGCGCTGTTGCGCGCATGGGTCTTGAGGTCGGCACCGTCGCCATAGATGTGCTTGGGCAGTATGGGCGCCAGCGCCGGGCTCATGGCCAGCAGGATGGCCGGATGCGGCGCGTTCATGCGGATGATGGCCGTGTAAGGGTCGGGCGTGTCCACCTTCTCCACGGGCCCCAGCATGGTCTGGAACGGGTGGTTGGCCTTGATGGCCATGATGGAGAAGGCCACGTCGGCCGAGGTGATGGGCTTGCCGTCGTGGAACACGGCATTCCTGCGCAGGTTCAGGGTCAGCGACTTGCCGTCCTCGGCCAGCTTCCAGGACTCGGCCAGGTAGGGCTGGGGCTTCCACTGGTCATCGAAGCGCAGCGGGCTGGCGAACAGCTGGGTGGAAGGCATGGCCGTGGCAATGCCCGATTGCACGGCGCCGTTCAGGTGCCGTGGCACCTGGGTGCTGCCCACGATCAGGGTGCCGCCGCGCTGCGGCTCCTGGGCCTGGGCCTGCAGCGGCGTGGCCGCCAGGCCCGCCAGCGCGCCGGCCAGGGCCAGGGCCGCCAGGGCGCGGCGTCGGAAAGTGATGGTGTGCATGGACTGTCTCCCTCGTTGGATCGCCAGGCCGCGCGGCTCGCTGCCTTCAATCCAGAATACGCAACAAGGGCACGGGCCGCGGGGGCCACAGCCGTCCAAACGTAGGAGCCAGAGGCCCGGTGTTTACCCGCGTCGGCCGGCCCAAACCTTTACTTGCCCGCACCCGCACCGCAACATGGCGCCGACCGCGCGCCCTCTGCCCGGCCGCGCCAAGAACGCCCCCCGATTGCCTCCGTTGCGCCATGAGCACCCCTTCCGCCACAGACCCACGCCACCAGTGGGCCCGCCTGTTCGCGCTGCCCGAGCAGCCCGGCCTTCCCCTGAAGGACCGCCTGCGCCTGGCCCTGGTCCAGCCCATCCTCGAAGGCCGCCTGCCGCTCGGCGCGGCCATGCCACCCTCGCGCGAGCTGTCGCGCCTGCTGGAGGTGTCGCGCAATACCGTGACCACGGTCTACGAGCAGCTGGTGGATGAAGGCTTTCTCGAGGCCCGCCCGCGCAGCGGCGTGTTCGTGGCCCGGGATTCGCGCCTGGCTGGTGTGGACGGCGCCGTGGCCCTGCCTGCGACAAGTCCCGGGGAGCCCGCACCGGACTGGTCTGCACGCGTGCTGCGCTCGCTGACGGACAGGCACACGCTGTCCAAGCCGCTGCAGTGGCGCGAGTACCCCTACCCCTTCGTCTACGGCATGCACGATCCCGCGCTGTTTCCCACCGAAGGCTTCCGGGAATGCTGCACGCGCAGCCTGGCGCGCGCCCAGCTGCCGCACTGGACGCCGGACTTCGAGACCGACGATGTTCCCGACCTGATCGAGCAGATCCGCCTGCGCCTGCTGCCCAGGCGCGGCGTGTTCGCGCTCAAGGAAGAGATCCTGGTCACCGTGGGCGCGCAGCAGGCCTTCTACCTGCTGGCCGACGCGCTGCTGGCCCCCTCGCAGCGGCTGGGCTTCGAGGAGCCCGGCCACCCGCATGCGCGCAACACCTTTTCGCTGCGCCGCCCGCATTGGGTGCCCGTGGCCGTGGACGAGGAAGGCGTGGTGGTCGATGGCCTGCCGCCGCTGGACTATCTGTTCGTCACGCCCTCGCACCAGAGTCCCACCACCGTGACGCTGAGCCTGCAGCGGCGCGAGCAACTGCTGCGCCGCGCCGAGCAGGGCGATTTCGTGATCATCGAGGACGACTACGAGGCCGAGAACCTCTACCAGGGCACGCCCATGCCCGCGCTCAAGAGCCTGGACAAGGGCGGGCGCGTGATCTATGTGGGTTCGCTGTCCAAGAGCCTGTCGCCCGCGCTGCGGCTGGGCTATATCGTCGCGCCGCGCGCGCTGATCGACGAGTTGCGCGTGCTGCGCCATGCCATGGTGCGCCACCCCAGCGCCTTTCTGCAGCACGCCTATGCGCTGTTCCTGTCGCTGGGCCACCATGAGGCCCATGCGCGCCGCGTGAACCAGGCCATGCTGGAACGCGTGGCGCAGGTGGACCGCTCGCTGCGCGCGCACCTGCCGGATTTCATCTTCCGCCAGCCCCAGGGCGGGGCATCGCTGTGGGTGCAGGCGCCGGCGTGGCTGGACGCCGATGCGCTGGCCGCCGTGGCGCGCCGCCACGGCGTGCTGATCGAGGCAGGCAGCGCGTTCTTTGCGACGCCGCGCCAGCCCTGCCCCTTTTTCCGGCTGCGCCTGTCCTCCATTGCCATCGATCAGATCGATGCAGGCATCCAGGCGCTGGCGCGGGCGGTGATGGAGCTGGACTCAGCCCGCAATCACTGCTGCGCGTAGGATTCCAGCGGCTTGTCGTTGGGCTTTTGCAGCAGCTGCTTGAGCAGGTCGCTCATGGGCAGGTTCAGCGGGGCATTCTTGGGCGGAATGGGCTGCACGAACCACTTGTCGTAGATCTTCGCCACTTCGCCCGAGGCCATCATGCCCACCAGCACGTCGTCCACGGCCTTCTTGAAGGCGGGATCATCGCGGCGGAACAGGATGGCGATGGGCTCGGAGCCCAGCACCTCGCCCACGATCTTGAAGCCTGCAGGGTTCTTGGAGTTGGCGATGACGCCGGCCAGCAGGTTGTCGTCCAGCACGAAGGCATCGGCACGGCCCGATTCGAGCATCAGAAAGCTCTCGAAATGGTCCTTGCCCAGCGAGGTGGGCAGATTCACGCCATTGTCGCGCCCGTACTTGCGCAGCAGCTGCACGGCGGTCGTGCCGGCCGAGGCCGCCACGGGCTTGCCGTCGAGCTGCTTGAAGGAGGTGATGCCCGAGTCGGCACGCACGGCCATGCGCACCTGGCTCACGTAGGTGGTCACGGCAAAGGCCACCTGCTTTTGGCGAGCGAGGTTGTTCGTGGTCGGGCCGCAGCCGATGTCCACGGTGCCGTTCTGCACCAGGGGCATGGTGTTCTGCGAGGTCAGGGCCATGTACTCGATCTTGGCCTTGGGCACGATCTGGGCCAGCACCTTCTCGCACAGCTCCACGTGGTAGCCCACGTACTTCTGCGTGGTGCCGAAGGCATAGGCCATGGGCGCCGAGCTTTCGCGCACGCCCATCACCACCTTGCCTGTGCTCTGGATCTTGTCCAGCGTGCCGGCCGCCTCCTGTGCATGGGCAGCGCCAGTTGCCGCCACCACACATGCCATCGCCACATGGGCCAGTACGAATCGCATCGAGGGTCTCCTTGGATAGTTGTTGCAGGTCCGAAGGCGCGCTGCGCCTCCACCCTGCCGTGCCGCCGTCGCCGGCTGCCTCCAGGCAGGGCCGCCGTCAAGGCGATTGCATCAACTATCGAGCAATCAGGCGCCTGTGCATAACGATGAAATGGAAGAAGGTCATGCTCCACCCACATGACCCGGCACCCTGATGGTGCGCCGCGGGGGCCACAGGGCCGCCGCGCCCGGTCAGCCGGCCGCAAGCCGGTGCATGAGGCCCTGCGTCGAGGCATCGACGCCCTGCCAGTCGCCACTGTCCTGGCGCGCATGCAGCTGGCGCGCCAGGTGCTTGCCCAGCTCCACGCCCCACTGGTCGAAGCTGTTGATGCCCCAGACCGCACCGGCCGAGAAGACACGGTGCTCATACAGCGCGATCAGGGCGCCCAGCGATGCCGGGTCCAGCTGCTGCAGCAGCAGGAAACTGCTGGGCCGGTTGCCCGCGCAATGGCGCTCTGCCCCTTCTTCGCCGTGGCGCCCCTCCATCAGGGCCTGGGCCTGGGCAATGGCGTTGACGACCAGGCTCTGGTGGTGTGCGCCCAGGTATTTGCCGCCGTCGCGCAGCGCGATGAACTCCACGGGAATCACGTCCTGGCCCTGGTGCAGCATCTGGAAGAAGGCATGCTGGCCATTGGTGCCGGGCTCGCCCCAGATCACGGGCGCCGTGCGCACGGGCAGTGTCTGCCCGTCGCGCGTCACGCCCTTGCCGTTGCTCTCCATCTCCAGCTGCTGCAGGTAGGCAGTCAGCCGCCGCAGGCCATGGCTGTAGGGGGCAATGCAGCGGCTGGACAAGCCGCAGAAATCGCGGTACCAGACATCCAGCAGGCCCAGGCGCAGCGGCAGGTTGCCCTCCACGCCGGAGGAAAAGAAATGCGCATCCATGGCATGCGCGCCGTCCAGCAGCGCACGGAACTGCGCCGCCCCGATGGCGATGGCCACGGGCAGGCCGATGGCCGACCACAGCGAAAAACGCCCGCCCACCCAGTCCCAGAATCCCAGCGTGCGGCGGATGCCGAAGTCGGCTGCGGCCTGCACATTGGTGGTGAGCGCCACGAAGTGCCGGTCGATGGAGCACGCGGCCTGCGGGTCCTCGCTGCCGCCCTGCTCCAGGAACCACCGGCGCGCCGAGTGCGCGTTGAGCATGGTCTCGGCCGTGGTGAAGGATTTGGAGGCGATCAGGAACAGCGTGCTGTGCGGGCGCACGCGGCGCAGCACATGGCCGAGCTCATGGCCATCGACGTTGGAGACGAAATGGAAATTCTTGCCCGCATCGACCCAGTCCTCCAGCGCATTGACCACCACTTCGGGGCCCAGGTGCGAGCCGCCGATGCCAATGTTCACGATGTCGGTGATGCCCTCGTCGCCACGCACCTGCTCGGCCAGGGCCAGCATGGCGTCCAGCGTCTCGTGCACCTGGCCCAGCGCCTCGTGCATGGCCGGCTGCCACTGCTGCACGGTGGCGCAGTGGCGCAGCTGGCCGCCGTCGCGCGGCATGCGCAGCAGCCAGTGCATGACGGCACGGCCCTCGGTGCAGTTGACGGGCTCGCCGGCCAGCATGGCGTCGCGCTGGGCCAGCACGCCGGCCTGCTGCGCCAGCTCGCGCAGCAGCTCTTCGGTGCGCTCGGTCCAGAGGTTCTTGGACAGGTCGGCAAAGACATGGGGCGCCTGCTGGCTCAGCGCGTCCAGCCGGCCCGCGTCCGCGGCAAAGGCCTGGCGCAGATCCAGGGTCTGGATGTCTTCGTGGAAATGGCTTTCAAGTGCCGGCCATGCCGGCAAGGTATTGCACAGAACGGGCAAGGTCTTCATCCAATCAGTCTGCGGCCTGCTGCATCAATGCTTCGAGCTTGCGCGTGTCGGCGGCAAACGCGCGAATGCCTTCGGCCAGCTTTTCGGTGCCCATGGCGTCTTCGTTGAGGGCCAGGCGGAACCCGGCCTCGTCGTAGTGCACGGGATCGAGCTCCAGGGTCCGCGCCGCCTCGGGGTCCAGGGCGCGCGACAGGGGCGCATCGCTGGCGCCCAGCTGGGCCAGCAGTTCGGGGGCGATGGTCAACAGGTCACAGCCGGCCAGTGCCACGATCTGGCCCGTGTTGCGAAAGCTCGCGCCCATGACCTCGGTGGCGATGCCGAAGTGCTTGTAGTGCTCGTAGATGGCGCGCACGGAACGCACGCCGGGGTCGTTGGCGCCGGCCATGGCGGCCTCGTTCCACTGGGCGCCGGCCTGCTTCTTGTACCAGTCGTAGATGCGGCCCACGAAGGGCGAGATCAGCTGCACCTTGGCCTGGCCGCAGGCCACGGCCTGGCAGAACGAGAACAGCAGCGTGAGGTTGGTGTGAATGCCGCGCAGCTCCAGCTGGCGCGCCGCCTCGATGCCTTCCCAGGTGGAGGCGATCTTGATGAGCACGCGGTCGATGTGCACGCCTTCGGCCTGGTACAGCTCGATCAGGCGCTCGGCACGTGCCACGGTGGCCGAGGTATTGAAGGACAGGCGCGCATCGACTTCGGTGGAGACACGGCCCGGAATGGTGTTCAGGATCTCGCAGCCGAAGCGCACCAGCATGCGGTCCATGACCTCGTCGAGGCTGCGGCCCTTGTACTGGGCCACGGTGGCACGCATCAGCGGTGCGTACTCGGGCTTTTGCACCGCCTTGAGGATGAGCGAGGGATTGGTGGTCGCATCCCGCGGCTGGAACTGGGCCAGTTGGTGGAAGTCGCCGGTATCGGCCACCACGGTCGTGTACTGTCGAAGCGCATCAAGCTGGTTCATGGAACATCCTTTGGGCGGGAGCCTGGCGAGGGGCGGCATCGCACCAGGGCGGTGCGGTTGTACCGGCAAATCCTCCGAGTGTATGCGCCCGCATGGTTTGCATTGGCGTCAGGAAAGTAAGCGAAGGCTGCCGCTCATGCAAAATGCGCGCTGGACCTGCCTTGCGGCAACCGCTTCCCTTTACCCATAGAACAACGCCCACCGCCTAATGCTGGACCGCATCACCGCCTCGCTGCCCTCGCTTGCTCCCGCCGAACAACGCGTGGCCCGCCTGGTGCTGGCCGATCCTCGGGCCTTCGCACGGCAGCCGGTGCGCGAACTGGCCGAGCGTGCCCACGTCAGCAAGCCTACGGTGGTGCGCTTTTGCCGCAGCATGGGCTACGACGGCCTGGCCGACTTCAAGCTCAAGCTGGCCGGCAGCGTCAGCGAGGGAGTGCCCTTCATCCACCGCAGCGTGGACACCGACGACAAGACCAGCGACGTGATGGTCAAGGTGGTGGACAACGCCGTGGCCGCCTTCCTGCAATACCGCAATGCCGCCAGCACCACGGCCATAGAGCAGGCGGCGCAGGCCATCGCCTCGACCTGGCAGACGGGCCGGCGCATCGAGTTCTACGGCGCAGGCAATTCGGGCATCGTGGCGCAGGACGCGCAGCACAAGTTCTTTCGCCTGGGCGTGACCAGCCTGGCCACCAGCGACGGCCATATGCAGGTGATGAGCGCCACCCTGCTGGGGCCCGGCGACTGCGCGGTGATCATCTCCAACTCGGGCCGCACGCGCGACCTGATGGACGCCGCCGACATCGCGCGCAAGAACGGCGCCACCACGATTGCCATCACCGCCAGCGGCTCGCCCCTGGCCTCGGCCTGCCACATCCATCTGGCCGCCGACCATCCCGAGGGCTACGACCGCTACAGCCCCATGGTGTCGCGCCTGCTGCACCTGCTGGTCATCGACGTGCTGGCCACCTGCGTGGCGCTGCGCATCGGCCCGGCCCTGCAGCCTGCGCTGGAGCAGATGAAGAACAACCTGCGGGCCAAGCGCTACACGTAGCACCGGCCCCAGGCCCACCCGCCTCGTTCAGCCCTGCCAGCGCCTGAGCACCAGCGAGGCGTTGACGCCACCAAAGCCGAAACCGTTGACCAGGGCATGCTCCATGGCCCAGGGCCTTGCCGCGCCGGCGATCAGGTCCAGCCCCTGGGCCAGGGGATCGGGCTCCACGAGATTGCGCGTGGCCGGCGCCATCTGGTCGCGCAGCGCCAGCACCGTGAAGATGGCCGCCACCGCGCCCGCCGCGCCCAGCAGATGGCCCGTGGCCGACTTGGTGGAGCTGATCGCCACGCCGCTGCCCTCGCCAAACAGGGAGCGCATGGCCGCCAGCTCGCCCCGGTCGCCCACGGGCGTGGAGGTGGCGTGGGCATTGAGGTACTGCAGCTGATCCGGCGACAGCCCGGCCATGGCCAGCGCCTGCGCCATGCTGCGGCGCGCGCCGTCGCCATCTTCCGGGCCCGAGGTGATGTGATAGGCATCGGCGCTGGTGCCGTAGCCCACCACTTCGGCCAGCGGCACGGCGCCGCGCGCCAGGGCGTGGTCCAGTCCCTCCAGCACCAGGGCGCCCGCGCCCTCGCCCATGACAAAGCCGTCGCGGCCTGTGTCGAAGGGGCGCGAGGCCTCCTCGGGACGGTCGTTGTATCCCGTGGAAAGGGCCTTGGCCGCCGCGAATGCGCCCAGGCTCACGCGGTCGATGGCTGCCTCGGCGCCGCCGCACAGCGCAACATCGGCCTCGCCCGAACGGATCATGCGCAGGCCGTCGCCCACTGCCTGAACACTGGCTGCGCAGGCGGTAACCGGCGCACCCAGCGGGCCCTTGAGTCCATGGCGTATCGACACATGCCCGGCCGCGAGATTGACCAGGAAAGACGGCACGGTGAATGGCGACAGGCGCGACACCCCCCGGCTGTCCGTGGTGCGCACGGCCTGGGCAATGGCGCCAAAGCCGCCGATGCCCGAGGCAATGATGCAGGCCGTGCGCGTGCGCTCCTGCTCGCTGGCCGGCTGCCAGCCGGCCTGGGCCAGGGCCTGGTCCGATGCGTCCAGCGCCAGCGGAATGAAGCGGTCCATCTTGCGCTGGTCCTTGGGCGAGACCACGGCATCGATGTCCCAGCCGCCTTCCGGGTCCCGGGCCAGGTCGGGTACCTGGCCTGCCACCTGGCCCGGCACATCGGGCGCCAGATCCTCGGGCAGCCGGCTCAGGCCCGATGCGCCGGACAGCAGCCGGCGCCAGGCCAATTCAGTGCCCCGCCCCAGCGGCGAGACCATACCCATGCCCGTGATGACCACGCGGCGAGGCAGATGGGCCGCCGTATGAGACGTATGAGACGTCTGGGACGTATGCGCCGTATTCATGAGCCGCTCCTGGCACACCGTGCGGAGGTCGGAGCGGGCCCAGGCAGCAGGCTGCGCAGAAGTGAACAGGTATTCATCGGTTCTTCCCTGTAGAGTGCACAGCCCCTGCAGAACATGGCGCACAGGCCATGGCAGGGGCTGATTTATGATGATGGCCGTCATCATAAACGTGTTTTGATAACGACCACAATCATTGGACAGCGCACATGAAAGTCACGAAAGCCCAGGCCGCGCAGAACCGGCAGGACATCCTCGAAGCCGCCGCGCGGCTGTACCGCGAGCACGGGCTGGACGGCGTCGGCGTGGCCGAGGTGACGCGCGGCGCGGGGCTCACGCACGGCGGGCTCTATCGCCACTTCGAATCCAAGGATGCGCTGGTGCGCGAGGCCTGCGCACGCGCCTTCGACTGGTCCATCGCGCCGCTGGACGGCCTGCAGGGTGAACAGGCCGGCAGCCTTGCCGCGCGCGTGCAGTCCTATCTGTCGCCGCAGCACCGCGACAGCCCCGGCGAGGGCTGCCCCGCTGCCGCGCTGGCCGTGGACGTGGCCCGGGCAGGCGGCGATCTTTCAGCGGTGTTCGCCGAAGGGGTGGAACGCAACATCGGCAGATTTGCGCGCGTGATCGGCACACTTGGCGACGATCAGGCACCCGATGCCACACAGCGCGCCCAGGCCATGGCCATGCTCAGCAGCATGGTGGGCGCCCTGGTCCTGGCACGCGCCACGGTCGCGGCCAATCCAGCCTTGTCCGACGAGATTCTGAAAACGGTGCAGGCCCACCTTCTTGCGCCCGAGAGCCAGGCCCGTTGACCCGCTCCGCCTGCGCTATACGTCCTGCGAATGCAGCGGCATGGCCTGCTCGATCAGGCTGGCGTGCAGGGCAGCGCCCAGCGGCAGCACTTCGTCGTTGAAGTCATACCGGCTGCTGTGCAGCGGCACCCCGGGCTGGGCGCCCGTGGATTGCCCCAGGCGCAGGTAGGCACCGGGCTTGTGCTGCAGCATGAACGAAAAGTCCTCGGCCCCCATGCTGGGCTCCAGCTGCCGGTCCAGGTTCTCCACCCCCACCAGCGACTGGGCCACATCGGCAGCAAAGGCGGCCTCCGTGGGAGAGTTGATGGTGGCGGGATAGATGCGCTCGTAGTTGACCTTGGCCGTGGCACCCAGCCCCAGCGCCACCGCGCTGCACAACTCCTGCAGGCGCTGCTCGACACGGTCCTGCACGGCGGGGTCGAAGGTCCGCACGGTTCCCACCAGCGTTGCCGTGCCCGGCATCACGCTGAAGGCGCCCAGGTCCCCGGCCTGCACGGCGCACAGGCTGATGACGGCACTGTCGATGGCGCGCACATTGCGCGAGACGATGCTCTGCACCGCCGTGGTGATGTGCGCGGCCGCCAGTACCACATCCACCGTCTGGTAGGGATGCGCACCATGGCCGCCGCGCCCCGTGATCTCGATGGTGATGCGGTCGGCAGCCGCCATCATCGCGCCCATGTTGATGCCCACCGTGCCCGCACGCATGGCGGGCCAGTTGTGCATGGCATACACGGCCTGCATCGGAAAGCGGTCGAAAAGACCATCGGCAATCATGGCCCGCGCGCCACCGCGCCCTTCCTCGGCGGGCTGAAAGACCAGCACGGCCGAGCCATCGAAGCGCCGCGTCGCGGCCAGGTAGCGGGCGGCGCCCACCAGCATGGTCGTATGGCCGTCATGCCCGCAGCCGTGCATCAGCCCCTGCTTGCCGGACTTCCAGGGAAATTCGTTGTGCTCGACCATGGGCAGTGCGTCCATGTCGGCACGCAGGCCCACCATGGCGCCCGAACTGTGGCCCTGCCCGCGGATCACGGCCACCAGGCCCGTGGTGCCCAGGCCCTCATGGATCTCGTCCACACCGCACTGGCGCAAGGCCTCCTTGACGCGCGCCGCCGTGAAACGCTCCTCGAATCCCAGCTCCGGATGCGCATGCAGCTCGCGGCGCAGCGCCGTCAGCTCCGGGTGGTACTGGGCGATCTGGGCAAAGGCCCGACCGCCTGCCTTGTATCGAGTGGCTTCCATAGCCTTGGTTCTTTCGCTTCGTTGGCCTGCGCATTACCTTAACGCAGGAAATCGCGCCCGCCCACCGTCAGCCCATCGACAGGAAACAAAAAGGCCTCCCGAAGGAGGCCATTCGTTGCGCAGACGCCGCGTGCTCAGAAGCGATGGCGCAGGCCGACGGTGAAGCCCGTGCGCTTGGTGGCGCCATTGGCGTCCAGCATCACGCCCGAGCCACCGCTGGTCTTGGTGTGGTCCAGGGCCACATAGGCATCGGTACGCTTGGAGAAGGCGTAGTCGACCACCGCCACCAGGAAGTCTGCCTTGCCATTGAAATTACCCGTGCCCGAGCCCGACTGCTTGGCATGGTAGTAATGCGCGCCCACATTGATCTGGGGCGTGATCTGGTAGCCGAAGCCCATCTTGTACATCTGGCGCTTGTTGGCGTCGCCAGCCACGAAGCCGCCGTTGGACGAGCCTGTCCAGAAGGAGTTGAGGATGGCCTGGTCGAATCCACCGCCTGCGGTTGCCGCCGGGAACGCATCCTTGCGCTTGTTCAGGCCGTAGCCCAGGTTGACGTACCAGGGACCCACACGGTACGAGCCGCCCAGGGTATAGGCATCGACCTTGGTGCCGGCCGGCAGCGTGGTGCCCAGGTAGCCGGCGCCTGCGGAGATGCCGCTTTGCGAATAACGCAGATAGCCGCCGGCCGTCTTGATGGCGCCACCAGGGCTCACGCCGGTGCCGACCTTGTCGAAGGTATTGTTCTCGTCGAACGAATACTGCAGGGCACCGCGCACGGGGCCGAACTCGGCCAGGTACTTGACCATGTTGCTGGCGCGCGCGCCCATGGACATGCCGATTTCAGGCTTGTAGGCCTCCATGTACGGCGAATATGGGAAGGAGGCATAGGTGGAGGTCACCAGGTCGAACAGCATGTTGTACTGGCGGCCCAGGGTGACTTGGCCGAAGCTGCTGCTGCGAATACCGACCCAGGATTGCTGGAAGTAGCTGGCCGCAGCCTGCTCGCCGGTGTCGGTGAGGAAACGGGCTTCCAGGTTGGCAATGGCTGCCAGACCGCCGCCCAGGTCCTCGGTGATGTTGATGCCCCAGCGGCTCTGCGACATGCCGCCGCCGATCATCTGGGTCTTGCCGCTCTTGGTCGGACCTTCATTGGTGGTGTGGCGCACACCGGCATCGACGATGCCGTACAGCTGCACGCTGCTTTGCTGGGCGAATGCTGCCAAGGGTGCCGTTGCTGCCAACACCGCCAGTGCCACGCTCTTTTTCACGAATGAAGAATTCATTGTGTTGTCTCTCTCTTGTTAACGATTGGTTGGTGGAAATTTCATTCTAGAAACGCTTTTCCCGCCTCGTCATCGTTGGCACAAGCACAACACAGGTCTTTCCCTAGCACAAAACAAAAGAGCCAGTCCGAAGACTGGCTCTTTTTTGCTTCAAATGGCAACTGGCTTACGCCAGCCGTTCATTAGAAAGCGTGGCGAATGCCGACTTGCACGCCAGTCTGGCTTTCGCCAGCTTGCACGCCACCAGCGTACACGCCCTTGGCTTGCAGGCCCAGGGTCGACAGATCCTTGTTCTTCAGGAACGCCAGGTTGCCGTACAGAGCAGTGCGCTTGGACAGGTTGTGGACGTAGCCCAGAGTGATCTGGTGAGCCTTGGAGTCGATGGCCTTTTGGTCGTACAGAGCGTATTGCAGCTTGACTTCGCCCACGCCGCCGACGGGAGCCGAAGCGCCCAGCATGTAGGAGTTGGTCTTGATGTCGCCGCCGATGTCACGCTTGAACTTGGTCTGTTGCAGCAGGCCGCTCAGCTTGGCAACGCCGAAGTTGTACGAAGCACCCAGGGTGATTTCGTCACGGTCGGTAGCCAGGCCGCCAACGGCAGTCTTTTGCTGGGCCAGGCCCAGGCTGGCGCTCAGGGGGCCGTTGTCGTATGCAACGTAACCGCCGATGTAACGGCCGACGCTGTCAGCAGTACCGATGGTTTGCTTTTCGTCGAAAGCGTAGCCAAAGCCGGCGTTGAAACCGCCGAAGTTGGGGGTGTAGTACGAGATCAGGTTGTTAGCGCGGATGCCGTTGTCGTCGGCGCCTTGGCCAGCTGCCCAGTTACGGAAGCCCATGAATTGGCCGATACCGGTGGCGCTGAACAGGTCGTAGGAGGTCAGCTTTTGGAAGGTCGGGACTTGGTCACGGCCCAGGCGCACTTCACCGAAGTTGCCCGACAGGCTCACGGTGGAACGACGCTTGAAGTTGAAGCCGCTGGCGTTGCCATCGTCACCGAAGATTTCGCCTTCCAGCCAGAAGCCAGCCTTCAGACCACCACCCAGGTCTTCCGTGCCGCGCAGGCCCAGACGGCTCGTGGAAGCGCCGCTGGTGCCCAGGCCGTAACGGCTGTCGCCAGCTGCGTCCTTGTTCACGTAGGCAACGCCAGTGTCGACGATACCGAACAGGGTCACGGAGGATTGAGCCATTGCGGCGCCGGAAGCAGCCAGCACTGCCAGGGCAATCAGAGATTTTTTCATTACGAGTTACTCCAAGGTTTAGAAGGGCGCCGGTCGTGAGGAAGAGAGGCTTGGCCTGATGCTCCACCGGTTTCCCGCGCCAACCTCCTGGTGGGGAAGTTAGGGCCTATTGCACCAGACCACCGCTGCCCATGCAAAGAAATTCACCCACAAACGGGCATTACCCCCCGTTTTTCGTTGCACTGCCGCAACAAACCTGCAAGCCAACACAATCAGGCCCAACCCGAACATCGCGCCGGCCTTGTTGCGCTTGCACAAAGAGAGGGCATGGCGTCCTGGTGTACCGTTCAGACCCTGAATTTGCCAAGATTTTCCGCTCTAGGGACCGCCCATGGACAAGATACTGACTGCCGCCGATGCGGCGCTTCGCACCCTGTTTGCACAGCCTTCCGCCGCCGAACGCTCCCCGGCAGCCGGCATCGCGGAGGGAGAGCTGACCGAGGCACAGCGTCGGCTGTCGGGCGCCTTGATGCGCGTCAATCACGTCGGAGAGGTCTGCGCCCAGGCGCTGTACAACGCCCAGGCCATGGTGACGCGCGACATGGTGCTGCGCGAGCACCTGCTGGAGGCGGCGCGCGAGGAGACCGACCACCTCGCATGGACCCGCGACCGGCTCAACGCCCTGGGCGACCGGCCCAGCCTGCTGAACCCGCTGTGGTTTGCCGGCGCCTTCGCCATTGGCGTGGTGGCGGCCAAGATCAGCGACGCGGCCAGCCTGGGGTTTGTAGTGGAGACGGAGGAGCAGGTGTCCGCCCATCTGGAAAGCCATCTGGGCCTGTTGCCCGAGGAAGACCGCGCCTCGCTGGCCGTGGTGGCCCGCATGAAGGATGACGAGGAACGCCATGCCGCCGCTGCGCGCGAAGCCGGCGCCCTGCAATTGCCGCCCCCCGCCCGAGCCTTGATGCGCCTGGCAGCCAAGGTGATGACGACAACCGCCCACCGCATCTGAACCTTCAGAAACATCTGAAACAGCATTCCATCCAAAAAAAGCGGGCCTTGCCCGCTTTCTTCATTTCAGGAGGGCCGCGCCCAGGCGCAAGCCCAGCCATCTGCGGCATCAGGCCTCGACGATGTCGAATCCCGTGGTGATCTCGGCCGTCTTGCCCAGCATGATGGTGGCCGAGCAGTATTTGTCATGGCTCATGGCGATGGCACGTTCCACAGCACCCGTGGGCAGACCCGTACCGCTGACGGTGAACTGCATGTGGATCTTGGTGAACACCTTGGGGTCCGCATCGGCGCGCTCCGAGGTGAGCTTGACGCTGCAGCCTTTGACGGCATGCCTGCCGCGCTTGAGGATCAGCACCACGTCATAGGCCGTGCAGCCACCGGCGCCGGCCAGCAGCATCTCCATGGGGCGGGGTGCCTGGTTCTGCCCCCCGTTGGCGGGGTTGGCCGCATCCGGCGCCCCATCCATATTGACCACGTGGCCGCTGCCCGTTTCCGCCACGAAGCCCATGCCCGAGCGCATGCCGGTCGTGCCGCCTGTCCAACTCACTGTGCATTCCATTGTTGCGTCCTCAAAAAACTGTTGCTATTTTGCATCAACTACACAAAAACCCTGATTTTGTTGCAACGCAGCACCTGTCGTGCATACAATGCACCCAAGCGTTATCTGAAGGGTTAACCCGGACACCCCTCCAGATGGACTGCAGATTGTGAACCAACTTCGCTCTGCATCGCACCAGTTGTCTCCTCCACCTCCTCTATTGGTGGATTCAGCCCCCGGCTTTACAGCCTGGGGCTTTTTTTTGGTTTCGTCGCTCCCGGCCTGTGCAGGACGCTGCACTGCAGCATGATTCACAAGCGCCTATGATGGCCGCCTGACACCGACGGGCCGCCTCCCGGCCTGCTGCTCTCCAGCCTTTCGCCGACGATGAACCACCCCCTGACCCCTGCCGACTACCTGACCAAGATCCTTACCGCGCGCGTCTATGACGTGGCCGTGGAGTCGGACCTGGAGCCCGCCAAGGCGCTGAGCCGCCGCCTGCACAACAAGGTGCTGCTCAAGCGCGAGGACCAGCAGCCGGTGTTCAGCTTCAAACTGCGCGGCGCCTATAACAAGATGGCGCACCTGTCGGCCGAGCAGCTGGAAAAGGGCGTGATCTGCGCCTCGGCCGGCAACCATGCGCAAGGCGTGGCCCTGGGCGCACGCAAGCTCGGCTGCCGTGCCGTGATCGTGATGCCGACCACCACGCCCCAGGTCAAGATCGATGCGGTGCAGGCGCTGGGCGGCGAGGTGGAACTGGCCGGCGAAAGCTATTCCGACGCCTACAAGCACGCCGTCAAGCTGCAAAAGGAAAAGGGCCTGACCTTTGTGCACCCCTTCGACGATCCCTACGTGATCGCCGGCCAGGGCACGATTGCCATGGAAATGCTGAGCCAGCTGCAAAAGCTGGGCAGCCCTCGCCTGGACGCGGTCTTTGTCGCCATCGGCGGCGGCGGCCTGATCTCGGGCGTGGCCAATTACATCAAGGCCGTGCGCCCCGACGTGAAGGTGATCGGCGTACACACCAAGGATTCGGACGCCATGCTGCAGTCCGTGCGCGCCGGCCACCGCGTGGAGCTGGCCGACGTGGGACTGTTCGCCGACGGCACGGCCGTCAAGCTGGTGGGAGAGGAAACCTTCCGCATCGCCCAGGGCCTGGTGGACGACTACGTGGTGGTCGATACCGATGCCGTCTGCGCCGCGATCAAGGACATCTTCGTGGACACGCGCTCCATCGTCGAGCCGTCCGGCGCCCTGGCCGTGGCGGCCATCAAGCAGTACGTTGCCAAGCACAAGACCAAGGGCGAGACCTATGCCGCCATCCTGTGCGGCGCCAACATGAACTTCGACCGGCTGCGCTTCGTGGCCGAGCGGGCCGAGGTGGGCGAGGAGCGCGAGGCCCTGTTCGCCGTGACCATCCCAGAGGAACGCGGCAGCTTCAAGCGCTTTTGCGAAGCGGTGGGCAAGCTGCCCGGCGGCCCGCGCAACGTGACCGAATTCAACTACCGCATCAGCCACGAGAACAAGGCCCATGTCTTCGTGGGCCTGACCACGGCGGCACGCGGCGAGTCCGAGAAGATCGCCAGGAACTTCGAGAAGCAGGGCTTCGAGGCGCTGGACCTGACCTTCGACGACATGGCCAAGGAGCATCTGCGCCACATGGTCGGCGGCCATTCGCCGCTGGCGCAGGAAGAGCGCCTGCTGCGCTTCGTCTTCCCCGAGCGCCCCGGCGCACTGTTCAAGTTCCTCAGCCTGATGGCGCCGACCTGGAACATCTCGCTGTTCCACTACCGCAACCAGGGCGCCGACTACGGCCGCATCCTGGTCGGCATGCAGGTGCCCGCCAAGGATGGCAAGAAATTCGACGCCTTCCTGAGCAATCTTGGCTACCCCTGGGTCGAGGAAACCGCCAACCCGGCCTACCAGCTTTTCCTCAAGTGACGGACCTGGCGGGCCGGCACTGACACGCCCATGCAGCCGCTTCGCCACTTTGTCCTGGCCGTCCAGTTCTTCAGCCGCATCCCGGTCACGGGGCGGCTGGCCGCCTGGGCTGGCTGGAGCCCCCAGCTGCAGCATGCCAGCGTTGCCCATCTGCCCGGCGTCGGCTGGCTGGTGGGCGCATGGGGCGCAGCGTGCCTGATGGCAACGGGCTGGCTGCTGGCGCCCAGCCCCTGGATGCCGCTGGTTGCCGCCGTTCTTTCCACCGTGGCCACGCTGTGGCTGACCGGGGGACTGCATGAAGACGGATTGGCCGATGTGGCCGACGGCCTGGGCGGCTTTGTCCCGCCCGAGCGCGCGCTGGAAATCATGAAGGATTCGCGCCTGGGCGCCTACGGCGCCATGGCGCTGGTGATGGCGCTGCTGGCCAAGCTATCCCTGGTCGCGCTGCTGGTCGACATCCACGTGCAATGGGCGGCCTTGCTGCTGTGCAGCATCCATGTGCTGTCGCGCATGGCGCCGCTGGCCCTCATGCAATGCCTTCCCTATGTGGGCCAGGCGACCCACTCCAAGGCCGTGCATGCGGCTGGCAGGCCGCTGAGCGCCATAGGCGTGGTCGCGGCAATCCTCTGGTGCCTGCCCACCCTGGCCCTGACAGGCTGGCTGGGCGGCCTGCCGCTCGTCATCGGCCTGGTCCTGCCCGGAGCCCTGGCCACGGCCGCCATGGTACGCTGGCTGCGCCGCCGCCTGGGTGGCATGACGGGTGATTGCCTGGGCGCTGCCCAGCAGGTCTGTGAACTGGTCATGCTGCTGGGGGCTGCCGCCGTGCTGGTGCGCGTGCCATGAACTCTGCCTGCGCCAAACCGGCACCACGCCTTTGGCTGGTACGCCATGCCCGCCCCCTGGTGGCGCCCGGCATCTGCTATGGCCGGCTTGACATGCAAGCCGACGCCCAGGCCACTGCCGATGCGGCGCAGGCCCTGCACCTCGCCCTGCCTGCGGATTGCCTGCTGGTGCATTCGCCACTGCGCCGATGCCGTCAATTGGCCCGGGCCCTGCAGGCACTGCGGCCCGGCCTGGCATCGGCAGCGGACAGCCGCCTGCTGGAGATGGACTTCGGCGAGTGGGAAGGCCAGCCCTGGGATGCGCTGGACCGCAGCGCCATCGATGCCTGGGCGGCAGACCTTGCCGGGCACGCGCCGGGCCGGGGAGAGTCCCTGGCGACCATGCTGCGCAGGGTGGATGAGGCCTTGCAGCAGGCGAGCAGGGGTTCGGCGGGCGATGGCGCCGCACGCGACACCGTCTGGATCACCCATGCCGGCGTGGCGCGCTGCGCGCAATGGCTGATGCGCGAAGGCAGCGCCCTGCCCCAGGCGGCCCAATGGACGCTGCCCGCGCCTGACTTTGGCGGCTGGCTGGTGCTGGACCTGCCGTTGCCGCGCTGACCGGGATCAGCGCTTGTCGGGCAGGGGAATCTGCAGCGTGATGGAAGCCGGGCCATCGACCCTGGGCCCCAGGCGCGCCTCGCGGCCCGACACCGACTGCAGCACCACGCCGTCTTCCACGGCGCGCCCCACGCGGAAGGGTTTGGCCGGCTGGTTGCCCACGGCGATGACCGCCGCGCCGCCGCCGCTGTCGCGCCCGGCCAGCACACCGACCAGCGCATAGCGCGAGACCACAGGCGCTGCAGCGGGGGCGACGGCGCCCTGCGCGACCGCCACGCCTCCCAGGGCCTGCGCCAGCGCGGGCGCATCGACCTCCAAGGGCTCGGCGGGCGCGGGTGGCACGGGCGCTCCCGCGCCGCCGTTGCCCAGGCGCATGGCCCAGAAAGCCACGACGCCGGCAGCCAGCAGCCAGAGCACGAATGTGGCCGCCTTGACATGCCAGGTCCGGGCCTGGCCGCGGTTCAATGAAAGTGTCACCATCGCGCGATTATGATGGAGCGATATGTCCAATTTGCTGCACCGTTCCATGACCAGCCTTCCCCGCCGTCCGTTGCCTGCCCTGCGCACTGCCGTCCAGCGCGGCTTCACGCTGATCGAGCTGATGGTGGTCCTGGTCATCATCGGCGTGCTGGCGGCCCTGATCGTGCCCAATGTGCTGGACCGCGCCGACGATGCCCGCGTCACGGCTGCACGCACCGACATCACCAACATCTCCCAGGCGCTCAAGCTCTATCGCCTGGACAACCAGCGCTACCCCACGGCCGAGCAGGGCCTGCAGGCCCTGATCATCCGCCCCACGAGCGGGCCGCTGCCCAACAACTGGAAGCCCTACCTGGAAAAGCTGCCCAACGATCCCTGGGGCCGCCCTTACCAGTACCTGAATCCTGGCATCAAGGGCCCCATCGACATCATGTCCTTTGGCGCCGACGGCCAGGCCGGCGGAGAGGGCAAGGATGCCGACATCGGCAGCTGGCAATAAGTCGATGGCCCGGGCGACGGCCCGCAGGGGCCGCGCCGCACCGCACCACAGGCCCGCACTCCCGGCGGGCCTGCCTGCTCTCATGCCCCGCCAGACCGCTCCCTCCTCCCTGTCCGCCCCTTCGCGCGGCTTCACCCTGCTGGAGCTGATGGTCGTCATCAGCATCATGGCGATTGCGGCCGCAGGCGTGAGCCTGTCGCTGCGCGACAGCGGACAGGCACAGCTGGAGCGCGAGGCCGAACGCCTGGCCGCGCTGCTGGAGTCGGCCCGCGCCCAGGCCCGTGCCAACGGCGTGCCCGTGCGCTGGCGGCCCATGCCGCAGGGCTTTCGCTTCGAGGGACTGCCGGCCAACGCGCAATTGCCTTCCCAATGGCTGCAGCCCGGTGTGCAGGCGCAGCCGGCCACGCCGCTGGTGCTGGGCCCCGAGCCGCTGATTCCGCCCCAGTCCGTCACGCTGACGCTGCGCGACTCCACCAGCCCGCCGCTGCGCGTGGCCACGGATGGACTGCGGCCCTTTGCCGTGCAGTCCCTGCCATGACAGCCCTCCACGGACTGCGCCGAAAGCACGGTGCCCCCAGGCGCCCGGCACGCGGCTTCACGCTGATCGAGGTGCTGGTGGCCCTGGGCATCGTGGGCATTGCGCTCATGGCCGGTCTGCAGGCCACATCGGCCCTGACACTCAATGCCGAGCGCCAGTCCGAGGTGCTGCTGGCCCAGCTGTGCGCGCAAAACGAGCTGGTGCGCATGCGTCTGTCGCGCCAGATGCCGCCCGTGGGCGACAACAGCCTGACCTGCGAGCAGGGCGGCCGGCAACTGCAGGTCCGGCTCAGCGTGCGGCCCACGCCCAATCCCAGCTTCCGCCGTGTCGATGCCCTGGTGGTCACGGCAGAGCACCCCGTGCTGCGCGTATCCACCATCGTGGGACGCTTCTGAATGCGCTTGCGCCACCCCTCCCGCACGCACGGCTTCACCCTGGTGGAGCTGATGGTGGCCATCGCCGTCATGGCCCTGCTGGCCCTGGTGAGCTGGCGCGGGCTGGACAGCATGGTGCGCTCGCAGGAGACCATTCGTGCCCGCAACGAGCAGCAGATGGTGCTGCAGACCGTCATCGCCCAATGGAATGCCGACCTCGAAGCGCTGATGCCGCTTGAAAACACGCAGGTCATCGACTGGGACGGCCAGGTGCTGCGCATGACCCGCAAGAGCAGCGCCGCCGTGGACGACGGCGCCGTGGTCGTCGCCTGGGCGCGCCGCCAGACGGCCGGGCGCGACCAGTGGCTGCGCTGGCAGTCGCCGCCGCTGCGCACGCGCGCACAGTGGCGCGATGCCTGGAACCAGGGATCGCAATGGGGGCGCAACCCCTCGGACGACCAGCGCCGGCGCGAAACCGCGCTGATGCCCCTGGACCAATGGCGCCTGTACTACTACCGCGACAACGCCTGGAGCAATCCGCAGTCCAGCGGCTCGGACAACGGCACGGGCACGGTCAACCCGCCGTCCGGCGGCACCAACAGCAGCGCGCAGCTGCCCACGATTCCCGACGGCATCCGCGTCGAACTGACCCTGCCGCCCGACAGCGCCATTCCTGGCCGCGTCACCATGGACTGGGTCAACCCCTTGCGCTCCAACAGCCGATCATGATGCGCGCACCCCGCCCCCTGCCCGGCCGCCGCCGCCACCGTGGCGTGGCCCTGCTGGCCGCCATGCTCACGGTGACCCTGGTGGCCACGTTCGCCGCCACCGCGCTGTGGCAGCAGTGGCGCAGCGTGGAGGTCGAGACCGCCGAGCGCAACCGCATGCAGGCCGCCTGGATCCTGCTGGGTGCGCTGGACTGGTCGCGCGTGGTGCTGGCCGAGGATGCGCGCACCAGCCTGCAGGTGGACCATCTGGCCGAACCCTGGGCCGTGCCGCTGCAGGAGGCGCGCCTGTCCACCTTTCTGGCCGCGCAGAACAACGTCAGCCAGGTCGATGACGGCATGGCCGACATGCAGGACGCCTTTCTCTCGGGCCAGATCATCGACCTGCAGTCGCGCCTGAACCTGCGCAACCTGCTGAGCGCCCCCGACAAGCCCGAAACCCTGCGCCCGCTGTCCCGCCTGCTGGAGCGCCTGAACCTGCCCCCTGCCTATGCCACGCAGATCGTCCAGGCCCTGCGCGCAGCCGCCACCCCTGGCGAGGGCGCGCAATTGCTGATGCCGCGCACGCTGCGCCAGTTCGGCTGGTTGGGCCTGCCGCCCGAGGTCGTCGCGCGCCTGGAGCCCTACATCACCCTGCTGCCCGAGAACACGCCCGTCAACCTCAACACCGCCAGCGCCGAAGTCATCTGGGCCAGCGTGGAGGACCTGACCTGGTCCCAGGCCAGCCAGTTGGTGCAGTTGCGCGCATCGCGCCCGCTGCGCAGCCTGGCCGATGCCTCCAACGCGCTGGGCCTGCCGCAGAAATTCGAAGGACAGAACCTGTCGGTGGCCACCAGCTTTTTCGAGGCGCGTGGCCGCATGCGCCTGGGCGAGATCGTGGCCAGCGAACGCTCCATGTTGCGTCGCAACAACATGACAGTCACTACCATCTGGCGTGAGAGGGGGGACTGGGGATTGCCCGAAGCTCCCGCGCCATGACAGATGGCTGTCACACTCGCCCCCTACAATGCCCGCTTCCGCCCATGAGCACCTTGATTCTTCATCTGCCTGCGGGCCCCGCTGGCGAATACGCCTACGCACTCAGCAGTGACGGCCTGCGCGCCGACCGGCATGGCCACGCCGCCGCAGGCCTGCTGCCCGATCCTGGCCGCACCGGCCAGACGGTTGCCGTGGTGCCGCACCAGGCCTTGTCCTGGCATCTGGTCAGCCTCCCCCATGGCGTGCCTACGGGAAGCCGGCGCGGACATGTGCGCCTGCGCGCCGTGCTCGACGGGCTGCTGGAAGAGCGCCTGCTCGACGAGCCCTCCCAATTGCACCTGGCCCTGCAGCCGCAGGCACGCGCAGGCGAGCCCTGCTGGGTTGCCGCCTGCAACAAGGCCTGGCTCCATGCCCACCTTCAGGCCCTGGAATCCGCAGGGCGGCCCGTGGGCCGCATCGTGCCGGAATGTCCGCCCCAGGCCACGCCCCAGCTCTGGGCCGTGGGCTCACCCGAATCGGCCTGGCTGCTGGCCACCGGCCTGAGCACCGCCGCGCAGGGCATGGACTCGCTGGCCTGCCTGCCGCTGCGCACCGACAGTGCCGACCCGGCCATGCTGGCCGCCCTGCTTCAGGCCCTGCCCCCCGACACCCCGATCCAGGCCGACCCGGCGCTGGCCCGCGCCGCCGAGGCCCTGCAGCGCCCCGTCAGCCTGCTGACGGACGCCCAGCGCGGCCTGGCGGCCCGCGCACAAAGCTGGGATCTGGCCCAGTTCGACCTGGATCTGGGCGGCGGCAGCCGCACACGGCGGCGCATGCTCGACGGCTGGCAAAGCTTTCTGCGCGCGCCGCAATGGAAGGCCGCGCGCTGGGGCGCCGTGCTCGCCCTGCTGGCCCAGGTAGTGGGCCTCAATGCCTGGGCCTGGACCGAGAACCGCGCCATCGCAGCCAAGCAGGTCCAGGTGCGCTCCACGCTGGCCACCAGCTTTCCCCGCGTGCCCGTCATCGTCGACGCGCCCGTTCAAATGCAGCGCGAAGTCGCCACGCTGCGCCAGACCGCCGGCGCGCTGACGCAGGGCGACCTGGAGCCCCTGCTGGCCGCCGCATCCCGGGCCCTGCCCGCTGGACAGTTGCCCCAGGCCATGGACTACCAAGACCGGCAGCTGCGCCTCAAAGGCGTCTCGCTGGAGGCCGAGGCACTGGAGCAGGCACAACAACATCTGGCCGGCAGCGGCCTGCGACTGCAGCGTGACGGCGCCGACCTGCTGCTTGCCCAGGAGGCCCGGCCATGAACATGCGCGCATCCCGCCAAAGCCTGGCACCCCTGCGCGCGCGCTGGAATGCCCTGGCGCCGCGTGAACAGAACATGACCCTGCTGGCCGGTGGCGTGGTGGCACTGGCCCTGCTGTGGTGGGTAGCCCTGGCCCCCGCCCTGCACAGCCTGCGCACCGCGCCCGAACGCCATGCCCAGGCCGACCGCCAGTTGCGCCAGATGCAGCTGCTGCAGGCCGAGGCCGAGCAGCTGCGCGGCAACGCACGCCCCGTGGTCGGCGATGCCAAGGCGCTGCTGCAAAGCTCGCTGTCCGCCGAACTGGGCGCCTCCGCCCAATTGAACTGGATGGGCGACCGCGCACAGATCACGCTCAAGGCCGCACCCGCCGCCGCGCTGGCGCGCTGGCTGGCCCAGGTCCGCAGCAACACCCACGCCGTTCCGGCCGAGATGAAACTGGCCCGCAGTGCATCTGCAAGCACTGCCGCCGCCTCCGGCGCAGCAGGCGCAGGCGCAGGCGCCGCCGATGCCGTGCGCTGGGACGGCAGCCTGGTGCTGGACCTGCCCGTCGATCCGTCGCGGGCGCCTTGAGCATGCAACGCAAGCCCCGCACCCAGCCGGCCCTGCGCGCACCGCGCGGCTGGGCGCTGGCCGGTGCCCTGTGCGGCCTGGTGGCCACCACTGTCGTCTGGGCGCCCGCCGCCTGGCTGGCGCGCGGCGTGGATTCGGCCACGCAGGGCCAGGTGCTGCTGCAGCAGCCGCGCGGCACGCTGTGGAATGGCTCGGCCTCCCTGGTCTTCACCGGAGGCGCCGGCAGCCGCGACCGCACGGCCCTGCCCACACGGCTGGAATGGACGCTGCGCCCGCGCCTGGACGGCGCCCGCATACAACTGCGCAGCGAATGCTGCACACCCACTCCCGTGGTGCTGGACCTGCTGCCCCGCTGGCAGGGCCTGAGCGCCGTGGTGCATGACAGCGACACGCGCTGGCCCGCCTCCCTGCTGTCCGGTCTGGGCACGCCATGGAACACGGTGGACCTGCAAGGCCAGCTGCGGCTGGCCACGCAGGCCCTGCAACTGCAGCTGCTGTGGCAATCGGGCCGCTGGCGCAGCGAAGGCAGCACGCGCCTGGAGGCGCTGGCCGTATCCTCACGCCTGTCACCGCTGCGCCCGCTGGGCAGCTACCGGCTGGACATCCTCGGGGGCGACAGCCCGCAGCTGCAGCTCAGTACCCTGACCGGCGACCTGCGCCTGAGCGGCCAGGGCCAATGGGTGGGCCAGCGGCTGCATTTCCAGGGCGAGGCCTCGGCCAGCCCGGAGCGCGAAACCGCGCTGTCCAACCTGCTCAACATTCTGGGACGGCGCCAGGGGCCCCGGTCCATCATTTCCTTTGGTTGATCCATGACTCAGCAGCACACGACCCCGTTCTGGCGCAACACCCTGCACACGCTGGCCGTCAGCGCCATGCTGGCCTGCACCGCTGGCACCGCCCAGGCCCAGCAGACCAATGCACCGGCCGGCGCCACGCCCAGCCTGCGCCCCGGCGAACCTGTGACACTAAATTTCTCGGGCGCCGACATCGAGGCCGTCTCGCGCGCCATCGGCGCCATCACCAACCGCAACGTGGTGGTCGACCCCCGCGTCAAGGGCCAGATCACGCTGCTGACCGACAGGCCCGTGCCGCCTGCCACCGCCTACCAGCAGTTCCTGGCCGCGCTGCGCCTGCAGGGCTTCACCATTGTCGAATCGGCCGGCCTGTACAAGGTCATCCCCGAGGCCGACGCCAAGCTGCAGGCCAGCGAAGTGGCCGTGGGCGCGAGCCGCAGCAGCGCGGGCAGCCAGATCGTCACCCAGATCTTCAAGCTCAACTACGAGAACGCGGCCAACCTGGTGCCCGTGCTGCGCCCGCTGATCAGCCCCAACAACACCATCAACGTCAACCCGGGCAACAACTCGCTGGTCATCACCGACTACGCCGACAACCTGCAGCGCATCTCGCGCATCGTGGCGACCATGGATGTGTCCAACGCCACCGATGTCGAAATCATCCCTCTGCGCCATGCCGTGGCCACCGACATGGTGGCCCTGGTCTCGCGCCTGATCGAAGGCGGCACGGCCAGCCCCGGCGGCCTCACCGTAACCGCCGGCGGCGCCAATATTCCGGGCCAGAGCGACAACGCCTTCAAGACCTCGCTGATGGCCGAGCCGCGCAGCAACTCCATCGTGCTGCGCGCGGCCAACCCCGCACGCCTGGCCCAGGTGCGCTCGCTGATCGCGCGGCTGGACCAGCCCGCCATGAACGGCGGCGGCGACCAGGGCAACATCCATGTGGTCTATCTGAAGAACGCCGACGCCGTGGCGCTGGCCGCCACCTTGCGCGCGGCCATAGGCGCCCAGGCCACGGCCGCGGGCACGGCCAGCGGCCAGCCCGGTGCGGGCGGCACCACGCCGCAGGGCGGCGGCATGTCCTCCATTCCCACATCGCAGCCCGTGGTCTCGCGCGACTCCAGCGGCACGGCATCCATGGGCATGGGCTCGTCCTCGGGCCTGGGCAGCAGCGGTGGCGGCGGCGCGCTGGGCGTGGCCCAGCAGCCGTCCACGGGCGGCATGGTCCAGGCCGATCCGTCCACCAACTCGCTGATCATCACCGCCCCGCCGCCCATCTACCGCCAGATGCGCGCCGTGATCGACAAGCTCGACGGCCGCCGCGCCCAGGTGCTGATCGAAAGCCTGATCGTCGAGCTCAAGGACAACCGCCTGGCCCAGTTCGGCGTGCAGTGGCAGGCCATCCTCAGCAACAACGGCAAGGTGCTGGGCAGCATCGGCAACAACTCCAGCGTGGCCGGCGCCAACATCCTGAGCCTGCTCAATGCCTTCAACAAGGACGGCAGCATCAACACCAGCACGGGCGGCATCACCGGCGACACGGTGAGCAGCATGCGCGGCACCAACCTGGGCTTCACGCAGAGCGTCAACGGCAACACCACGCTGGGCTTTCTGGCCAACTTCCTGCAGAACAGCGGCGACGCCAACATCCTGTCCACGCCTAACCTGATGACGCTGGACAACGAGGAGGCGCGCATCATCGTGGGCCAGAACGTGCCCATGGTCACGGGCTCCTACGCCAGCAACTCCACGGGCGGGACGGTCAACCCGTTCACCACGGTGGAGCGCAAGGACGTGGGCCTGATGCTGCGCGTTCGCCCGCAGATCAACGAGAACGGCACGGTGAAGCTGGCCGTGTTCCAGGAGGTCTCCTCGGTGGACGAGTCCACGCGCAAGGACACCAACGGCCTGACCACCAACAAGCGCTCCATCGAATCCAACGTGCTGGTCGAGGACGGCAACATCATCGTGCTCGGTGGCCTGATCGACGACAACTACTCCCAGGCCGAGGACCGCATTCCCCTGCTGGGCGACATCCCCGTGCTCGGCAACCTGTTCCGCAACACAAACCGCAAGCGCAACAAGACCAATCTGATGGTCTTCCTGCGCCCCGTGGTGATGCGCGATGCGGCGGCCACCAATCAGGTCTCTTCCGAGCGCTACGAAGCCATTCGCGCCCAGCAGCAAGGCCTGCAGCCCGAGCAGAACATGCTGCTGCGCTCGGTCAATGCCGCACCCTTGCTGCCCACGCTCACGCCCCAGCCGGACCCCGGCACGTTCACCAACCCGGCCGCCATCGTCAACGTGCCGGGCGCAAAGCCCGAGCTGATCGACTTCACCCAGCCGCAGCCCGCCGCTCCCGCCGTGCCGGCAGCCCCCGGCGCGCTCTGAGGCAGGAAGGCCCCATGCGCTATCCCCTGCCCTATTCGTTTGCGCGCACCAGCCAGCTGCTGATCGAGGACGACGGCCACGAGCCCCTGCTCTGGCACGGCCCTTCGCCCGACTGGCAGGCCCTGTCCGAAGTCCAGCGCAAGCATGCGGTGCAGCGCTGGCAGATGCTGGACGCGGGCACGCTGGCGCACCGCATCAGCGCCGCCTATTCGCAGGGCGAGTCCAGCGCGGCCCTGGTGGTCAGCGAGGTCGAGTCCGACGCCGACCTCTCGCGCATGATGCAGGAGCTGCCCGCCGTCGAGGACTTGCTGGAGACTGCGGACGACGCGCCCATCATCCGCATGCTCAACGCCCTGCTCACGCAGGCCGCGCGCGACGGCGCCAGCGACATCCACATCGAGCCCTATGAGCGCCACTCCAGCGTGCGCTTTCGCGTGGACGGCGACCTGCGCGAGGTCGTGCAGCCCAACCGGGCCCTGCACGCGGCGCTGATCTCGCGCCTGAAAATCATGGCCGACCTGGACATCGCCGAAAAGCGGCTGCCCCAGGACGGCCGCATCAGCCTGCGCCTGGGCACGCGCGCCATCGACGTGCGCGTCTCCACCCTGCCCAGCGCCCACGGCGAGCGCGCCGTGCTGCGCCTGCTGGACAAGAGCGAGAGCAAGCTCAGCCTGGAAGCCGTGGGCATGCAGGGCGAGACGCTGAGGCGGTTCACCCACATGACGGCCCAGCCCCACGGCATCGTGCTGGTCACCGGCCCCACGGGCTCGGGCAAGACCACCACGCTGTATGCGGCGCTGTCGCGCATGGACGCCAGCCACAGCAACATCATGACGGTGGAAGACCCCATCGAGTACGAGCTGGCCGGCGTGGGGCAGACCCAGGTCAACGCCAAGATCGAGCTGACCTTCGCCAAGGCCCTGCGCGCCATCCTGCGCCAGGACCCGGACGTGATCATGATCGGCGAAATCCGCGACTTCGAGACCGCGCAGATCGCCATCCAGGCCTCGCTGACGGGCCACCTGGTGCTGGCCACGCTGCACACCAACGACGCATCCAGCGCCGTCACGCGCCTGATCGACATGGGCGTGGAGCCGTTCCTGCTGTCATCCTCCCTGCTGGGCGTGCTGGCACAGCGCCTGGTGCGCAAGATCGACACCACCGAGCCCAGCGGCTACCGGGGGCGCACCGGCATCTTCGAGATGCTGGTGGTGGACGACACCATCCGCGCGCAGATCCACCGCCAGGCCAGCGAGGCCGAGATTCGCGACACCGCGCTGGCCTCGGGCATGCGCCTGATGCGCGACGATGGCGAGCGCCTGGTGCGCGAGGGCATCACCACGCCCGAGGAAGTGCTGCGCGTCACGCGCGACTAGGCGCAGGCGGCCACGCCCGACCCTGCGCAGCACGGGGCATCCCCGTTTGCCACAATGGTCGGCATGTTGGAATCCCTACGCGCCTGGAGCGCTCCCTATGGCGGCGACCTGTTCCTGTGGGTCGCCACACTGAGCCTGATCAGCTACATCGCCCTGTGGTGGTTCAAGTCCCGGCTGTCCACCAGCCAGCTGCGCCGCGTCATCCGCCTGTCGGCGCTGGTGGCGCTGCCGCTGTCCTGGCTGGCCATTCAGCAAGGCGAGAACCATCTGGCGGCTGCCATCCTCCCCCTGGTCTGGTGCGTGGTGCTGGGCATCACCTGCGCGCGGGAAATGTCCAGAAGAAACTGAGTGCGCGAACGCGCACCAGGAATGCCCTGGCGCGGCAAGGCCCGCGCCGCCCCCACCCACCGTGAACTGGAAGTTGGAACCTGCCATGACATCATTCAATGAAGTCCGTCTGTCCATGCTCGACCTCGTGGCCGTGCGCGAAGGCGGCACCGTCGCCGAGGCCCTGGACATTGCGCTGGCCACGGCCCGCAAGGCCGAGGCACTGGGATTCGAGCGCTACTGGCTGGCCGAGCACCACAACATGCCCGGCATCGCCAGCTCGGCCACGGCCGTGCTGATCGGCCACATCGCAGGCGGCACCTCGAAGATCCGCGTGGGCTCGGGCGGCATCATGCTGCCCAACCATGCCCCGCTGGTGGTGGCCGAAGCCTTCGGCACGCTGGCCGAGCTGTACCCGGGCCGCATCGACCTGGGCCTGGGCCGTGCGCCCGGCACCGATGGCGCCACCATGCGCGCCCTGCGCCGCGACCGCGTCGAGACCGAGGAAGACTTCCCCCGCGACGTGATGGAGCTGCAGCGCCTGCTGGGCCCGGCCACGCCCGAGCAAAAGCTGGTGGCCACGCCGGGCGCGGGCACCAACGTGCCGATCTGGCTGCTGGGCTCCAGCCTGTTCTCGGCCCAGCTGGCCGCCCACCTGGGCCTGCCCTACGCCTTTGCCTCGCACTTCGCGCCGCGCATGCTCTACCAGGCCGTGCAGCTGTACCGCAGCCTGTTCAAGCCGTCGGCCCAACTGGCCAAGCCCTACGTGATCGTCGGCGCACCCGTGATCGCCGCGCCCACCGATGACGAGGCCGAGTACCTGGCCAGCAGCACCTACCAGCGCGTGCTGGGCATCATCACGGGCCGGCGCGGACTGCTGCCGCGCCCCATCGAGAACTATGCGGCCCAGCTCGGCGAGCAGGAGCGCCGCGCCATCGGCGACTTCCTGGCCGTGGCCTCCATCGGCGGCCCGGACAAGGTGCGCACGCGCCTGCAGAAGCTGCAGGCCGACACCGAGGCCGACGAGCTGATCCTGGTCAGCGACGTGTATGACCGCGACCTGCGCCTGCGCTCGCTGGAGATCACGGCCGGCGTTATGGGCCGCTGAAGGCATGAGCCGCTCCGCCCGGCTGCTGCAGCTGATCGACCTGCTGCGCCGCGCGCGCCTGCCCCAGGCCGGGCCGGTGCTGGCCCGGCAGCTGGACGTGAGCCTGCGCACCCTGT
>Ga0208516_100149_pt1 | contig 41033 bp, 32 predicted proteins | sample LakWasM117_HOW13_2_FD_183931 | JGI IMG/M metagenome (GOLD analysis project Ga0208516, IMG submission 183931) | Freshwater sediment methanotrophic microbial communities from Lake Washington under simulated oxygen tension - Sediment Metagenome... | ecosystem: Environmental > Aquatic > Freshwater >...
GCCGCAAACAGTGCCGTGGCGCCGTAAGGTGCGAGCCACTCCAACCGGTTGGCATAGGCCTTGGCATTGAAGTCGCCGTTGGCGTCGAAATCGGTCAGGGGGAAAGACAGCAGTCCGGAGGACATGACTTGCTTGAGGTCTTGTGGCGTGTATTGCATAGAGTGCTTTCGGGGCGAGACAAATGGAATGTGGTCAGAAGCGGGGCTGCTGGCCGGTACCCGCCGCGTTGAGCAGCGGAGGGATCGGGAAAAACGTTTGGACAGGCGGGCTGGGCTTTGCTACAGTTCGTTGTGTTTGTGATGTCAGTTATATGTTGTCTGACAACTGGTGTGAATTGTGAGAACCCCATCCCAGCGTGTCAAGGAAAAATCGATGATCCCAGTGAAAACCCTAGGAACCGATCCGGCGGCGCGTGTGCGCCGACCCCGGGGCTTGGTGCCCGAGATCGTGTCGTCGCTCGAAGCGGACATGCGCGACGGTCGCCTTCTGCCTGGCGACAAGTTGCCCACGGAGTCGGCGCTGATGGCGCGTTTTGACGTGAGCCGCACCGTGGTGCGCGAGGCCATTTCGCGCCTGCAGGCGGCGGGCCAGGTGGAAACGCGCCACGGTATCGGCACGTTCGTCAATGCCGTCCTGGTGGAGGAGCCCACGTTTCGCATTGCTCCCGCAGACATGGCGACAGTGGCCGATGTGATCTCGTTGCTGGAGCTGCGCATCAGCCTCGAGAGCGAGGCCGCCAGCCTGGCTGCCCAACGCTGCGATGAAGCAGGACTGGCCTCGATGGCGGCAGCACTGGCATCCTTCGAGACGGCAATCCGGGCGGAGTCCGATGCCGTGCCGTCCGACTTCCAGTTCCATATGGAGGTGGCACGGGCCACGGGGAACCGCCACTTTGCTGACCTCATGACCTATCTGGGCACCGTCATCATTCCGCGCACCCGGCTGAAGACAGCAGGGGATGCGCCAGAGGGGCGACTGGCGTACCTGGAGCGGGTGCACCACGAGCATGAAAGCATCTACCGCGCCATTCGCGACCGCGATGCCGACGCTGCACGGGCGGCCATGCGCACCCACCTGGCCAACAGCCGGGAACGCCTGCGCCGCGCCCAGGTAGGCGACCAGTAGCCCGGTCGCTGAACTTCTGACAACAAAGCGGGTGGCCCCAGGTGGCCGCTCGGGTTGTCGTATCATTAACAAAGTCATCGTACAACCGTTAACTGTTGACTATCTGTCTTCGACCACCCTTCGGAAAGTGTTTTATGGGCAACTTGCAATCCGTCAATGCGCGCACCGGCGAAGCCTTTGGGTCGGCCATGGCCGCCTCTACACCCGGTCAGATTGATGCCGCCGTTCAGGCATCCCATGCGGCCAGCGCGCTGTGGGGCGCCAGCAGCGGCGCCCAGCGTGCAGACTTGCTGCAAGCACTGGCCAGCGCACTCGACGCGGCGCGCGAACCCCTGGTCGCGTGTGCCGACACCGAAACCGCGCTGGGCCTTGCCCGCCTGAACGGAGAACTCGATCGCACCACCTACCAACTGCGCCGCTTCGCGGACCTGGCGCAGCGTGGAGTTCCTTTTGAGCGCATGGATGACCCGGCCGTCGCTGGCGCTCCTCCGGTGGGCCATCCGGCCATGGTGCTGCAGCGGATGCCTTTGGGGCCGGTGGCCATGTTCGCGGCCAGCAACTTTCCTTTTGCGTTCTCCGTCCTGGGCGGCGACACCGCCTCCGCGCTGGCTGCGGGCTGCCCGGTCGTCGTCAAGGCCCACCCTGGGCACCCCGTTTTGTCGCAGCGGGTTTTTGCCATCGTGCAGGAGGTCCTGCACACGCAGAACCTGCCCGCCGGGGTGGTGACGATGGTGCAGGGTGCGGGGCCAGAGGTGGGGGTGGAGCTCATTCGGCACCCCCTCATCGCAGCGGGAGCCTTCACGGGATCGACCCGTGGAGGTCTTGCACTGCAGGCCGAGGCCAATGCCCGGCCACGGCCAATCCCCTTCTATGGCGAACTCGGCGCCATCAACCCGGTGGTGGCGCTGGCCCCCGCGCTACGTGCGCAGGGTGCGGAGCTTGCGAGCATGCTCGCCGGCTCCATCACGCAGGGCTGTGGGCAGTTTTGTACCAACCCCGGCCTGGTGGTGTTGGTCGATGGCCCTGAGGCCGACGCGTTCACCGCCCACTTGGTGCAGGCACTGTCCCAGCAGGTGCCCCATCCCATGCTGACCGCAGGCATGCGCAAGGCATTCGATGCCGGCGTCCAGGCGATGCTGGATGCGGGTGCCGCACCGCTGCTGCGCAGCGAGGGCCTCGCACCAGCGCCTGGCCCGCATCTGCTGCAGGTCAGTGCGCGGCATTTTCTGGAGCGCCATGTCCTGCGCGAAGAAGTGTTCGGCCCCAGCAGCCTGCTGGTCCGCTGCGCCAGCATGGCCGACGTGCATGCCGTGCTTGCCGCCGTGGGCGGTAGCCTGACAGTGACGATTTGGGGGGCGACCGACGACACAGAAGAGCACCGCGCCGTGGTGCGCACCGCTGCGCAAATCGCTGGCCGCCTGCTGTTTGCCGGTGTCCCCACGGGCGTCGCAGTGACAGCGGCACAGCAGCACGGCGGCCCCTGGCCCGCCAGCACGGCGCCCATGACCACATCGGTTGGCGATGCAGCATTGCAACGCTTTCTGAGGCCTGTGTGTCTGCAAGACGCCCCAGATTGGCTGCTGGCACGCGCAGGCGTGCCCTGCTGAGTTATTCACCGACTGCATATGCGAGGCTGGTCGCCGCCCCTTCATCGTTGGTCGGCCTCTTTGGCGGCGAACCGCAGTCGCGTGCTTCGCCCGGCAAGCCACCCCTGGCGGGAGCCTTGCGCTGACGGGCCTCCTGTTGCGGTAGACGAGATGCGGGTTGGACATGCAAAACGGGCCGTAAAGGCCCGTTTTGTCTGGTGTTCTGGCGGAGACTGTGAGATTCGAACTCACGGACGGTTGCCCGTCGGCAGTTTTCAAGACTGCTGGTTTAAACCGCTCACCCAAGTCTCCGGGGAGGCGCGTATTCTAGCTGCTCGTCCCGGCGCTGCATCACTGAACGCCCCCACGCACGCGCGCCTTTGCGGCATCACCTCGATTTAGATAAAGCCCACCACCTCGGCCTGGCCGATGGGTTGGTAGGTAGGAGCCTGTGACTGCTGCTCAAGGTAGCCGAACTCACGCATACGACCCGGAGCTGCCTGTCGTAACCCAACTTGATTGCCTGCTCTGCAGCGGTTGCGGCCGCTCACTGTTGCAGCATGAACTTCCGGTATCTGTTCTATGGCCGCCATCGAACAAAGGCCGCTTTCAAGTCCAATGACAGCTTTTGGGTCGGCAGCTATGTGCACTAGTTGGAACAATCCTTACGCCACACGCTTCGTTGCTTCAATCAGAGCTTCGGAGAAGCCATAGATTTCATCGAGGTTTGCAATGGGATGCCGTGTTTCTTTCTTGTCTTGATCGAGTATCCCAAGATACTTCTGTTCACGATTGAAGTGCAGGCGGCAAACAGGTTTGCGATTGTTGTTGTCAAGCAGAATGCCGAAGTAGCTTTGCGTGTCGCGATGCCCTATTCGACTTGATTCGACAACCGGACGAATGATCGATTTCACGATGAAATATCCTTCCATCTCCTCCTCTGTCGTTACAACCCGAACCTCATCGTCTTCGCCTCCTGCTGTGGATTCTGCTTGCACGATTGCGGAGACAGGGCTTGGTGTGCTGATTACGATTGGCATTGTTGCGCTAACGCCAGTAATCGCTGATTTCAAGCGATCATTCACCAAGTCAGCCGTGTACTGGCTAATCGCCTTATCCAAAAGCGGTTGAAACTGCTCTCTTACTCTCGCCGTGATCGTCCCGTCATATACGCGCGCGATGAAGAAGCGAAGAAATTCATCCCCTGGTGAAGCAAACTGAGCCGCAATTTCGCGCTTGATCTGCCCGATGTACTTCAGTTCGCCTGCAGCGCTGATGATGGATTCCACGTCGAATGTGGACTTCGTAAGCTTGTTAAGTTCTGGAACGGAGTGCTCATCGATATTCAGAAAATCCAACTCCAAGAACGGTTTTTCGTCCATTTTGTTGGGGGCGTCCAAGTCCGTGAAGAACTTGTATACCTGACCATTCGTAAGAATGGAAATGCGTGCCGTTGTCACATGAAAGTACCTGAACAACTGACTGGCATGATTGACGTTTAGTGGTTCGCCGATCTTCTTGCATTCAATGAGCATCTGAATCTGCCCATCCTTGAGAATGGCGTAGTCAATTTTTTCGCCTTTCTTTGTTCCTACATCGCAGACATATTCCGGGACAACCTCTTGAGGGTCGAAAACATCGTATCCGAGCACATTCTTGATGAACGGCATCACAAAGGCATTTTTCGTTGCCTCCTCAGTGGAAATGGACGAACCTTGTTGACGAACCTTGGCCGCCAGCGCATTCAAGCTCTCAAGAAATTCCATATCTCCTCCAAAGATGAAGGGATCATGCTACCAAATGTCACGGCACAACATCCAACTTCGGTTTTCGAGAATGCTGATATGTGGTGGCCGTCCCGTTTGTTGGGCTTCAGAACAATCGTCAGCTTGGTGCAGCGACTTGACATTGAAATCAGAAAGCGCAATGACCACCCTTGGCCGATACCTGCCGGTGGTCACGCTGACTCTTGCAGGCAATCCAACCCTCAGTGGCGGGTTGGCAGCCATCCCCTGTTCCCAGCCTTGAAGGCTGACGCCGCATAGCAGCGAATCTGCCGCCTCAACCCCTCAAGCTACCCCCCGTCACTCAGGCTACCCCAGGGCTCTGCGCTCCCTTCTGCCGCATCCCCTGGCTCTCGATAAAGCCCACCACCTCGCCTAGCCCTGCCAGGGGATTCAGGTTGGTCATCCCGAAAGGCTTCAGGCGCCCCTGGGCGCTGGTGCACATGCGCTCGGTGTCCTGGCGCATCACGTCCAGGTTGGCGCCCACGTGGGGGCAAGGTCGCTCTTGGTGATACCGGGGCCGCCCTTGCGCGGGATCTTCTCGCCGGCGGCGACGTCGATTACGTAGATGATCGGATCGCCCAGCCCGGCCACCGTGAAGAAGCACCTGGAGCGCGTGTTCGCCAAGCTGGGCGTGGAGACCCGCACCGCCGCTGCCGCCATGGCGATGCACCGCATCCGGCGGTTGCATCCGTAATTTGAGGGGTGACCGAGAGATTTGGAATGATTTTTGGGCCTGGCGCTTGCTGAATAAGCGCTAACAGCTATGTTTTTGATAGTGACCGGTCGTACCCAGGACGCCCGCCGTACGGCCCGTGCCGGTGGACCTGGGCCCGCCGAATTACATTGGTGCCCTTGCCTATTCACCCCCGACCGCTGAAGGACCCCGCTGCATGCGCCAAGTCATTGCCCATCTGGAAGCTTCCAAAATCCGTGAAATCGCCAACGCTGGCATGGGGCGCAAAGACGTGCTGGCCTTCTGGTTTGGCGAGAGCGATGAAGTCACCCCCGGCGTGATCCGCCGCGCCGCCATCGAGTCGCTGGAAAGCGGCGAAACCTTCTATTCGCAGAACTGCGGCCTGCCCGAATTGCGCGAGGCGCTGGCGCAGTACATGGGCGAATCGCACCCTACAGCGGGCGTGGATGCGGGGCGCATCGTGGTCACCTCGGGCGGGGTCAGCGCGCTCATGCTGGCGGTGCAGGCGCTGGTGGATGCGGGCGACGAGGTCGTCATCGTCACCCCCGTGTGGCCCAACCTGGTGGCGCAGCCCACCATCATGGGGGCGCAGGTGCGCTGCGTGCCACTGCGGCCGCAGGGCGGCGCGTGGGGGTTGGATGTGCCCGCGCTGCTCCGTGCCATCACGGCGCGCACCAAGCTGCTCATCGTCAACGCGCCCAACAACCCCACGGGCTGGACGCTGGCGCGCGAGGAGCAGCAGCAGATCCTGGCGCACTGCCGCAGCACCGGCACCTGGATCCTGGCCGACGAGGTCTATGAAAAGCTCTATTACGAGCCCACTGCCCACGGCTGCGCGCCCAGCTTTCTCGATGTGGCCGCGCCTGATGATCGCCTGCTGGTGGCGCACAGTTTTTCCAAAAGCTTTTTGATGACCGGCTGGCGCCTGGGCTGGCTGGTGCTGCCCGAGGCGCTGGTCGATGCCATGGGCAAGCTGATCGAGTTCAACACCTCGTGCGCCAGCGTGTTCTCCCAGCGCGCGGCGCTGGCTGCGCTGGCCTACCGCAAAGAGATCACGCCCCGCGTGGTGGAGCACTTCAAAACCTGCCGCGACACCCTGGTGCCGCTGCTGGCCGCCGTGCCCGGCGTGCAGGTGGCTGCGGCGCATGGCGGCATGTATGCGTTTTTCCGGCTCGAAGGCTTTGACGACTCCATGGCTGTGGCCAAGCGCCTGGTGGCCGAAGCCGGCCTGGGCCTGGCCCCTGGCGACGCCTTCGGCCCCGAGGCCCAGGGCTGGCTGCGCTGGTGCTTTGCCTCCAAAGACCCCTCGCGCCTGGTCGAGGGCGTGCGCCGCCTGCGGGAGTGGCTGGAGTTGCAACGGGCTCCCTGAAATCGCTGCCGTCAGGCGGCCTCGCCCACCTCCGCCATGGGCGCCGGGCGCAGACCCGGTTCAGCGCTGCAGCAAGGGGCGGCACAGCCAGGGCGCCAGCACGGCCGTGCCGCTCAACAGGTGTTTGGTGCGTGTTTACTTGGACTGCCCGCCATCCGAAATCCGCCGTGCATACACCGCCAGCACGATGCGCTCGGAATGCACCAGGTACTCGTTGAGCGCGGTGGAGGCCTCTTGCAGCTTGCCCGCCTCGAACAGCTCCAGGATGTTCACGTTCATCTCCACATAGGGCAGGTGCAAAAACTCAGGGTCGTTGAGCAGGCCAAAGGCCAGCCGCAACTCGGCCAGCAGGTGCGAGAAGACCTCGTTCAGTCGCTCGCTGTCGGCCAGCTCGACGATGGCCATGTGGAATTCCATGTTGGCCGTGCCCACGCCCTGCCAGTCGCCAGCGTCGCGGCAGCGCAGGGCCATTTCCACGGCGTCGCGCAGGTGCTTCTTCGCGGGGTGGCGCGGGTAGGCCTGGGCCAGGGCCTGGCATTCGATCAGCCGGCGCACGCGGTAGATGTCGATGATGGACGCGATGCTGGGAATGGCCACAAACACGCCCCGGTTGGGCTCGTGCTTGAGCAACCCCTCCTTGGTCAGCAGCCGGAACACCTCGCGCAAGGTGTTGCGCGATATCTCCAGGTTTTCGCTCAGGGCCGCCTCGGACAGGCGCTGGCCCGGCGTGAACTCTCCGTGAACGATCTTCTGGCGGATCCGCTCGGCCACGCGGTCGTTCAGCGTTTGGGGGTTGGTCAGTTCTGACTTCATGCCCGGATGGTAAGGGGAAAGATGCCCCGCCCCCGCGCACCACCGGCGCACCCCGGGCGGAGCGCCGCGCACGGGCTGCGCCGACAAAAAGCCGTGTTTTGCGCGAAAACCGAGGGTTTTTACGGGGGGTGCTGGCGCCTCTTTGTTGGGCAAAATCTACAAATCGTAAAACAACTGAATATTTTTTGTTCAACAAAAATTGTTTGATTGCCACTCAATGGAAAATACTTTGTTCTTTGATGTGGCATGCAAGTTGCATGGCGAGAGGCCGCTGGCTGCGTGTTCAGAACGTTTGGGTCTGCACGCGGCGGCAGAGGGAAAGCGCGTGCAGCGGTGCATGCGCCCTGGTTCAGGGCGCACGGCTGTGCGGGGTGTTTGTGTGTCTGTGTGCGCAATGAAGGATCAACATGCTTAGTGACGTCAATCTGTGGCCGCTCATCGGGGTGGCCATCATCATCGTGGGCTTTGTCCTGCGGTTTAACCCCATGCTGGTCGTGATCGTCACGGCCGTGGGCACCGCCCTGGCAGCCGGGTTTCCCATCGACAAAATCCTTGCCACCATCGGCACGGGCTTCATCAAGACGCGCAACCTGCCGCTCATCATCCTGCTGCCGCTGGCCGTGATTGGCCTGCTGGAGCGCCATGGCCTGCGCCAGCACGCGCAAAACTGGATCAGCTCCATCAAGTCCGCCACCGCAGGCCGTCTGCTCATCGTGTACCTGGCTGCGCGCCAGCTCACCGCTGCCATCGGCCTGACCAGCCTGGGCGGCCACCCGCAAATGGTGCGCCCGCTGCTGGCCCCCATGGCCGAAGGCGCCACCGAGGCGCGCTACGGCACGCTGCCGGAGCGCATCCGCCACAAGCTGCGCGCCTTCTCGGCCGCGACGGACAACGTGGGCCTGTTCTTTGGCGAAGACATCTTCGTGGCCTTTGGCGCCATCGTGCTGATGACCACCTTCCTGCACGAAGCGGGCATTGATGTAGAGCCGCTGCACGTCGCGTTCTGGGGCATCCCCACCGCCATCTGCGCGTTTGCCATCCATGCCTGGCGCCTGTACCGCCTGGACGGCGTGCTGGCCCGTGAACTCAAGGCCGAGGGCATCGAGCCCCTGGCAGCTTCTGCCACCAAGACCGCCTGAGGAGTGCCACGATGATTCTCTCCATCCAATACCTGTACTACCTGGTGGGCGCCGTGCTGGCCCTCACGGCCATCGCTACGTTGACCGATGGCAGCAACCCCAAGCGCGTGAGCAGCGGCTTGTTCTGGGGCCTGTATGCCCTGGTGTTTTTGGTGGGCGACCAGTTGCCCCCGCTGTGGGTGGGCGTGGGCGCCGTGGCCATGGCATTGATTGCGGGCTTTGGCGGCGTGGCCGGTGGCAAGCACAAAAGCCCCAGCGTGGCTGAATACGCCGCCAGCGCCAAGCGCCTGGGCAACAAGCTGTTTGCACCGGCCCTGGCGATTCCGCTGGTCACCATGATCGGCACCTTGTCGGCCAAGCACCTGTCGGTGGGCGGCGTGCCGCTGCTGGACCCCAAGAACACCACGCTGGTGAGCCTGGGCGTGGGCTGCGTGCTGTCGCTGGCGCTGGTGTGCTGGCTGACGCGTGAAACCCCCGCACAGGGCATGCGCGAATCGCGCCGCCTGACCGACGCCCTGGGCTGGGCCCTGGTGCTGCCGCAAATGCTGGGCATGCTGGGCCTTGTCTTCTCCGACGCCGGTGTGGGCAAGGCCGTGGCCTATGTCACCACCACCTACATCAACATGGACCTGCGCTTTGTGGCCGTGGCCGTGTACGTGGTGGGCATGGCGCTGTTCACCATCATCATGGGCAACGGCTTTGCGGCCTTCCCGGTGATGACGGGCGGCGTGGGCGTGCCCGTGCTGGTGGGCGTGTACCACGGTGACCCCGCAGTGATGGCGGCCGTTGGCATGCTGTCGGGCTATTGCGGCACACTGCTGACGCCCATGGCCGCCAACTTCAACATCGTGCCTGCCGCGCTGCTGGAGCTGCCGGACAAGAACGCCGTCATCCGCGCCCAGGTGCCCACGGCCCTGGCGCTGCTCACGGCCAATGTGTTTTTGCTGTACTTCCTGATGTTCCGATAACCCAAGGAAACGCCATGACGCTGAACGTGCTGCTCACCGGCTTTGAGCCGTTTGACAAAGACCCGCTCAACCCCTCGTGGGAAGTGGCCCGCGCGCTGGACGGCTGGCAGCCCGCCACCCCCGGTGGCGCCTGCACCGTGCGCGCCGTGCAGCTGCCCTGCGTCTTTGGCGATGCCATTGCCCGCCTGCAGCAGGCGGTTGCGCAGTGGCAGCCCACGCTGGTGATCTGCCTGGGCCTGGCCGGTGGGCGCACCGAGATCACGCCCGAGCGCGTGGCCATCAACGTGGACGACGCCCGCATCCCCGACAACGCCGGGCGCCAGCCGGTGGACACGGCGGTGCACCCGGGCGGCCCGGCCGCGTATTTCTCCACCCTGCCCATCAAGGCCATGGTGCGCGACATGCGGGCCCAGGGCGTGCCCGCTGCGGTGTCCAACACCGCAGGCACCTTTGTGTGCAACCACCTCTTCTATGCGCTGATGCACCACCTGGCCACGCGGGCTGCTGGTGCATCGGGGGCCGCTGCCGTGCGCGGCGGTTTCATCCATGTGCCCACCTTGCCCGAGCTGGCTGCGCTGCACCCCGGCATGCCCAGCATGGCCTTGGCCACGCAGGTACGCGGCTTGCAAGTGGCCATTGAAACCGCGCTGGCCGTGCAGGCCGATGTGCGCGAAGTGGGCGGCGCGCTGCACTGAGTTGGGCGCACCTCGCTGATTGATGACGCTGGCCGTGCGCGCTGTGCACGCGGCAGCACCAGGAGAACACGATGACAACGATGGACCTCAACAGCGATCTGGGCGAGAGCCTGGGCGCCTGGACGATGGGCGACGATGCCGCCATGCTGGAGATTGTGAGCAGCGCCAATGTGGCCTGCGGCTTCCACGCGGGCGACGCGGCCGGCATTTTGCAAACTCTGCGCGCGGCCGCCGCACGCGGCGTGGTGGTGGGAGCCCATGTGGCCTACCCGGACCTGGCCGGCTTTGGCCGGCGCAACATGGACGTGGCCAGTGCCGACCTGGTGGCCGATGTGATCTACCAGATCGGCGCCCTGCAAGGCCTGGCCGCCGCTGCGGGCACCACAGTGCGCTACGTCAAGCCGCACGGCGCGCTCTACAACACCATTGCCCACGACGCCCGCCAGGCCCAGGACGTGATCACCGCCATCCGCGCCATCAACCCGCAACTGGCCCTGGTGGCCCTGGCCGGCTCGCCCCTGGTGCAATGGGCCCGCGATGCCGGCCTGCGCGTGGTGTCCGAAGCCTTTGCCGACCGCGCCTACACCCCGCAGGGCGCACTGGTGTCGCGCCGCGAAAAAGGCGCCGTGCTGCACGACCCTGAGGTGATCGCCCAGCGCATGGTGCGCCTGGTGCGCGAAGGGGTGGTCGAGGCCATTGACGGCAGCACCGTGCGCATCGAAGCCGATTCGATCTGCGTGCACGGCGACAACCCCGACGCCGTGGGCATTGCCCGCCAGCTGCGCGCACGCTTTGAGGCCGATGGCATCGCCATTGCCTCGTTCATGGCGGCAGTGAAGGGATAAGGCGGCATGCGCTTTCTGCCCGTCACCCTCAATGCGCTGCTGGTCGAGCTGGCCGATCTGGAGGAAACCCTGGCGCTGCTGGTTTCGCTGCAGCGCACCCCGCTGGCCGGTGTGGAAGAACTGGTGCCCGCTGCGCGGACGATTCTGGTGCGCTACCGCCCCTCGGCCACCAGCGCCGCCGTGCTGGTGCAGCAGATTGCGCAGCGAGACCTGTCGCAGCGCGCCGAGCGCAGCAGCACGCTGGTCGAAATCCCGGTGCACTACCTCGGCGAAGATTTGGCCGAGGTGGCGCAGATCCTGGGCGTCACCCCCGAGGAAGTGGTGCGCCGCCACACCGGCAGCGAATACACCGTGGCTTTCACCGGCTTTGCGCCCGGCTTTGCCTACCTGAGCGGCGGCCACCCCAGCCTGAACGTGCCGCGCCGCAGCACGCCGCGCACGCGCCTGCCCGCGGGCTCCGTGGGGCTGGCGGGCACCTTCAGCGGCGTGTACCCGCAGGCCAGCCCCGGTGGCTGGCAGATCATCGGCACCACGCCCGTGGCCATGTGGGACATTGCCCGCGCGCAGCCTGCCTTGCTGCAGCCGGGCTACCGCGTGCGTTTCGTGGATATTGCTACAAAATCAATAGCTGATGGCGGTGATCCATCCAGCGCTACAGGCCAAAAAGACCTTCAACCCTCCGGCCGCACGCAGCAAACCCTGGCCACTGGCCAGGCCGCGTTGCAAGTGCGCGCCACGGGCCTGCTCACCGTCTTCCAGGACCTGGGCCGCCATGGCCAGGCCGGGCAGGGCGTGTCGGCATCGGGCGCCATGGACCAGGCCGCCCTCAAGGCCGCCAACCGCCTGGTGGGCAACGCCAGCCACCTGGCTGCGCTGGAGACCGTGGGTGGCGGCCTGCAACTGCGCAGCGTGGGCGAGAACGTGGTGGCGGTGACGGGCGCCGACGCCGCGCTGACCCTGACGACCGCCGACGGAAAGCGCTGGCCCGTGCCGCGCTACGAGCCCGTGGCCCTGGCCGATGGCGACACCCTGGCCGTGGCCCAGCCCAGCGCGGGCGCCCGCTGCTACGTGGCCGTGCGCGGCGGCTTTACCGAAGCCCCGGTGATGGGCAGCTGCGCCACCGACACCCTGGCCCACGTCGGCCCCGCCCCCGTGGCCGTGGGCGACTGGCTGGGCGTGCGCCCCGCCCCCGCCGCCAGCGTGGTCGCCGCGCCCGGGCTGCCGCCCGCCGACCTGCCCACGCTGGAACACGAGGTGGTTCTGGACGTGGTGATGGGCCCGCGCACCGACTGGTTCACGCCCGAGGCCATTGCCCGCTTTGCCGCGCAACGCTGGCAGGTCACACCCCAGTCCAACCGCGTGGGCCTGCGCCTGGCGGGCGAGGTGCCACTGGACCGTGCCATCACCGGCGAGCTGCCCAGCGAAGGCACGGCCCTCGGCGCCCTGCAGGTGCCGCCCAGCGGCCAGCCCGTGCTGTTTCTGGCCGACCACCCGCTCACCGGCGGCTACCCGGTCATCGGCTGCGTGGCGCCCTACCACCTCGACCGTGCGGGGCAGATCCCCGTGGGCGCGTGGCTGCGGTTCAACCCGATCCAGCCGTTTGCAGAGCTGGCACCCGAAGGCAGCGCCTCTGCACGCTGACAAATATTTGGAAAGCTATTGATGAAAAAAGTCCTGATGGCCAACCGCGGCGAAAGCGGCCGCTTTGCGGGCGCTTCTGTACATCGCTGTGCCTGCGGAGCAGGCGACGGCGATCTCGCCACCCAGAGTTGATCAGCACATTGGAGTCTTGATATGAAAAAAGTTTTGATTGCCAACCGAGGCGAGATCGCCGTCCGCATCGCCCGTGCCTGTACCGACTACGGCGTGCAGTCCGTGGCCGTGTACGCCAATGCCGACATCGACGCCCTGCACACCCGCATGGCCGATGAAGCCTACGGCCTGGATGGCGACCGGCCCGCAGACACCTACCTCAACGTCGACAAACTCCTGGCGATTGCCCAAAAGAGCGGCGCCGATGCCGTGCACCCCGGCTACGGTTTTCTGTCGGAGAACCAGGGCTTTGCCCAGGCCGTCATCGATGCCGGGCTGGCCTGGATTGGCCCATCGCCCACCACCATTGCCCAGCTGGGCGACAAGGTGCAGGCGCGCAAGATTGCGCTGCAGGTGGGCGCGCCGCTGGTGGTGGGCACGCCCGACCCGGTGAAGGACGCGAGCGAAGTGCTGGCCTTTGCCGAAAAGAACGGCCTGCCCATCATCATCAAGGCCGCCTTTGGTGGCGGTGGGCGCGGCATGAAGATCGCATGGCGCATGGACGAAGTGGCCGAGCTGTTCGAATCTGCCGTGCGCGAAGCCGTCACCGCCTTTGGCCGGGGCGAGTGCTTCGTGGAGCAGTTCCTCGACAAGCCCCGCCACATCGAGGCGCAGGTGCTGGCCGACACCCACGGCAACGTGGTGGTGCTGGGCACGCGCGACTGCTCGCTGCAGCGGCGCAACCAGAAGCTGGTGGAAGAGGCCCCCGCGCCGTTCCTGAGCGACGCACAGCGCGAACGCATCCACACCGCCGCACGCGACATCTGCGCCGCCGCAGGCTATGTGAGCGCGGGCACGGTGGAATTTTTGCTGAGCCAGAGCGGCGCCATTTCCTTCCTGGAGGTGAACACCCGCCTGCAGGTGGAGCACCCCGTGACCGAACAGACCACGGGCGTGGACCTGGTGGTGGAACAACTGCGCGTGGCCAACGGCCTGCCGCTGTCCCTCACGCAAACGCCCGCGCCGCTGGGCCACTCCATCGAGTTCCGCATCAATGCCGAAGACGTGGGCCGTGGCTTTTTGCCCACCCCCGGCCCGGTGCAGCGTTTTGACGCCCCCTCCGGCCCCGGCGTGCGGCTGGACACCGGCGTGCAGACAGGCTCGGTGGTGCCCGGCACGTTCGACTCGCTCATGGCCAAGCTCATCGTCACCGGCGCCACGCGCGAGCAGGCCCTGGCCCGCGCCCGCCGCGCGCTGCGCGAGTTCCAGATCGAGGGCGTGGCCTCGGTGCTGCCCTTCCACCGCGCTGTCATCGACCACCCGGACTTTGTGGGTGCCGAAGGCTTCCAGGTGCACACCCGCTGGATCGAATCGGACTTTGTGGCTCCGCTGGCCGCTGCCGTTCGTGCAGCGCCCGCCGCAGACGCCAGCTTGCTGCGCACCGCCATCGAGATCGACGGGCGCCGCGTACAGCTCGGCCTGCCCGCCGTGCTGCTGCAGGGCCTGGCGGCCGCCGGCGGTCAGGGCGCAGTCGCTGCGGCCCCGGCCCCGGCACAGGCGGCTGCAGATGCCGCCGCTGTCACCTCGCCCATCGCAGGCAACCTCCACGCCTGGAAGGTGGCCGATGGCGATACCGTGCAAGAGGGCGACGTGATGGCGGTGATGGAAGCCATGAAGATGGAAATGCAGGTCACCGCGCACCGCAGTGGGCGTGTGAGCCTGGTGGCGGCTGCGGGCACCGCGCAGGCGCTGGGCGCGGTGATTGCACGCATTGCCTGAAGGCCCCGGCCCCAGGCCTGCATCCGGCCTGGGGGCTGGCAACGCCGCGGCGTGTTGTTTTCTCTGCCGTACGGCTTGACCGGCAGGGGCCGGCGCGCCTATTCTGGGCAGCTTGATGGGAGAGCGATTTCCATGCCCGATGAGCTGAACCACGATACCGTGCGCCGCCTGCAGGCGCTGATTGAGCGCGAGACCGGCGCCCCCCTGGGGGCCTCGGCGCAGGCCGAGATGGCGGCCATCCTCGGCGGGGGGGGGGCCCTGGCCCGCCCCGTGGCCCCGGGGGATGCGCAGGTGGCCCAGCGCGAGGTCACCCTTCTGCTGGCCGACCTGCGCGGCTTCACGGCGCTGTCGGCCACGCGGCCGGCCGGCGAGGTGGTGGCGGCGCTCAACCGCTGCCTGGCGCGCCTGAGCGAGGTGGTGTTCCGCCACCAGGGCACCATCGACAAGTTCACCGGCGAATCCATCATGGTGCTGTTCGGCGCGCCGCAGGCGCATGCGGACGACGTGGAGCGCGCCCTGGTCTGTGCGGTCGAGATGCAGCTGGCCATGCGCGACCTGAACCTGGAGCACCTGCGCGAGCGCCTGCCGCAGGTCTACCTGGGCATTGGCATCAACACCGGCACGGTGGTGGCGGGGCGCTTCGGCTCCGACCTGTTCTCGCAGTACACGGTGATCGGCGAAGAGGTGAACCTGGCCTCGCGCATCGAGGCCTTCAGCCTGCGCGGGCAGGTGCTGATGAGCGAGAGCACCTACCAGCGCTGCGGCAGCCTGGTGTCGGCCACGGCGCCCATGCAGGTGTACGTGAAGGGCAAGGCCGAGCCCGTGGCCATGCGCGAGCTGGTGGCCATTCCGGCGCGCCGGCTGAAGGTGCCGCGCCAGGAGTTCCGGCGCAGCCACCGGGCCGAAACGCATGTGCCCTGCCTGTGCCAGCTGGTGCAGGGCGACGATGTGCAGCCGCGCATCATCCACGGCATGGTCGTCGACGTGAGCTACCACGGCCTGCAGATGGAGCTGCCCGAGCGCATCGAGCCGGGCAATGTGCTGCAGATGGAGTTCTCGCTGGCACTCGTGGACTACCGGGCCGTGGGCGTGTTCGGGCGCATCGTCAAGATCCAGGCCGACGGCGACCAATGGGTGGCCGGCCTGGAGTTCAGCGAGATCGACGAGGAATCGCGCCAAAAGGTGCAGATGTTCGTGCAGCTGCTGGTGGCCTCACGCTAGGCTCACTCGTTCTGCGAGCCCCGGTGCGCCCAGCCGGTGGTGTGCTTCTCGATGATGCTGAACAGCTCGTAGCAGGCCATGGCCATGGCGCCCACCACCATCAGGCCGGCGAAGGCCAGGCCCATCTGCATGGACGAGCCCGCGCTGATGAGCAGGTAGCCGATGCCCTCGTTGGCGGCCGTCATCTCGCTCACCGTGGTGCCCACGAAGGCCAGCGTGATGGCCACCTTGAGCGAGCCGAAGAAGTAGGGCATGGAGCGCGGCAGGCCCACCTTGGTGAGCACGTCCCAGCGCTTGGCGCCCAGCACGCGCAGCACGTCCTCCAGCTCGGGCTCCAGCGTGGCCAGGCCGGTGGCGATGTTCACCATGATGGGGAAGAAGCTGATGAGGAAGGCCGTGAGAATGGCCGGCCCCACACCAATGCCGAACCATACCACCAGGATGGGCACGAACGCCGCCTTGGGCAGCGCGTTGAAGGCCGTCATCAGCGGGTACACGGCGGCGTAGGCCAGGCGCGAGCTGCCGATGATGAAGCCCAGCAGCACGCCCACCACGATGGCGATGCCGAAGCCCGCCATCGTCACCCAAAAGGTGCGCCAGGCGTGGCCGGCGATCACGCCGCCGAACTCCACCAGCTGCACGCCGATGGCCCAGGGGCTGGGGAAGATGAATTCCGAAACCTGGAAGACGGAGCACACGGCCTGCCACAGCACGATGGTGGCGGCCAGCAGGAGCCAGGGCGCCCAGCGTTCGGTGCGCTTGCGTTGCGATGCGGTCGTCATGGCGTGGGCTCCGGCGCGCGGGGCGCATGGGGTGCGGGCTTGCCGCCGGGCGAGCGCACGGCGCCGATGTGGCCGCGCAGCTCGTGCACGATGTCGGAGAAGGTGGGCGTGTAGGTCACTTCGAGGTCGCGCGGGCGCGGCAGTTCGATCTCGCGGCGCACCACGAAGCGGCCCGGGCTCTTGCCCATCACGTACACCGTGTCGGCCAGGAACACCGATTCGCGCAGGTCGTGCGTGACCAGGATGACGTTGAAGCGCTGCTCCATCCACAGGTCGCGCAGGATGCACCACAGCTCCTCGCGCGTGAAGGCGTCGAGCGCGCCGAAGGGTTCGTCGAGCAGCAGCATCTGCGGTTCGTGGATGAGCGCGCGGCAGATGCTGGCGCGCTGCTGCATGCCGCCCGAGAGCTGCCAGGGGAATTTGTCCTCGTAGCCCGCCAGCCCCACCTTGCGCAGCAGGGTGCGGGCGCGCTCCTCGTATTCCTTGCGCTTGGCCTTGAACTGGCTGCGGTGCGGCTCGACGATCTCCAGCGGCAGCAGCACGTTGTCCACCGCTGTGCGCCAGGGCAGCAGCGAGGGCGCCTGGAAGGCCATGCCCGAGATCTTCAGCGGCCCGGTGACCGGCCGGCCGTCGATATGGATGCTGCCGCGCGAGGGCTTTTTCAGCCCTGTGGCCAGCTTCATGAAGGTGGACTTGCCGCAGCCCGAGGGGCCGACGATGGCGATGAACTCGCCCCGGCGCACCTGCAGGTCGATGGCTTCGACCGCGAAGTGGTTCTGTGCCAGCAGCTCGTCGTTGTAGGCGAGCCAGACGTCGCGGAAGTCCACGAAGGGGGATGCTTCTGCCTGCATGGATTTCAAGTAAAAATGGCCTCTGGCGCCCATGGATCAAGCGCGATAAGCTATTAAAAGAGTAGCGTTTACTTCTTCGGCAGGATGGCCAGCTCGGCCGCCGGGGGCAGGAAGCCGCCGTTCCACACGGCCTCGGGGCTGACGCGGGTCTTGGTGTTGAAGGCGTCCGACACCTGCGAGGCCATGAGCGAGAGGCGCGCGGCGTTGAGCTGGCCAAAGCCCTCGGCGCGGGCGTCGGGGCTGTTGATGACGGTGTCGATGGCCAGTTGCAGGCGGCGCGTTTCGAGCGCCACGTTGACGATGCCGTCGCGCGCCTTCACATGCTCGATGGCGGCGGCCGGCTGGGCGATGACTTCCTTGGCGCCCTTGGCGAAGGCCTGCAGGAAGGCCTTGATGGCGGCCGGGTTCTCCTTGATGAGCTTGGGCGACGCGATGATGACGTTGCCATAGAGCTTTACGCCGTTCTCGGCGTAGGGCAGCACCACCACGTCGGCGGCCTTGGCGCCGCGCGCCTCCAGGTTCAGCAGCGAGGTGAAGGTGAAGCCGGTGATGGCGTCCACGTCGCCGCGCACCAGCATGGTCTCGCGCAGCGGCGGGTCCATGGCGGTCCACTGCACGCTGCCCACGTTGTTGGCCTTCTGGAAGATGGGGAAGGCGCGGCGCCCGGCGTCGAACACGGGCGCGCCGAGCTTCTTGCCGGCCAGGTCGGCGGGTTTGGTGATGCCGCTCTTCTTGAGCGCCATCACCGAGGCCGGGGTGTTGTTGTAGACCACCATCACGGCCACGGGCTTGTTCTGCGCGTCGGGGTTGTTGGCGTGGAACTCCATCACGGCCGCCAGGTCTGCGAAGCCCATGTCGTAGGTGCCCGAGGCCACGCGCTGCACGGCGCCGCCCGAGCCGTTACCGGCGTCCACGGTCACGTCCAGCCCGGCGGCCTTGAAATGGCCCTTGGCCACGGGCTGCAGGAAGAAGGCGGCCGGACCCTCGAAGCGCCAGTCGAGCTGGAACTTGATGGGCGTGGTCTGCGCGTGCGCCAGGGGCAGCAGGCTGGCGGCGGCGGCCAGCACGGCGGCGTGCAGGAAGGATCGTTTCTTCATGGGGGCTCCTGGTGGGGAAAGCACGGGAAGGGCCGCAGCGCGGCCGGGATGGCCGTGCTGCGAGCAAAAACGATGCCTGCATGGAATGCGCGTGGTGACAGGCACGCGGCCATTGTTCACCGAAGTGGTGCGCACCGGCATGCAGGCTTACCCGGAAACGGGCAAGCCTTGCAGCCGCGCACGGCCCGGGTGCGCGCGGCCCGGGCCGCGTAGGCGTTGCGCCTACTTCGCGCGCGAGGCGCTGCTGGCCACGGCCAGGGCCGTCATGTTGAGCACGCGGCGCACGGTGGCGGCGGGCGTGAGGATGTAGGCCGTGGCGGCCGCGCCCATGAGGATGGGGCCCACGGTGACGCCGCCGCTGGTCGTGGTCTTGAGCACGTTGTAGAGGATGTTGGCCGAGTCGATGTTCGGGCAGATCAGCAGGTTGGCCGAGCCGGTGAGCGTGGAGTCCGCCATGTAGGTGGCGCGGATGTTGGGTTCCAGCGCGGCGTCGCCGTGCAGCTCGCCGTCGCACTCGATCTCGGGGTGGCGCGCTACGAACAGGTCGCGCGCCTCGCGCATCTTGCGCGCCGAGGCGCGCTTGGACGAGCCGTAGCTCGAATGCGACAGGAAGGCCACCTTGGCCGGCAGGCCGAAGCGCTGCACTTCCTTGACCGAATGCCAGGCGATCTCGGCCAGCTGCTCGGCCGTGGGGTTCTCGTTCACGTAGGTGTCGGCGATGAACAGCGGGCCCCGGTCGGTCATCAGCGCGTTGAGCGCGGCATAGTCGGCCACGCCGGCCTCATGGCCGATGATGCTGTGGATGCGCTCCAGGTGCGTTTCGTAGGTGCCCACCAGGCCGCAGATCATGGCGTCGGCGTCGCCCAGCTTGACCATCAGCGAGGCGATGATGGTGTTGGAGCGGCGCACGGCGGCCTTGGCCACCTCGGGCGTGGCGCCGTTGCGCTTCATGATCTGGTGGTAGGCCTCCCAGTACTGGCGGAAGCGCGGGTCGTCCGAGGGGTCGCAGATCTCCACGTCCACCCCCGGCTGCATGCGCAGCCCGGCCTTGGCAATGCGGGCGGAAATCACGGCGGGGCGGCCGATCAGGATGGGGCGGGCGATGTGGTCTTCGATGGCGATCTGCGCCGCACGCAGGGCGCGCTCGTCCTCGCCGTCGGCATAGGCCACGCGCTTTTGCGCGTCGGGCAGGGCCTTGGCGGCGTTGATGACCGGGCGCATCAGAATGCCCGTCTGGTAGACAAAGCGCGCCAGGTTTTCCTTGTAGGCCTCCATGTCGGCAATGGGGCGCGTGGCCACGCCCGAGTCCATGGCGGCCTGGGCCACGGCCGGGGCAATCTTGAGGATCAGCCGGGTGTCGAACGGCGTGGGGATCAGGTAGTCCGGGCCAAAGGTCAGCTCCTTGCCGGCATAGGCGTTGGCCACTTCTTCGCTGATGTCCGCCTTGGCCAGGTCGGCAATCTGGCGCACGCAGGCCAGCTTCATGGCTTCGGTGATCTTGGTGGCGCCGCAGTCCAGCGCGCCACGGAAGATGTACGGGAAGCACAGCACGTTGTTGACCTGGTTCGGGTAGTCCGAGCGGCCCGTGGCGATGATGCAGTCCGGCCGCACGGCCTTGGCCAGCTCGGGGCGGATCTCGGGCTCGGGGTTGGCCAGCGCCAGGATGATGGGCTTGGCCGCCATGGTCTTGACCATTTCGGCCGTGAGCACGCCGGGGGCCGAGCAGCCCAGGAACACGTCGGCGCCGTGCACGGCATCGGCCAGGGTGCGGGCCTCGGTTTTTTGCGCGTACTGGGCCTTGGATTCGTCGTAGCCACCCGGGCGGCCTTCGTAGATCACGCCCTTGGAGTCGCAGACAAAAACGTTCTCGCGCTGGACGCCCAGGCCCACCATCACGTTCAGGCAGGCAATGGCGGCCGCGCCGGCGCCGGAGACGGCAATCTTCACGTCGCCAATCTGCTTGCCCACCAGCTCCAGGCCGTTGAGCAGCGCGGCGCTGGAGATGATGGCCGTGCCGTGCTGGTCGTCATGGAACACCGGGATGTTCATGCGCTTGGAGAGTTCGCGCTCAATGTAGAAGCACTCGGGCGCCTTGATGTCTTCGAGGTTGATGCCGCCCAGCGTGGGCTCCAGGCTGGCGATGATGTCGATGAGCTTGTCCGGGTCGCGCTCGGCCAGCTCGATGTCGAACACATCGACGCCGGCGAACTTCTTGAACAGGCAGCCCTTGCCCTCCATCACCGGCTTGCCGGCCAGCGGGCCGATGTCGCCCAGGCCCAGCACGGCCGTGCCGTTGGTGACGACGCCGACCAGGTTGCCGCGCGAGGTGTAGTCGAAGGCCTTGCTGGGGTCGGCTTGGATATCGAGGCAGGGGTAGGCCACGCCCGGGGAATAGGCGAGCGAGAGGTCGCGCTGGTTGGACAGCGGCTTGGTCGGGGAGACGGCAATTTTGCCCCGGCTGGGGTTGCGGTGGTACTCGCGCGCGGCATCGCGCAGGGCGGCTTCGGCGGCGGACAGTTCTTGGCTCATTCGGAAATCCTCAACGGTATGCGGGTTCAGCTTACTCCACGGGCAACGGCGCCGCAAATGGCTTCGCCCTGCCCGTCCAGTGGACGGGTGGGGGGCGGCGCCACCCTGGAGGCGTGGCCGTGAATCGGGATCTTGGGGCAGCGCGGGGGCAACGCGAGTGGGCGTCGGCCTGGCGTGCGGCGGAGACAGCGGCGGTGGTGTCGCGGCTGCGCCATTGAAGAAAACGTTCAGGACCACGGCAGTGATCGGGGTCCGCAGGATACCGGATTCGCGGGCCGGTGGGATGGAGTGGCTCCCCCAGCCGGCGCAAGAGGCGCTCAGGCCAGCAGGTCGCAGAGCGCGCGCGCGATCACCTGGGTGGCGCGGCGCAGGTCTTCGAGTTCCAGGCGCTCGTCGGCGCGCTTGGCGTGCGATTCGAGCACCGTGCGCGGGCCGGCGCCGTAGATCACGCCGGGAATGCCGTGCTGGCCGTACAGGCGCACGTCGGTGTAGAGCGGCGTGCCCACGGCCGGGGGCTTTTCGCCGAACACGGCCTCGCCGTGCTTTTGCAGGGCGGCGACCAGCGGCGCGTTGCCCGGCTGCGGCGTCATGGCCTGGGCCAGCAGCAGGCGGCGGATGTCCACGCGCGCGGTATCCTCGCCCTGGTGGCCACGTTCGGCGTTGAAGGCCTGCACCGCCTGGGCGATCACGGCGCGGATGCGGGCCTCGACCTCGGCCGGGTTCTCCTCGGGGATCATGCGGCGGTCGAGCTTGAACGTGACCTTGCCGGGCACCACGTTGGTGTTGGTGCCCCCCTCGATGCGGCCGATGTTGAGGTAGGGGTGCTGGATGCCTGGCACCTTGGAGAGGACCTGCTGGTACTTCTGGTTCTCGGCGTAGAGCGCGTTCATGATGGCCACCGCGCCCTGCAGCGCGTCCACGCCGGTGTGCGGCACGGCGGCGTGGGCCATCTTGCCGTGCACGGTCACCTCCATCTGCAGGCAGCCGTTGTGCGCGGTGACCACTTCGTAACTGAAGCCGGCCGCGATCATCAGGTCGGGTTTGGTGAGGCCGTGTTTCAGCAGCCAGCCCGGGCCGAGTTCGCCGCCGAATTCCTCGTCGTAGGTGAAGTGCAGTTCCACCGCGCCGCGCTTGGGCCGGGCCACGGCTTCGAGCGCGCGCACGGCGAAGGTGAAGCTGGCGAAATCGCCCTTGCTCACGGCGGTGGCGCGGCCGTACATGCGGCCGTCCACCACCTCGCCGCCATAGGGGTCGTGCGTCCAGCCCTCGCCGGGCGGCACCACGTCGCCATGGGCGTTCAGCGCGATGGTGGGGCCACCGCTGCCGTAGGGGCGGCGCACGATGAGATTGGTGATGGACTGCATGCCGCAGGCCTGCACCTCGGCGGCAGGCACGGCGTGCTTTTCGGCCGCGAAGCCGAAGTCCTGCAGCAGCTCGGCGGTTGCTTCAGCGTGCGGCGCGTTGTTGCCGGGCGGCGTGTCGGTGGGCACGCGCACCAGGGCCTGGAGGAAGCGCACTTCCTCGTCGAAATGCTGGTCGATCCAGGCGTCCAGGGCGGCGTAGTCGGTGGGTGCGGTCATGGGGTGTCCTAGGCGAGCTGGCGCAGCACGTGGCTGAAGGCCTCGATGGCCAGCTGGATGTCGTTGTTGGTGGTGGATTCGAGCGGGTTGTGGCTGATGCCAGCGTTCTCGCCGCGCACGAACAGCATGGCCTGCGGCATGATTTCATGCAGCTTCATGGCGTCGTGCCCCGCGCCGCTGGGCAGGCTGTGCAGGGGCAGGCCCAGGGCATTGACGGCGCGCTCCCAGCGGTGCTGCCAGTCGTAGGCGCTGGGCGCGGCCGAGGCGCGCATCGCTTCTTCCACGGTGCAGCGCAGGCCGCGGCGCTCGGCAATGCGCTGCAGGCTGGCGAGCACGTCCTGGGCCAGCGCGTCGCGCTGCGCGTCGTTGGGCGCGCGCAGGTCGATGCTGAAATGGCAGCGCCCCGGCACCACGTTGATCGACCCGCCCGGCACGTTGAGCATGCCCACGGTGGCGACCGAGTCGCCGTCGATTTTGGCGCGCTCTTCCAGGTACAGCGCCAGCTCGGCCACGCCCACGGCAGCGTCGCGTCGGCGGTCCATGGGGGTGGTGCCCGCGTGGCTGGCCATGCCGACCATCTCGCACAGGTAGCGCACGCTGCCGTTGATGGAGGTGACCACGCCCAGCGGCAGGTCGATTTCGCTCAGCACCGGGCCCTGCTCGATGTGGACCTCGATGAAGCCCAGGTAGTGCGCGGGATTGCGCCGCAGGCTGGGGATGTCCTCGATGCGCAGGCCCGCGTGCAGCATGGCGGCGCGCATCGTGGTGCCCTGGGCATCCTTCTGGTCGAGCCAGGCCGGGTCGAACTGGCCCAGCAGGGCGCTGGAGCCCAGGAAAGTCGCCTTGAAGCGCTGGCCCTCTTCCTCGGCGAAGGCCACCACCTCGATGTTGTACGAGAGCCGCTTGCCCGCGCGGTGCAGCTCGCGCACGCAGGCCATGGGCACGAAGATGCCCAGGCGGCCGTCGAACCTGCCGGCGTTGCGCACGGTGTCGTAGTGCGAGCCCGTGAGCAGCGTGCGCATGCCGGGCGTGGCCGCGTGGTAGCGGCCGACCACGTTGCCCACGGCGTCGATATGCGCCTCGTCGAAGCCGCAGGCCAGCATCTGCTCGCGGATGCTGCGGGCGCAGGCACGGTGGGCGTCGGAGAGGTAGGTCACCGTGAGCTGGTCCTTCTCGGCATAGCCCGGTTCGCTGAACTGGGCCAGGGCGGCGTGCCAGTCCCAGACTTCGTTGCCCAGCACGGGCTCGGCGCCGAATTTGTCGTTCAGGCGCAGCTCGGCGATGCGGTGAATGTTGCGCAGCGCCTCGGCGCGCTCGAAGTCGGGGTGGTTGTGCAGCCGGCGCGCGAAGGTCTCGATGATCTGCTGGCGGCTCAGCCCGGTGCCGCGCGGGCCGCGCACCGCCAGGATGAACGGGAAGTCGAAGCGCGTGTTGTAGGCGGCGTTGAGCTGCTGGATGCGCTCGAATTCCTGCGGGGTGCAGTGCGTGAGGCCGGCCGCGCTTTGCTCCTGGGTGGATTCGGCCGTGAGCGTGGCGCCCACCATGGCCTTGCCCGCCAGCTCGGGGTGGGCGCGGATCAGGCGCAGCTGCGCCTCGGGCTCGGCATCGCGCACCACCTCGGCCAGGACGGACTTGAGGTGCGTCAGCGAGCGCAGCGGGCGCTGGGCCATGGCCAGGCGCGCGATCCAGGGAGAGTGTTCATAGACGCCGTCCAGCGCCTTCAGTGCCTCGGAGAGGCTGGCAGTGTTGAGTTGCTCGATGGTCAGGGCCATGGTGTTCAACCTTGGTGTGCGGGGAAGGGATGCGCCTCGTGCCAGTGGCGCGCGATGTCGATGCGGCGGGCCACCCACACATTCCGGTGCATCTGGATGTGGTCCAGAAAGCGCTGCAGCGCCGTGATGCGCCCGGGGCGCCCGAGCAGGCGGCAGTGCATGCCGATGCTCATCATCTTCGGGCGGTTGTCGCCGGCCGGGTCGCCCTCGGCGTAGAGCGCGTCGAAGCTGTCCTTCAGGTACTGGAAGAACGGATCGGCGTGCGAATAGCCCTGGGGCAGGGCGAAGCGCATGTCGTTGCAGTCCAGCGTGTAGGGCACGATGAGCTGGGGCACCACCGTGCCATCGCTCTTGCGCACCTGCATCCAGAACGGCAGGTCGTCGCCGTAGTAATCGCTGTCGTAGGCGAAGCCGCCATGGTCGGCCACCAGGCGCCGGGTGTTCGGGCTGTCGCGCCCGGTGTACCAGCCCAGGGCGCGCTGCCCGGTCAGGCGCTCGATGGTGGCCATGGCCTCCTGCAGGTGGGCGCGTTCCACGTCCTCGGGCACGTTCTGGTAGTGGATCCACTTCAGGCCGTGGCAGGCGATCTCGTGGCCCAGCTCGACGAAGGCTGCCGTCAGCTCGGGGTGGCGCTGCAGGGCGCTGGACACGCCGAACACGGTGAGCGGCAGGCCGCGCTTCTCGAACTCGCGCAGGATGCGCCAGACGCCCGCGCGCGCGCCGTATTCATAGATGCCCTCCATGCTCATGTGCCGCCCGGGGTAGCTGGCCGGGTTGAACATTTCGGAGAGAAACTGCTCCGAGCCCGCGTCGCCGTGCAGCACGCAGTTCTCGCCGCCTTCCTCGTAGTTCAGCACGAACTGCACGGCGATGCGCGCGCCGCCGGGCCAGCGCGCGTGCGGCGGATGGCGGCCGTGGCCGACGAGGTCGCGCGGGTAGGGCAGGGTGGTGTCGTAGGTCATGGGGTTACCGGGCCAAGGGCCATGGAAAGGTCGTTGGAAGGGCGCTTGCGGTCGAAGGTCAGGTTTGCCTGCACATGCTCCAGGTGCGCCTGCATCAGCGCCACGGCGCGCTCGGCGTCGCGCGCGGCCAGGGCCTCGACGATGGCGGCATGCTCCGCGTGCGAATGCGCCGCCGCGCTGGCCGACTGGTACATCAGCGTGATGAGCGCGCAGCGCGAGACCAGATCGCCCAGCATCTGCGCCAGCACGGCGTTGCCCAGGAGCTCGGCCATGCGCACGTGGAAGTCGCCCAGCAGCGCGTTGCGCTGGCCCACGTCGGCACGGTCCAGGGCGGCCCGTTCGCGGGCCACGTGGGCGCGCAGCGCCTGGACCATGGCGGGCGTGCTGGCGTGCACGAAGGCGCGGGTCATCCCGGCCTCCAGCATGCGGCGCACGGCGAAGACCTGGCGCGCCTCCTCGGCCGACGGCGAGGCGATGAAGGCGCCGCGCGCGGGCGCCAGCGTGACGAGCCGGTTCTGCGCGAGCTGGAACAGCGCCTGGCGCACCAGCGTGCGCGAGACGCTGAAGTGGTCGGCCAGCTTCTGCTCGGCCAGCTTGGTGCCGGGCTGCAGGCGGTGTTCGACGATGGCGCGGGTCAGGGCTTCGACGATCGCGCTGGTGGAAGACGGCTCCATGGCGGCATGATAGGGGGAATGGATAAAAGTGTATACACTTTTGGTCTACACGTTCTCAGGAGGTTCCCCATGGGCTTGAGCACCCACGTTCTGGACACCATGCATGGCTGCCCCGCCGCCGGCATGGCGGTGGCCCTCTACGCCACCGAGGGCGAGTCCGCCACCCTCCTCCAGCGCCTGGTGTTGAACCAGGACGGCCGCACCGACGCCCCGCTGTTCGACAACGCCAGCCTGCGCGTGGGCACCTACCGCCTGCGCTTTGACGTGGCGGGCTACTTCAAGGCGCGCGGCGTGCAGTTGCCCGAGCCCAATTTCCTGGACCAGGTGAGCCTGGACTTTGGCATCGCCCATGCCGACCAGCACTACCACGTGCCGCTGCTCGTCAGCCCCTGGAGCTATTCCACCTACCGGGGCTCGTGAAGCCTCATCAAAAATGAGAGCGCCTGCCGCACGGCCTGTAAGCGTTTCAAACTGAAATGTGCATGAAAACGGCTGCCATCAAGCGCCAGGCGCTCCTCTTTTCAGAGCTGTCCCTCGGTCAGCGTGTCGAGCTGGAAGCGGCCGCTCTTGTCCCACAGCCAGGTGTCGGTGTAGGTGACCTTGCCCATGCGCAGGGGCAGCGGGTAGGGCGCGGCGGCGCGCACCGTGCGCTCGATCTCGGCCACCACCTCGGGGGCGTGGCGCGGCGCGCGCAGCCAGTGCACGCGGGTCACGCGGCCTTTGCGGTCGATGTCCAGCTCCAGCACGCCGATGGCGTAGAGCTGGGGCGGCAGCTTGCCCTTGAATATGCGCTCGGCGTTCAGGCCGTAGAGGTGGCCGGCCGCGTCCTTGCGGTAGTCGCGCGGCGTGCGCGCCTCCGACGGTGGCGTGGCCAGCGTGGCCGGGCCCAGGGTGCTGGGGCTGTCGCCCGTCGCGCGGCCCTCGGGCAGGGTGCTCACGGGCGAGGACTTGCAGGCCGCCACCAGGGCAGCCACGGCCGCCATCAGGCCGGCCAGGAGCCAGGGGCCGCGTGTCTTGCTGCGTTGGGAGGAGGTCGGGTCCATGCTGCGGGTCGCTAAATTCCGGGAAGGACGATAACTTGGCATTCTTGCACTTTTTGCTCCAGGGGTTGGGAAGGGCGCCGGCCTGCCTGGTGAGCGTCGAGCGCACCGAGGGCTCGGCACCGCGCGAGCGAGGTGCCTGGATGGCGGTGTTTGCGGATGCCGTGGTGGGCACCATCGGCGGCGGCCATGTGGAATTCCAGGCCATTGCCGAGGCGCGCCGCCAGCTTGCGGGCGTGGGTGGCGCGCCCGTGCTGCGCTGTGCGCTGGGGCCGAGCCTGGGCCAGTGCTGCGGCGGCGTGATGTACCTGCGTTTCGAGCGGGTGACGGATGCCGACCGCGCCGCGCTGGCCCGGCGCCTGGCGCCCCGGCTCGCGCCCGTGGCGCTGTTCGGCGGCGGCCATGTGGGCCAGGCGCTGGCGCGCGCGCTCGCGCCGCTGCCGTTCCAGCTCACCTGGATCGACAGCCGCGACGGCATCTTCCCGCCCGATGTGGCGCCCGGCGTGGCCTGCGAGCACTCCGACCCCGTGCAGGCCGCCGTGCCGGGCCTGGCGCCGCAGTCGCGCGTGCTCATCATGAGCTTCAGCCACGCCGAGGACCTGGACGTGGTGGCCGCCTGCCTGCGCCGCCAGCGCGAGCAGGGCGACCTGCCCTTCATCGGCCTGATCGGCAGCCGCAGCAAATGGGCCGTCTTCCGCCACCGCCTGCAGGAGCGCGGTTTTGCCGAAGCGGAGCTGGCGCGCGTGACCTGCCCGATCGGCGTGCCCGGCATCGCGGGCAAGGCGCCCGAGGTGATCGCCGTGGCCGTGGCGGCGCAGCTGTTGCAGACCTTGCCGCCCGACGGGCCGGGAGATGCCTGATGCGCAGCCGCGCACGGCTTTTGCATACACTTCCGGCATCCTCCGGTCGCAGCGGAGCCCTGGCGGTGTGCACCGCTTTGGAGCGCGACCCTTCGCCTGCTCAGAGTGCCCGCCGTGGTGAGCAGTTAGCCAACGGCGCTTTGCGCCGCCAGGGTTGAAAAACATGGAAAGCTACCTTCTCGACTGGGCCAACCTGCTGCTGCGCTGGCTGCACGTCATCACGGCCATCGCCTGGATCGGCTCCTCGTTCTACTTCGTCTTCCTCGACAGCAGCCTCACGCCGCCCGAGGACGAAGACCTGAAGAAGCAGGGCGTGAGCGGCGAGCTTTGGGCGGTGCACGGCGGGGGCTTCTACCACCCGGTCAAGTTCGCCGTCTCGCCACCGAAGCTGCCCGGACACCTGCACTGGTTCTACTGGGAGAGCTACAGCACCTGGCTCAGCGGCTTCGCGCTGTTCACCGTGTCCTACCTCTGGAGCGCGGGCACCTACCTGGTGGACAAGTCGCGCATGGACTGGGCGCCTGCCACGGCCGTGGTGACTGCGCTGGCCTTCCTGGTCGTGTTCTGGCTGCTCTACGACGCCATCTGCCGCGCCTTCGGCCAGCGCAAGAACGGCGACGCCATCGTCGGCGCGCTGGTCTTCGGGCTGGTGTGCATTGCCGCCTGGCTGGCCTGCCACTGGTTCGCCGGGCGCGCGGCCTTCCTGCTCGTGGGCGCGATGATGGCCACGGCCATGAGCGCCAACGTGTTCTTCTGGATCATCCCCGGGCAGAAGACGGTGGTGGCGCAGATCCAGGCCGGCCAGTCGGTGGACGCCATCCACGGCAAGCGCGGCAAGCAGCGCAGCGTACACAACACCTACTTCACGCTGCCGGTGCTGTTCGCCATGCTCAGCGGCCACTACAGCTTCACCTGGGGCCACCCGCAGAACTGGCTGGTGCTGATCCTCATGATGTTTGCGGGCGCGGCCATCCGCCAGTTCTTCGTGCTGCGCCATGGCTACAAGCTGGGGCGCAACGGCCATCCCTGGCCGTATGCGCTGGTGGGCGTGGCGGTGCTGGTGGGCGCCGTGGTCTGGCTGCGCCCTGGTGCTCCTGTTTCGGTAGCTAATAGCGCTTTATCCACGGGCGTTGGAGCCGGATTTGACTACAAAGAGTTGCAGGCCGTGCTGCAGCAGCGCTGCGTGCAGTGCCACGGCCCCGAGGTGCAGATGAAGGGCGTGCGCCTGGACACCCCCGACCAGGTGGCGCCGCGCGCCCAGCTCATCTACCAGCAGGTGGTGCTGCAAAAGCTCATGCCCATGAACAACGCCACGCAGATGACAGAGGCCGAGCGTGCCTTGGTCGCGCGCTGGCTCCAGGCGGGCGCACCGGTGAAGTGAACACCCCCCTGTGTCGCTGCGCTCCTTCCCCCCTCTCTCGCATCGCTGCGCGTTGCGGGAGGGGAGACGCCACCGGTGCGGCGGGGCGGCCCTTGCACGGTGGCCGCTGGCCTGGACCGCGCGGGTCTTAGGCGCCTTGGCGCATTGATAACCGGTCAGGGTTCCAGCGCAATGTCCAGGCCGCGCAGGTAGGTAGCGATGGTGCTGCGGCCTGCCGCCACGAGATCGAAGGCCTCGGTATCGAGCAGCCAGCCCTGCAGCAGCCCCTCCACCATCACCTGCAGGCCCAGCGCGGCCATGTCGGGCGGCACGGCGGTGGGCCAGGGGCGTTCGGCGAAGGCGCGTTCCAGCGCGCTGCGGTTGCGCGCCAGCCACTGGCGGTGCATGGTCAGGTGGCGCGCCTGCACGGCGTCGAGTTCCTCCACGTATTCCACGCGGTGGATGGCGATGCGCATCACGCGGCGCAGCGAGGCGTCGGTGGCGATGCGGCGCAGCGCCTCGACCATGGCCGCGTACACCTGTTCCATGCCCGGAGCCGGCTCGCCGGGCTGCACGTTCAGCAGCAACTGGTCCAGCGGCCCGGTGGCGCGCTCCATCATGGCGTTGAACAGGTCGGCCTTGTCCTTGAAGTGCCAGTAGATCGCGCCGCGCGTGGCGCCGGCCGCCACGGCGATGTCGTGCAGCGAGGTGCGGGAGACGCCTTTTTCCTCGAACAGCCGCTCCGCGGCGTCGAGCAGCGCGTGGCGCGTGGTCAATGCATCGGCTTTGGTACGGCGGGCCATGGGGTGTTTCTCCTGGGGTGATGGCCTTACTATACATACATTCAGGGATGTATGTATACTCGCGGCTTCACCATACGTATACACACCATTGCGCCCAGGTTTACTGAAAGTCACTAGACTTTTGCGCTTTCGTGCCATACCAATGGACGGACTTTCCCCGAAGGATTCCCATGCTCTCGCGCCACGCATCGACTGCAACTGTTTCTGCCCTCTCCCCCATTCCCCTCGGCGCGCGCCGGCGGCTGGCCCTCGCCGGCGGCTGCCTGAGTGCCGCGCTGCTGCTGGTTGCCTGCGGCAAGGGCGATGCGCCCGCTGCGGCGCCCGGCGGCGGCATGCCGCCGCCCGAGGTGGGCGTGGTGGTGGCCAAGCAGGGGGATGTGGGCCTGGTCACCGAACTGCCTGGCCGCCTGGAGGCTTCGCGCGTGGCGCAGGTGCGGGCGCGTGCGACCGGCATTTTGCAAAAGCGGTTGTTCCGTGAAGGCAGTGACGTGAAGGCGGGTCAGCCGCTGTTTGCCATCGACGCCGCGCCCTATGCGGCGGCCTTGCAGAGTGCCGAGGCCACGCTGGCGCGGGCCCAGGCCAACCTGACCCAGACCACCGCGCTGGCCGAGCGCTACAAGCCCCTGGTGGCCGCCAATGCCGTCAGCCAGCAGGAGTACGCCAATGCCGTGGCGGCGCAAAAGCAGGCCGAAGCCGATGTCGCCGCAGGCCGGGCCGCCGTGCAGACGGGCCGCATCAACCTGAACTACGCCAGCGTCACGGCGCCGATTTCGGGCCGCATCGGCCGCGCCCTGGTCACCGAAGGGGCGCTGGTGGGGCAGGGCGAAGCGACGCAACTGGCCGTCATCCAGCAGATTGACCCGGTGTATGTCAATTTCACCCAGTCCGCCGGCGAGGTGATGAAGCTGCGCCGCGCCCTGGCCGATGGCCAGCTCCAGCGCGCCGGGGGCAGCGAAGCCGCCAGCGTGCGCCTGGTGCTGGAGGATGGCAGCGAATACGCCCGCCCCGGCAAGCTGCTGTTTTCCGACCTGACGGTGGACGCCAGCACGGGCCAGATCACGCTGCGCGCCGAGGTGCCCAATCCCAAGGGCGACCTGCTGCCGGGCCTGTACGTGCGCGTGCGGCTGGAGCAGGCCCAGGTGGCCAACGCCATCACGCTGCCGCAGCAGGCGGTCACGCGCACCCAGCAGGGCGACAGGATCACGGTGGTGGGCGCCGACGGCAAGACCAGCCAGCGCACGGTGAAGGTGGGGGCCGCCCGCAACAACCAGTGGGTCGTGCAGGAAGGCCTCAAGGCTGGCGAGCAGGTCATGGTCGATGGCTTCCAGAAGCTGCAGATGGTGCCGCCCGGCACGCCCGTGAAGGCCGTGCCGTGGCAGGCCCCTGGCGGTGCCGCGCCTGCCGCCGCTCCAGCGGCCAGCGCGCCCGCCGCTGCCGCCAGCGCCGGACAGCATTAAGGAGCCAGTCCCATGGCCAAGTTTTTTATTGACCGTCCCATCTTTGCGTGGGTGATCGCCTTGTTCATCATGGTGCTGGGCGCCGTGTCGATCACCAAGCTGCCGGTGTCGCAATACCCCTCGGTGGCGCCTCCGACCATCGTCGTGAGCGCCGCCTATCCGGGCGCTTCGGCGCAAACCCTGGAAGACAGCGTGCTGGCCGTGATCGAGCGCGAAATGAACGGCGCGCCCGGTCTGGCCTACATGGAGGCGGTGAGCCAGGCCAACGGCACCGGTACCCTCACGCTGAGCTTCGAGCCGGGCACGAACGCCGATCTGGCGCAGGTCGAGGTGCAGAACCGCCTGTCGCGCGCCTCGCCGCGCCTGCCATCGGTGGTGAACCAGCAGGGCGTGCGCGTGGACAAGTCGCGCAGCAACTTCCTGCTGTTCACCATGCTGTCGTCGTCCGACCCCGCGTTCGACGTCAACGCGCTGAGCGACTACGCCGCGCGCAACGTGGTGCCCGAGCTGCAGCGTCTGCCCGGCATTGGCCAGGTGCAGCTGTTCGGTGCCGAGCGCGCCATGCGCGTGTGGGTCGAGCCGGCCAAGCTGCAAGGGTTCAACCTGTCCGCGGCCGATGTGGCCAGCGCCATCCAGGCGCAGAACGCGCAGGTGTCGGCCGGCAGCCTGGGCGAGTTGCCCAACCTGCGCGGCCAGAGCATCTCGGCCACCGTGGTGGTGCCAGGGCAGATCAGCTCGACCAAGGAGTTCGGCAACATCGTGCTGCGCGCCAATGCCGACGGCTCCACGGTGCGCCTCAAGGATGTGGCGCGCATCGAACTGGGCGCCCAGTCGTATTCCACCACCGCGCGCCTCAATGGCAAGCCGGCCACTGGCATGGGGGTGCAGTTGTCGCCCTCGGGCAATGCGCTGGCCGCGGCCACGGCGGTCAAGGCCCGCATGGCCGAGCTGGAGAAGTACTTTCCGCCCGGCGTGAGCTGGACCATTCCCTACGACAGCTCCGAATTCGTCAAGATTTCCATCAAGCAGGTCGCCGAGACCCTGCTGGAAGCCATCGTGCTGGTGTTCCTGGTGATGTTCCTGTTCCTGCAGAACTTCCGCTACACCGTCATCCCGACCATCGTGGTGCCGGTGGCGCTGCTGGGCACCTTTGGCGCGCTGCTGGCCATGGGCTTTTCGATCAACGTGCTGACCATGTTCGGCATGGTGCTGGTGATCGGCATCGTGGTGGACGACGCCATCGTGGTGGTGGAGAACGTCGAGCGCATCATGAACGAGGAGGGCCTGCCGCCGCTGGAGGCCACGCGCAAGGCCATGGGCCAGATTTCGGGCGCCATCATCGGCATCACCGTGGTGCTGATCTCGGTGTTCCTGCCGCTGGCCTTTTTTGCCGGCTCGGTGGGCAACATCTACCGCCAGTTTTCGGCGGTGATGGGGGTGTCCATCGCCTTTTCGGCCTTCATGGCGCTGTCGCTCACGCCGGCGCTGTGCGCCACCCTGCTCAAGCCGGTCGAGGCCGGCCATGGCCACGCCAAGAAGGGCTTTTTCGGGGGCTTCAACCGTGGTTTTTCCCGCACCGCCAAGGGCTATGAAGGCTGGGTGGCCCGGCTGCTGCGCCGTGGCGGCCGCATGATGGTCATCTATATCGCGCTGATCGCCGCCGTGGGCGTGCTGTACCTGCGCCTGCCGACCTCGTTCCTGCCCAACGAAGACCAGGGCAACCTGCTGGTCAACATCCAGCTGCCGCCTGGCGCCACGCTGGAGCGCACGCAGGCGGTGGTGGAAAAAGTCGAGGGTTTCATGCTGCAGCAGCCCGAGATCAAGAACATGGTGGCCGTGCTGGGCTTCAGCTTCTCGGGTCAGGGGCAAAACGCCGGCCTTGCGTTCGTGACGCTCAAGGACTGGTCCGAGCGCGCGGGCGCAGGGCACACGGCCGAAGCCATCGCGGGCCGGGCCATGGGCGCGCTGTCGGGCGTGCGCGATGCGTTCATCTTCGCGCTGAGCCCGCCCGCCATTCCCGAGCTGGGGGTCAGTTCGGGCTTCACCTTCCGGCTCCAGGACCGCGGTGGCAACGGCCATGACGCGCTGGTGGCTGCGCGCAACCAGATGCTGGGCATGGCCCGGCAGAGCAAGATCCTGGCGGGCGTGCGCCCCGACGGCCTGGAAGACGCGCCGCAATTGCAGGTCGATATCGACCGCGACAAGGCCAGCGCGCAGGGCGTGGGCTTTGCCGCCATCAACAACGCCATCTCCACCGCGCTGGGCTCGGCCTATATCAACGACTTCCCGAACGCTGGCCGTCTGCAGCGCGTGGTGGTGCAGGCCGAGGCCGGGGCGCGCATGCAGCCCGACGACATCCTTCAGCTCACGGCGCTCAACAGCCAGGGCAAGGCCGTGCCGCTGTCGTCGTTTGCCACCACGCGCTGGATCAACGGTGCCATGCAGACCGTGCGCTACAACGGCTACCCTGCCATGCGCATCGCCGGCGGAGCGGCGCCTGGCTACAGCACCGGCGATGCCATGGCCGAGATGGAGCGCATGGCAGCGCAGCTGCCCGCCGGTTTCGGCTTTGAATGGACCGGCCAGTCACGCGAGGAAAAGCTCGCCGGCTCGCAGGCCATCGTGCTGTACGGCTTTGCCATCCTGGCGGTGTTCCTGTGCCTGGCGGCCCTGTATGAAAGCTGGTCGATTCCGCTGTCGGCCATCCTGGTGGTGCCGCTGGGAGTGCTGGGCGTGCTGCTGGGCGTGAGCCTGCGGGGCATGGCCAACGACGTGTACTTCCAGGTGGGGCTGATCACCATCATCGGCCTGTCGGCGAAGAACGCCATCCTGATCATCGAGTTCGCGAAAGACCTGCAGGCGCAGGGCAAGAGCGTCGTCGAATCGGCGCTGGCTGCTGCGCACCTGCGGTTCCGTCCGATCGTCATGACCTCGCTGGCCTTCATCCTGGGGGTGGTGCCACTGGCCCTGGCCTCGGGCGCCAGTTCGGCGAGCCAGCGTGCCATTGGCACCGGCGTGATTTCCGGCATGGTGGTGGGCACTTTCCTGGCCGTGTTCTTCGTGCCGACCTTCTTCGTGGTGGTGCGCGGCCTGTTCAAGGGCAGCGCGCGCCAGCGCCAATTCGATGCCCAGCACGCGCACCAGACAGGGGTAGGAGACCACCATGCGTAAGACACAACCAACCCTGGCCGCCGCAGGCGTCGCGCTGCTGCTCGCGGGCTGCTCCATGATGCCCGTGTACGAGCGCCCGGCCGCCCCCGTGGCGCCGCAGTGGCCCGCCTTCGGCGCCGCCCTGCCGGTGGACGCCTCGGCCCGCGCCGCGGGCGACCTGCCCTGGCAGGAGTTCGTGCAGGACGCCCGGCTGCGCGACCTCATCGAGCGTGCCCTGGCCGACAACCGCGACCTGCGCGTGGCCGTGCTGGCCATCGAGCAGGCGCGTGCCCAGTACCAGATCCGCGCCGCCGACCAGACGCCCACGCTGAACCTTGGCGTTGCTGGCAGCCGCCAGCCCACTTCGAGCGGCGGCACCAGCAGCACCTACACGGCCGGTCTCACCATGGCGAGCTGGGAGATCGACTTCTTTGGCCGTATCGCCAGCCTCAAGGAGGCGGCGCTGGCGCAGTACCTGGCCACCGAGGAGGCCCGGCGCGCCGTGCAGACCAGCCTGATCGCCTCCGTGGCGAACGCCTGGCTGAGCCTGCAGGCCAACGACGAGCTGCTGGCGCTGACGCAGCGCACGCTGGCCACGCGCGAGGATTCGCTGCGCCTGATCCGCCTGCGCCAGGAGCAGGGCGTGGCTTCGGCGCTGGACCTGCGCCAGGCCGAATCCCTGGTGGCATCGGCCCAGGCCGCGCTGGCCCAGCAGCAGCGCCTGCGCGCGCTTGACGCGAATGCGCTGACCCTGCTGGTCGGCCAGCCGCTGCCGCCCGAGCGGGTCGACACCCAGGGCATGGATGCGCCGCTGTGGGCCGACGTGCCCGCCGGCCTGCCGTCCGATCTGCTGGCGCGCCGCGCCGACGTGCGCCAGGCCGAGCAGCAGCTGGTGTCGGCCAACGCCAACATCGGCGCCGCGCGCGCGGCCTTCTTCCCGCGCATCTCGCTCACGGCGAGCGCGGGCACGGCCAGCAGCGCGCTGTCGGGCCTGTTCAAGGGCGGCTCCTGGGGCTTGACCCTGGCGCCGCAGGCGCTGCTGCCGATCTTCGATGGCGGGCGCAACCAGGCGGGGCTCGATTCCGCGCTGGCCGCGCGCGACATCGCGCTGGCGCAGTACGAGAAGTCCATCCAGAGCGCGTTCCGCGAGGTGGCCGACGCGTTGGCCGGCCGCGCCATGCTGGGCGAGCAGGTGCGCGCGCTGCAGGCGCAGGTGGATGCCGAGGCCGACCGCCTGCGGCTGGCCGAGCTGCGCTACCGCAACGGCGTGGCCAGCTCGCTGGACGTGCTTGATGCGCAGCGCTCGCTGTTCGCGGCGCAGCAGGCGCTGGCCCAGGTCCGGCTGGCCCAGCGCCAGAACCAGGTGGTGTTGTACAAGGCACTCGGCGGTGGCTGGACGGCGGTGCCGTCGCAGGCCGCTGCATCCGCCCCGCAGGGCTGAGTCAGGCCGCCAGGGCCGCCGGCACCGCGCCGCGCGGCGGCATCGGGGGCGGTGCCTGCAGGCCCGTGGCCCGGGCCGCGTCCAGCACCACGATGCCGCAGGGCGAATGCTTGGCATCGTGCTTGGCCTGGGCCGCGAGGTTGGCCACCTCCTCGGCATGGCGCAGCAGGCCCGGCGGGATCAGCGCCGCGCCGATCGATAGCGTGGTGCACGGGAAGAAGCGCACGATGCCGTGGCGGTCCTCGGCATGGATGCCGCCGGCCTGGCGCGCGGCGTCGTCGAACAGCGCGCGGGCCTCGCGCGCGAACTCGTCCACGATGCTGCGGCAGCGCTGCAGCCAGTCGCTGCTCTGGAACAGGACCAGGAAGTCGTCGCCGCCCACATGGCCGACGAAGTCGCGCCGCGCGTCGCAGTGCGCCACCACCAGGCGCGCCACCAGCCGGATCATCTCGTCGCCGCGCCAGTAGCCGTACTGGTCGTTGAAGGGCTTGAAGTGGTTCAGGTCGGCGTAGCAGGCCACGAAGCCGTTGCCACTTTCGAGCAGGCGCTCGATGTGCATGCTGATGGGGATGTTGCCGGGCAGGAAGGTCAGCGGGTTGGCGTGGCGCGCCGCCTCGATGCGCGCCTCGGTCACCGCGCGCACCAGCTTGTCGCCCGTGCCCAGGCCGATGTAGCGGCCGTTGTCGGTGACGATGAAGCCGTCGCTGAGGTAGCGCTGGTCCTGCGAGGTCAGGATGCCGATGAGCTGGTCCACGTCGCAGTCCAGCTCCACCACGCGCGGCGCCGGGTTGGCGAAGGCCATGCAGGGCTTGCGGCCGTGCACCTCGCGGAAATACAGCGTGGCGTAGTGGTTCATGAACTGCTGGCGGTTGATCAGTGCGACCGGGTGCTCGTCCTCCACCAGGGCCAGGGCGTGCAGTTCCGGGTGCTGCATGAACAGTTCGGCGACGGTGTCGTTTGGCGTCTCGGGCGTGGCGGTGGGTGCCGGCACGACCTGCAGGCCGCGCAGGATGCCGGGGCGCGCCGACTGCGTCAGGTGCGGTAGCACGGCCACGCGGCGGTCGCGCATGACTTCGAGGGCCGGGGCCTCCAGGGCCTGCCGGGCGGTCAGGGCGGGGCGCCCGAGCAGCCAGCCCTGGCCGTAGGGGATGTCGAGGTCGCGCAGCGCGCGCAGGTCGTCCTGTGTCTCGATGCCCTCGGCCACCAGCTGGGTACCGAACATGTCGGCAATGCCCTTGATGGCGCGCACCATCTGCAGGTTTTCGGGGTGCTCGGCGATGTCGTGGATGAAGTATTTGTCGATCTTCACGAAATCGGGTTTCACCTCCGACCACAGCCGCAGGCTGGAGTGCCCGTCGCCGAAGTCGTCCAGGGCCAGGCGCATGCCGGTGGCATGCACTTCCTTGACGGCCTCGCGCAGCGGCCCCATGTGGGTCACGCGGTCATGCTCGGTGATCTCCAGCACCACCATCCGGGGCAGCACGCCGAAGCCGCGCAGGGTCTGGGAGAGCATGCCCGTGCCGCACAGCGCCACGCCGCGCACCAGTGCATCGGCGCTGATGTTCACGAACAGCCGGCCCGGTGCGCCGAGGGCGGCCCAGTTCTGCAGGGCGGTGTAGACGCACACCAGCTCGAAATCCTGCAGCAGATGCTCGTGGCGCGCCAGCTCCAGCAGGGCATCGGGGCGGTGCCAGGGCGTATTCAGGGGGCCGCGGATCAGCGCCTCGTGGGCGAACACGGTGCCCGCCCGGATGTCGCCGAGCGGCTGGAAGACGCAATGCAGCCCCCTGGCGCGGATGATCTGGGCCAGGGGGCCGGTGCCCCAGCGCATGGTGGGCGAAAGGGCCGCCACCACGCGGTCGTGCTGTTCAATGGCTGGAGCTTGCATGGAGTTTCACCGGTTGGTTAAGAACCTGTTCAAGATCTTTTCATGGGGTACGTTGCCCCGCAAAGGCTGTGGCCGCAAGGCGCAAACCACAGCCGGGCTGGTGGCCCGGCGAGGATTTGCAACGCCGCGGACGCAGCCTTTGCGGGGCAACCCGAAGGGCATGGCTCCAAAACCGCCACGCTCGTCGTTGCCCACCTTGCCCATACATCGGTATGGGCTGCGGCGTGCGCCTAGATCGTGGCGGTTTTGAAGCCATGCGTACCCCATGAAAAGATCTTGAACAGGTTCTAAGGGTGAACCCTAGCCCCGGGCTGTGACCGTGCCGTTACAGCCCCTTCCAGCCGCCGCCGTGCGAGCGAGCGAAAGACCGCAAAGGCCCAGTGGTCGGGGGTTTTCCCGGTGCCGCGCCTTACGGTTGCTTACCAAAGTCCGGGGGTATTGCTTGACTTAGAGCAAATCGAAAGCGACTGCCGGGGCTGCGCGTGTGGAATTTGATTTGCCTCAAAACTCGGCGTGAATCGGCGCTGCAAAGTGCATCTCATATGCTATCCAACTATTCTCCAGAATCCACTGCGGAGTGCGAGGTCGCGGCCCCTGGCGAGGTGTTGCGCGTGCGCCAGGAAGAGCTCACCTCGGTGCTGCACCTGGTGAGCGGCCGTGTGCAGCTGGGCATCCTTGAGGATGGCCAGTTGCGCCACCAGCTGGGCGTGGTCGAAGGCCCGTTCTGGCTCGATGGGGCCTCGGCCATGCTGGGCCTGCCCTGTCCGGTCGACATGGTCACCGAAACCCGCGTGCAGTTGCGCCGCCAATCGCTTGATGACTTCCTGCGCAGCGTGGAGGCCCTGCCCAAGCCGGCACAGGTGCTGTTGCACGACATGGCGATCGGCTACCGCCAGCAGACCGAGCTGGCCGTGAGCCGCCTGGCGCAGGACGCCGAGGCCCGGTGCGCCCAGTGGCTGCTGAGCCATGCGCAGCACGACAGCAATGGCGCGCTGAGCGTCACCCTGAGCCAGCGCAAGCGCCTGATCGCGGCCCAGCTGGGCATCGCCCCGGAAACCTTCTCGCGGGTGCTGCGCAACCTGCGCGAGCATGGCCTCATCATGGGGTCGGGCAATGTGCTCAAGCTGCCCGAGCCCGGTGCGTTGCAGATGGTTGCGGGCGGCGGTTAGTTTCGGTTGTTGCTATCCGCCCTGGGCTGCCTGCATGGCAGCCCTTTTTTTGCCCTTTTTCAGGGGCTGGCTGCGGGCCGGGGTCAGCCAGGGCTCAGGGTTTCTCCCCGGCGGGCACCGAGGGTTCCACCCAGGCGCCGGGTTGGAGGGGCTGCGTATATTTCAATGCAAGCCCATGCCAAGCATTCCGTACCCTCCACCGCGCGATCCCGCCGCCAGTGCCCGCCACGGCCATCGGGAGGGCGCATGACGCCGCCCCCGGACGCTGCCCTGGCCGTGCCGGAGGGGCTGGCGCCGTCTTGGTCCATGCCGGGCGCCCTGGTGCTGCGGCTGGTGGCGCTGGTGGTCTTGGCCGTGGTGCTGTCGGGGGTGGTGGCGGGGTGGCTGGTGGCGCGGGCCTCGGGGCAGGAGGCCGTGCGGCGGCTCGTGGGCCAGCAGAGCGATGAAGTCGAGGTGTATGCCCGGCTGCTCTCCAGCAAGATCGAGCAGAGCCAGAAGGTGCTGCGCACGCTGGCCGCGGGCATCACGCCGGACATGCTCGACAGGCCCTCCGCGCTGGAGTGGCTGCAGCGGCCGGGGGCGCCGGCGGTCCAGTTCTTCGATGCCATCCTCGTGGCGCGGCAGGACGGCGAGTTGCGCGCCAACCTGCAGAGCGGCCGTTTCGAGACAGCCTCCAGCCTGGAACCCTCGGCGCGCGACGTGCTGCGCCGCACCATGGTCGATGGCAAGCCCATGGTGGCCGAGCTGGTGACCGAGCGTTCCAGCGATGCCCGCATTATCTTCGCCACGCCGCTGCACCGCGAGGATGGCTCCGTCCTGGGCGTGGTGGCCGGGGTGCTCAAGCTGCAGTCGCAGGGCCTGCTGCCCGTGTCGATGGCCGTGCCGCCGCGCAGCGGCACCCGTCTCGTGGTGTTCACGCGCGACGGCACCATCCTGTCGCACTCCGATCCGGCGCGCATCATGGGGCAGGTGCGCGACGAGCCCGGGCTGGCGGAGGTGTTTTCCCAATGGCAGGCGCACGACAGCCCGGTGCTGGGGCCCGGGGCCACGCAGGTGCTGCCAGGGCACATCGTCAGCATGGCCGGCATGCCGCTGCCCCAGTGGATGGTGGCGCGCGTGAGCGATGCGCAGGCGGTGCTGGCGCCGTTGCAGGGCGCCCAGCGCCGGGCCTGGTGGCGGGCGGCGCTGGCCATCGTGTTCACGGCCGGGGCCGCCGTGCTGCTGGTGCTGTGGATGGTGCAGCCCCTGGCGCGCCTGCGCGACCGCGCCCGGCACATGCTCGCGCCCGAGGGCTACCGGGACGAAGCCGCGCCCTGGCCCCGTGCCGGAGGCGAGATCGGGGCGCTGGTACAGGTGTTCGAGGGGGTGCAGGGCCAGCAGGCCCGCCAGCAGCAGCGCCACCAGATGCTGGAAGAGCAGTTCCAGGCCATTCTGGACAGTGCCTCGGTAGGCATCGCCATCACCAGCGGCGCTCGCCTGGAGGCGGTGGGCCGGCAGGCCGGCCGCATGCTGGGCTACCTGCCCGAGGAGCTGCAGGGGCAGTTGCTGGAGCGCATCGGCGGCGCCAGCCCGGACTGCCCCGGCCTGTGGGAGCGGGTGCAGGCCGCCTTCGCTGCGCACGGCAACTTCGATGGCGACGTGTGTCTGCGGCGCAAGGATGGCAGCCCGGTGTGGGTGCGTGTCCAGGGGCGGGCGGTGCGGCCCGGGGCACCGCAGACCGAAGTCGTCTGGATGCTGGAGGAGATGACCGCCGCCCACGAGGAGCGCCGCCAGGACACCTGGGCGCACACGCACGACCCGCTGACCCAGCTCGACAACCGCCTGGGCTTCGAGCAGCGCCTGCGC
>Ga0208516_100154_pt1 | contig 40035 bp, 36 predicted proteins | sample LakWasM117_HOW13_2_FD_183931 | JGI IMG/M metagenome (GOLD analysis project Ga0208516, IMG submission 183931) | Freshwater sediment methanotrophic microbial communities from Lake Washington under simulated oxygen tension - Sediment Metagenome... | ecosystem: Environmental > Aquatic > Freshwater >...
CAGGCTTCGCTTAAGAAAACAGCGAAATTCTGCCCAGGAAAGCCCTGCAAATGGTTTGCAGGGTGGACGACGGGCCCAAGACTGACTGGTTGATTGGCGGTGTTCGAGGAAGTCTCGGGTGCCGGTGGTTTTCTGGTGCAAGTTGGGAATATTGAAATGATCCAGACTGAAACTCGGTTAGACGTTGCCGACAATACCGGCGCGAAGTCCGTCCTGTGCATCAAGGTGCTGGGTGGTTCCAAGCGCCGCTATGCCAGCGTGGGCGACATCATCAAGGTGAGCGTCAAAGAAGCCGCTCCGCGTGGTCGCGTCAAGAAGGGCGAGATCTACAGCGCCGTGGTGGTTCGCACCGCCAAGGGTATTCGCCGTGGCGATGGCTCGCTCGTGAAATTCGACGGCAATGCTGCAGTGTTGCTGAATGCAAAGCTGGAGCCCATCGGCACCCGCATCTTTGGACCCGTGACGCGCGAGCTGCGTAACGAAAAGTTCATGAAGATCGTGTCCCTGGCTCCTGAAGTTCTTTAAGGACAGCGCGATGAACAAGATTCGCAAGGGCGACGAAATCGTTGTGCTCACGGGGCGCGACAAGGGCAAGCGCGGCACGGTTTCGCTGCGCAAGGACGACTCCCATGTGGTCGTCGATGGCATCAACCTCGTCAAGAAGCACGTCAAGCCGAACCCCATGAAGGGTACGACAGGCGGCATCGTCGAGAAGGCCATGCCGATCCACCAGTCCAACGTGGCGATTTTCAACGCCGCCACCGGCAAGGCTGATCGCGTCGGCATCAAGGTGCAGGCGGACGGTACGCGCGTTCGCGTGTTCAAGTCCAATGGCGCTGAAATCAAGACGGCCTAAGGGGTAAAAAATGGCACGACTCCAACAACACTACCGCGAAAAAGTGGCCCCCGAACTGATGAAGCAGTTCGGCTACACGTCGCCCATGCAGGTTCCTCGCCTGACCAAGATCACGCTCAACATGGGTGTGAGCGAGGCTGTGGCCGACAAGAAGGTCATGGACAACGCCGTGGCCGACCTGACCAAGATCGCCGGCCAGAAGCCCGTGGTCACCAAGGCCAAGAAGGCTATCGCCGGTTTCAAGATCCGCGAAGGCCAGGCCATCGGTTGCATGGTCACGCTGCGTGGCGTCCAGATGTATGAATTCCTCGACCGTTTCGTCACCGTGGCCCTGCCGCGCGTGCGTGACTTCCGTGGTATTTCCGGTCGCGCCTTCGATGGCCGTGGCAACTACAACGTGGGCGTCAAGGAACAGATCATTTTCCCTGAAATCGAGTACGACAAGGTCGACGCACTGCGTGGTCTCAATATCAGCATCACCACGACGGCAACGACCGATGAAGAGTGCAAGGCACTGCTCACGGGTTTCCGTTTTCCGTTCAAGAACTGAGGCGGCGTATGGCTAAAGTAGCTCTGATCCAGCGCGAACTCAAGCGCGAAAAACTGGCGGCAAAGTATGCAGCGAAATACGCTGAACTGAAAGCTGTCTCAACCGATGTCAAGCGCAGCGATGAAGAGCGTGAAGCAGCCCGCCTGGGTCTGCAGAAGCTCCCGCGCAACGCCAACCCGACGCGCCAGCGCAACCGTTGCGCCATCACGGGTCGCCCCCGCGGCACCTTCCGTCAATTCGGTCTGGCCCGTGCCAAGATCCGTGAACTGGCCTTTGCAGGCGACATCCCCGGTGTCACCAAGGCCAGCTGGTAAGCAGGCAGGAGAGATTAAACATGAGCATGAGTGATCCCATCGCTGACTTGCTGACCCGCATCCGCAATGCCCAAATGGTGTCCAAGGCCACCGTGGCAGTGCCCTCTTCCAAAGTGAAGGTGGCCATTGCCCAAGTGCTGAAGGACGAGGGTTACATTGACGGCTTCCAGGTCAAGACCGAAGGCGGCAAGTCCGAAATCGAAATCGCCCTGAAGTACTACGCCGGACGTCCCGTCATCGAGCGTATCGAGCGCGTCAGCCGTCCTGGCCTGCGCGTGTACAAAGGCCGTGATTCCATTCCACAAGTCATGAACGGTCTGGGTGTGGCGATTGTCACCACCCCCAAGGGCGTCATGACCGATCGCAAGGCGCGTGCCACCGGTGTTGGTGGTGAAGTGCTCTGCTACGTGGCCTAACCCGCGGCATTGAGGAGAAACTGAAATGTCCCGAGTAGGAAAAATGCCCGTGACCATCCCCGCAGGCGTGGATGTGTCCATCAAAGACGACCAGATTTCCGTCAAGGGTTCTGGTGGTGTGCTGACCCTGACCCAGAACGCTCTGGTGAAGGTCGCCAGCAACGACGGCAAGCTGAGCTTTGCCCCCATCAACGACTCCCGCGAAGCCAATGCCATGAGCGGCACGATTCGCCAGCTCGTCAACAACATGGTTGTTGGCGTCAGCAAGGGTTTCGAGAAGAAGCTGACCCTGGTCGGCGTGGGTTACAAGGCTGCTGCCTCCGGTTCTAAGCTGAACCTGGCTGTCGGTTACTCGCACCCCGTCAATTTCGACATGCCCGCAGGCATTACGGTTGCAACCCCCACGCCCACGGAAGTGGTTGTGAAGGGCGCAGACCGCCAGCGCGTCGGTCAGATTGCTGCTGAGATTCGTGCCGTTCGTCCGCCCGAGCCCTACAAGGGCAAGGGTATCCGCTATGCGGACGAAAAGATCACGATCAAAGAGACCAAGAAGAAATAAGGAGCTGCAACATGTTGACCAAGAAAGAGCAGCGTCTTCGTCGGGCCCGCCAGACTCGCATCCGTATTGCCCAGCAAGGCATCGCGCGTCTGACTGTGAACCGCACGAACCTCCATATCTACGCAACCGTGATCTCTGGCGACGGCAGCAAGGTGCTGGCCAGTGCATCCACCGCCGAAGCCGATGTGCGCGCAGCACTGGGTGGCTCCGGCAAGGGTGGCAACGCGGCTGCAGCCCAGGCCATTGGCAAGCGCATTGCCGAGAAGGCCAAGGCGGCTGGCGTGGAGAAGGTTGCATTTGATCGCGCAGGTTTCGCCTATCACGGCCGCGTCAAGGCTCTGGCCGACGCCGCACGTGAAGCTGGCCTGCAGTTCTAAGCGGAACGGAATACAAAATGGCTAAATTTCAACCCCGAGTGCAAGACGAAGGTCGCGACGACGGCATGCGCGAGAAGATGATCGCGGTGAATCGTGTCACCAAGGTCGTGAAGGGCGGTCGCATCCTCGGTTTCGCCGCTCTGACCGTTGTCGGTGATGGCGATGGCCGCGTCGGCATGGGCAAGGGTAAGTCCAAGGAAGTGCCTGCTGCAGTGCAGAAGGCCATGGAAGAAGCGCGTCGCAACATGGTGAAGGTGTCGTTAAAGAACGGCACGATTCACCACACCGTGACCGGCCACCATGGCGCAGCTTACGTGATGATGGCACCGGCCCCCAAGGGTACCGGCATCATCGCCGGCGGCCCGATGCGTGCCGTGTTCGAAGTGATGGGTATGACGGATATCGTGGCCAAGAGCCATGGTTCCTCGAACCCTTACAACATGGTCCGTGCCACTTTTGATGCGCTCACCAACTCCACCACCCCGGCGGAAGTGGCGTCCAAGCGCGGCAAGTCGGTCGAAGACCTCTTCGCCTGACAGGAGTCTTGACAATGTCTACGCAACAAACCGTGAAGATTCAGCTGGTGCGCAGCCCGATCGGGACCAAGGTGTCCCACCGTGCCACCGTGCGCGGCCTGGGCCTGCGCAAGCTGAACAGTGTCAGCGAACTGCAGGACACCCCTGCCGTGCGCGGCATGATCAACAAGATCAGTTATCTGGTCAAGGTCCTCTGAGAGGTAGATGATGGAACTCAATAACATCAAGCCTGCGGATGGCGCAAAGCATGCCAAGCGTCGTGTCGGCCGGGGCATTGGCTCGGGTCTGGGTAAGACGGCTGGTCGTGGCCACAAGGGTCAGAAGTCGCGTTCGGGTGGCTACCACAAGGTGGGCTTCGAAGGCGGTCAGATGCCTCTGCAACGCCGCCTGCCCAAGCGTGGCTTCAAGTCCCAGACGCTGAAGTTCAACGCTGAAGTCACGCTGACGGCGTTGACCCAGCTTGGCTTGGCCGAAGTGGATGTGCTGGCACTCAAGCAAGCAGGCCTCGTGGGTCAGAACGCCAAGGTCGTCAAGGTGATCAACACCGGTACGATCGGTGCGGCCGTGAAGCTCAGCGGAATTGGTGCCACTGCCGGTGCCAAGGCCGCAATCGAAGCCGCTGGTGGCTCGCTCGCCTGAATCTGTCTTTGAAGGATAGCACCTGTGGCAACTAGCGCGGCTCCTATTGCAAAAACCGGCAAGTACGGTGATTTGCGTCGTCGGCTGGTTTTCCTGTTGCTGGCGCTGGTCGTGTACCGCATCGGGGCGCATATTCCCGTTCCTGGTATCGATCCGGCCCAGCTGCAGCAGCTGTTCAGCGGTCAGCAGGGCATATTGAATCTGTTCAATATGTTCTCGGGCGGCGCACTGTCTCGGTTCACCGTGTTCGCGCTGGGGATCATGCCGTACATCTCGGCATCAATCATCATGCAGCTCATGACCTATGCCGTTCCGACCTTCGAGCAAATGAAGAAGGAAGGGGAAGCTGGCCGTCGCAAGATGACCCAGTACACCCGTTACGGCACGCTGGGTCTGGCGTTGTTCCAGTCGATGGGTATCGCCGTGGCGCTGGAAAGCTCGGCGGGTCTCGTGATCGCGCCGGGTGTGGGCTTCCGCATGACCACCGTGGTCAGTCTGACGGCTGGCACGATGTTCCTGATGTGGCTGGGCGAACAGATTACCGAGCGTGGCCTGGGCAATGGTATTTCCATCCTGATCTTTGGCGGTATCGCTGCGGGTCTGCCCGGTTCGATCGGTGGCTTGCTGGAGTTGGTGCGGACCGGTGCGATGAGCATCGTGGCGGCCATCTTTATCGTGCTGGTGGTGTGCCTGGTGACCTACTTTGTCGTGTTCGTCGAGCGTGGCCAGCGCAAGATTCTGGTGAATTACGCACGGCGCCAGGTGGGCAACAAGGTCTATGGTGGCCAGTCGTCCCATCTGCCGCTGAAGCTGAACATGGCTGGCGTGATTCCTCCGATCTTCGCTTCGTCGATCATCCTGCTGCCAGCCACCGTGGTGAACTGGTTCAGCACGGGCGATTCGATGCGCTGGCTCAAGGATATCTCGGGAGCACTGACACCTGGTCAGCCGGTCTATGTGATGTTCTACGCCGCAGCGATCATTTTCTTCTGTTTTTTCTACACGGCCCTGGTGTTCAACAGCCGGGAGACTGCAGACAATCTGAAGAAGAGTGGTGCATTCATCCCGGGTATCCGCCCGGGGGATCAGACGGCCAGGTACATTGATAGAATCCTGTTGCGTTTGACTCTGGTAGGGGCGTTCTACATCACGTTCGTCTGCCTGTTGCCCGAGTTTCTGATCATCAAGTACAACGTGCCGTTCTATTTCGGTGGCACTTCGCTGTTGATCATCGTGGTGGTGACCATGGATTTCATGGCCCAGGTGCAGAACTACATGATGTCGCAGCAGTATGACTCCCTGCTGAAGAAAGCCAACTTCAAATCGGGCGCAGGTGCTTGAGGCATCCGCAACCGGTGGATATTGGCAGGGTCGGGGTATCGGTGCACCAGGCAAATCGGCCGGTGCGGGTTTGATTGAAAGCCTGGCGCAAGGTCGCCGGCACAACAAGGTGTTTCAGGCAGGTTGCCGAAGCGCCAGATCTGGTTTTAGGAGAATGAAATGAGAGTTTCGGCTTCGGTCAAGAAAATCTGCCGCAACTGCAAGATCATCCGCCGCAAGGGTGTGGTGCGCGTGATCTGCACGGACCTGCGTCACAAGCAGCGTCAGGGTTGATTAGGAAAGCATTAGAGGACGCACATGGCACGTATCGCTGGTATCAATATTCCGCCGCATCAGCATGCTGAGATTGGCCTGACCGCCATCTACGGCATTGGTCGCACTCGCGCACGCAAGATCTGCGAAGCATGCGAAATCGCTTATTCCAAGAAGATCAAAGATCTGACGGACGGCGATCTCGAAAAGATTCGCGACCAGATCGCGCAGTTCACCATTGAAGGTGACCTGCGCCGCGAAACCACGATGAACATCAAGCGACTGATGGACATCGGCTGCTACCGGGGGTTCCGCCATCGCCGCGGTTTGCCCATGCGTGGTCAGCGCACCCGCACCAATGCCCGTACCCGCAAGGGTCCGCGCAAGGGCGCTGCTGCACTGAAGAAATAAAGAGATTGAAAGATCAATATGGCCAAGTCTCCTGCCAATAACGCAGCACAGCGTGTTCGCAAAAAGGTTCGCAAGAACGTGTCGGACGGCGTTGCACACGTGCACGCATCGTTCAACAACACCATCATCACGATCACCGATCGCCAGGGCAACGCCCTGTCGTGGGCATCGTCGGGTGGCCAGGGCTTCAAGGGCTCGCGCAAATCCACGCCGTTCGCTGCCCAGGTGGCTTCCGAAATGGCCGGTCGTGCCGCCATTGAACAAGGTATCAAGAACCTCGACGTGGAAATCAAGGGCCCCGGCCCTGGCCGCGAGTCGTCGGTGCGCGCCCTGGGCGCCCTGGGTATCCGCATCACCTCGATCTCCGATGTGACCCCGGTTCCGCACAACGGCTGCCGCCCGCAAAAGCGTCGTCGTATCTGATTCACCCAAGCCCACCGCCGCCTGCGCCCGTTACCACGCCGCAGGCGGCTCCCGCAATGGTTTGCGGAAGTTGACATAGAAGGACATTCAAGTGGCACGTTACCTCGGCCCCAAGGCCAAACTCTCCCGCCGCGAAGGCACCGACCTGTTCCTCAAGAGCGCACGCCGCTCGATTGCCGACAAGTCGAAGTTTGATTCCAAGCCCGGCCAGCATGGCCGCACTTCGGGTGCCCGCACCTCCGACTACGGCCTGCAGCTGCGCGAAAAGCAGAAGGTCAAGCGCATGTACGGCATTCTGGAAAAGCAGTTCCGCCGTTATTTCGAGACTGCTGACCGTCGCAAGGGCAACACGGGTGCCAACCTGCTGTCGCTGCTGGAGTGCCGCCTGGACAACGTTGTCTATCGCATGGGCTTTGGTTCCACCCGCGCCGAAGCACGTCAGCTGGTTTCGCACAAGGCCATCACCGTGAATGGCATCTCGGTCAACATCCCGTCGTACCTGGTCAAGACCGGCGACGTGGTGGCCGTGCGCGAAAAGTCCAAGAAGCAAGGCCGTATCGCCGAAGCCCTGCAACTGGCACAGCAAGTCGGCATGCCCGCCTGGGTTGAAGTCGATGCCGCCAAGGCTGAAGGCGTGTTCAAGAAGGTTCCGGACCGCGACGAATTCGGCGCCGACATCAATGAATCGCTGATCGTCGAGTTGTACTCGCGCTAAGCACCGACCCACACAGTCGAAAACCGTACCTGTACCGCGAGGCATCGCGGTACAGGCGCTTCACCAGCCTTACCGGTGTAACGAGCTGGGGGTATTGAGAGGAAGTCTGCATGCAAACAAATCTGCTGAAACCCAAGGCTATCAATGTCGAGCAGCTTGGCCACAACCGTGCCAAGGTCGCTCTCGAGCCGTTCGAGCGTGGCTACGGCCACACGTTGGGCAATGCCATTCGGCGCGTCCTGCTCTCGTCCATGGTGGGTTACGCAGCGACGGAAGTGACGATCGCAGGTGTTCTGCACGAGTACTCCTCCATCGATGGCGTTCAGGAAGATGTGGTCAACATCCTGCTGAACCTCAAGGGCGTCGTGTTCAAGCTGCACAACCGCGATGAAGTCACGCTGAGCCTGCGCAAGGATGGCGACGGTATCGTCACCGCGCGCGACATCCAGACGCCCCATGACGTCGAGATCGTCAACCCTGACCATGTCATTGCCCACCTGTCGCAGGGCGGCAAGCTGGACATGCAGATCAAGGTCGAGAAGGGCCGTGGCTATGTGCCCGGCAACCAGCGCCGTTTCTCGGACGAAACCACCAAGTCCATCGGCCGCATCGTTCTCGATGCCTCTTTCTCCCCGGTCAAGCGCGTCAGCTACACCGTCGAAAGCGCCCGCGTCGAGCAGCGCACCGACCTGGACAAGCTGGTCGTCGAGATCGAGACCAATGGCGCCATCACGGCCGAAGACGCAGTCCGCGCCTCTGCCAAGATTCTCGTCGAGCAGCTGGCGGTGTTCGCACAGCTCGATGGCGGTGAAATCCCCACGTTCGAGCCTTCCTCGGGCGGCCGTGGCACCAATGCCACGTTCGATCCGATCCTGCTGCGTCCCGTGGACGAACTGGAACTCACCGTGCGTTCCGCCAACTGCCTCAAGGCAGAGAACATCTATTACATCGGTGACCTCATCCAGCGCACCGAGAACGAATTGCTCAAGACCCCCAACCTGGGTCGCAAGTCGCTCAACGAGATCAAGGAAGTGCTTGCTTCGCGCGGTCTCACGCTGGGCATGAAGCTTGAGAACTGGCCGCCAGCCGGTCTCGACAAGCGTTAAGTTATAATTTTAGGTTCCCCTCCCGGGAACAGTGCCTCGGGCAGTACCTGATACGGCTGCCTGATTTAATTATTCAAAGGAAAGCACCATGCGCCACGGACACGGCCTCCGCAAACTGAACCGTACCAGCTCGCACCGCCTCGCGATGCTGCAGAACATGATGAACTCGCTCATCGAGCACGAGGCCATCAAGACCACGCTGCCCAAGGCCAAGGAACTGCGCCGCGTGATCGAGCCCATGATCACCCTGGCCAAGGAAGACTCCGTGGCCAACCGCCGCCTGGCGTTCAACCGCCTGCGCGACCGTGACAGCGTGACCAAGCTGTTCAACGACCTGGGTCCCCGTTTCAAGGCCCGTCCCGGCGGCTACACGCGCATCCTGAAGATGGGCTTCCGCGTGGGCGACAACGCCCCCATGGCTTTCGTGGAACTCGTCGAGCGCGCAGCAGAATCCACGGAATCTGCAAATACTTCTGCAGAAGCCTAAAAATAGGCTATAATTCATCTCTTACCGCGCGATGGAGCAGTCTGGTAGCTCGTTGGGCTCATAACCCAAAGGTCGGAGGTTCAAATCCTTCTCGCGCAACCAAAATAAGCGGTTTCCGCCAGCAAAACGCCCACTAAACAGTGGGCGTTTTTGTTTGTGCCGTCCGTACCGTCATACACAGGGGTGTCTTCTGGCCGCAGTGGAAAAGGGCTGCGTTGATACGCAACTCGGCAGCTCAAGGCTGGTTCGCTTGCTTCAGCGGTGGGGAGAGTCCATGGGCGCACCATCGCCGCAGGATGTCGCTGAAAGACTGGGCCATTGGCTGGGGGCATTCGACGCCATCAAGCTCGACGGGACCTTGCATTCACTCCGGTCCCGCATAACCGAAATGCCTGCTGCCGGCGCGGCAGTGGACATCGATCGACTCGAGCGCATGGTGCACAGCGCACAAGCGGAGTTGCACGACCTGATCGACACCCGCCTGCCGCCGGCCCTGCCCGTTCGCGGCCCGCTGGTCGCCATGGAAGATGAGGGCACGGCAGCGTCCGGCCATGCCATGCACCAGCAGCGTTACCTGGAGTTGCAGCAGCAGCTGGGTGTGAGGCTCGCGCAATGCCGGGCCCAGGTGCGGCAGGGCATGTCCGCGGGAAAGCCGCAGTGGCGGCAACTGGCGGTGCTGGATGCGTCGATGGAACAGATGCTGGGCCGACACGAGCAGAAGCTGTGGGCCATGCTCCCCGCCTGCCTTGAGCGGCGTTTCGAGCATTGGCGCCAGAGCCATTCGCCCCAGGAGCACGCCACAGACCCGGAGGAGGGCGCCGCCGCATGGTGCCAGCCCGGAGGCTGGCTGCATGCCTATGCGCAGGACCAGCGCGCGCTGCTGCTGGCCGAGATGGAGGTGCGGCTTCAGCCCATTCTGGGGCTGCTGGAAGCCGTCCGCAACGAACACAGAGAACTCGCATGAACAAGGGAATAAGTGCCTTCATCTTCGCCAGCGGCCTGGCGGCCGTGGGCTGGGTGGGATGGGGCTTTGTCGGCTCCAGCGGGCTGGCGCTGGCCATGACGGCCCTGATCGCCGGCGTCTATGTGCTGGGGGCGGCCGAACTGGGGCAGTACCGTGCCGCCACCTCGTCCCTGCGCGCGGCGCTGGGCCAGGTGCCGCAGCCTTTGGGCGATCTCGGCCTTTGGCTGGAGCGTTTGCATCCCTCGCTGCAAGGACCGGTGCGCCAGCGCATCGAAGGCGCGCGCGGGGCCTTGCCGGCACCAACGCTGACGCCATACCTCGTCGGCCTGCTGGTGATGCTGGGCATGCTGGGCACCTTTCTGGGCATGGTGGTGACCTTCAAGGGTGCCGTCTTTGCCCTGGAGGGCTCGTCAGACCTGGCGGCCATCCGCGCTGCGCTGGCCGAGCCGATCAAGGGCCTGGGCCTGTCCTTCGGCACCTCGGTGGCCGGGGTGGCGGCGTCGGCCATGCTGGGCCTGCTGTCGGCCTTGGGCCGGCGCGAGCGCCTGGAGGTGGTGCGCCAGCTCGATGCCCGCATCGCCACGGACTTCAAGCCGTTCACGGCGGCGCAGCGGCGCGAGGACACCTTCCAGGCCCTGCAGGTCCAGGCCCAGGCCATGCCGCAGCTGCTGGACCGGCTGCAGGCCATGGTGCAGGGGCTGGAGCGCCGCACGGAGCAGCTGGACCGGCAATTGCTCGGGCAGCAGCAGCAGTTCCATGCGGAGGTGGCAACGGCCTACACCCGGCTGGCCAGCGACGTCGGCCAGTCCCTCGCCGACAGCCTGCAGGCCAGCGCACGCCTGACCGGTGAAACCATCAAGCCGGTCATCGCGGACGCCATGACCGAGATCACCCAGGCGCTGCAGCGCACGCAGCAGCACCAGGCCGAGGCCGTGCAGACGCAGCTGCAGGGGCTGTCCGCGCAGTGGGCGGAGACGGCCGGGCAGGTGTCTGCCACCTGGGGTTCGGCCCTGCAGACGCATGCCCAGACCAGCAGCGCCCTGGTGTCGGGGCTGGACCAGGCCCTGCACGATTTCACGCACCGGTTCGAGCAGCGCTCCGGTGCCCTGCTGGCCGCGGTGCACGACGCCACGGCGCAATCCCACGCCGCGCAAACGGTGGCCGACCGGCAGCGCCAGGAAGACTGGCAGCACGCCATAGGGTCCATGGCCGGCACGCTGGCCACCGAATGGCGGCAGGCGGGTGCGCAGACGCTGGCACAGCAGCAGGCGGCCTGCCAGGCGCTGGAGGCGGCCACGGCCCGGATCACGGAACACGCGGGCCAGCATGTCGGCCAGGTGCGGGAGGGCGTGGCCCGGCTGCTGGAGCAGTCCGAGGCGCTGGTCCAATCGCGCCGGGCCACGGAGGCGCAATGGATCGAGGCGCACGGTGAGCGCATGGACCGGTGGACCGGCGTCTGGCAAACCGGACTCACGGCACTGCGCGAACAGGAGGCCGAGCGTGGCCAGGCCGCAGTGGAGCGCCTGGACGCGCTGCAGGCGGCCGTGGCACAGCACCTGGCCCAGCTGGGCGCTTCGCTGGAAGAGCCCATGGCACGGCTGCTGCAGACGGCCTCGTCCGTCCCCCAGGCCGCGGCCGAGGTGATTGCCCAACTGCGCCAGGAAATGGCGCACCTGAGCGCGCGCGACAACCTGGCGCTGTCCGAGCGCACGGCCCTGCTGGAGCAGCTGGGGGCGCTGCTGCAGTCCATCGGCGAAGCCGCGGCACGGCAGCGTGCGGCCATCGAATCGCTGGTGGAATCGGCGGGCGCGGTGCTGGAGCATGCGGGCAGCCGTTTCGCCGATGCGCTGGGGCAGCAGGCGGGCCAGGCCGATGCCGTGGCCGCGCAGGTGGCGGCCAGCGCGGTCGAGCTGTCGAGCCTGGGCGAATCCTTCGGCCATGGCGTGGAGCTTTTCAGCGCCACCAGCAGCAAGCTCATTGACAGCCTGCAGCGCATCGACGGGGCGCTCGGCCAGTCCCAGGCGCGCAGCGACGAGCAGCTGGCCTACTACGTGGCCCAGGCGCGCGAGGTCATCGACCTGAGCATCAGCGCGCAGCAGGGCATCGTCGAGGACCTGCGCCGCCTGCATGGCAAGGCCGCTGCGCAGGCGCAGGGAGCCGCCTGATGCTGGACCTGGAGGACGCGGACGATGGAATGGCCCAGACCGCACCGGTCTGGGCCGTGTTTGGCGACCTGATGGCGGGCCTGCTCGGGGCCTTCGTGCTGATCCTGGTGGGCATGCTGGTGGTGCAGATGGACCTCGTGACCCATCTGCAGCAGGAGGTCGAGAAGCGCCGGCAGGAAGAGCAGCGCCGCATGGCGCTGGAGCAGGCCCTGGCCATCCCCCTGGCCAGCGGCCGGGTGACCCTGGACAACGGGCGCATCGGCATCAGCGGCAGCGTTCTGTTCGCGGCCGGTTCGGACGAACTGCGCCCCGATGGGCGGCAGCTCCTGAAAAGCCTCGTGCACCCCCTGCGCATCTACCTGGGCGAGCGCAACGAGATGCTGATGGTGAGCGGCTTCACCGACGACAAGCTCCTGCGCGGCGGAAACCAGCGCTTTGCCGACAACCTGGAGCTGTCGGCCCAGCGCGCCCTGACGGTCACGCGCGTGCTGATCGAGGAAGGCATGGCCTCGGCGCAGGTCTTTGCTGCCGCATTCGGCGCCGAGCAGCCGGTCGCTTCCAATGCGCATGAACAAGGGCGGGCGCAGAACCGGCGCGTTGAGATGGCGCCGGTACCCAAGGCGCCCCAGATGCAGCCCACCCGCCATGAGTGACCCGACGCTGGCGTCCCTGCGGGCCGCCGGGGCGCATCTGCGCGACCCCGTGCGCTTTCACTACCTGGAGGCGCTGGCCCGGCGCATGCAGGCGCAGCCGGCGGCGGTGCAGCAGCGGCTGGCCGCCCGGTGGCAAGAGGCCGTGGCGGACTATGTGCAACGGGCCAGCCCGGCATCTGCGCCGGCCGATGGGCATGCGCCGCAGCCTCCGGGAACCCCCCTGGCGGAACTGAACCGCTACATCCAGCGCCGGACGCGGGCCGACGCGCAGTCCCTGCCCTCCAGCGCAGGCGACGGCACCGACGGCCTCAAGAGCGTGCAGCGCTTTGGCGAAGTCTGGGCCCGGATCTCCGCGGAGCAGAAAGTGGCGCAGGCCCTGGAACGGGGGCCGGAGAATGCCGGGCCGCTCAACTCGCACATGCTCATGCTGCGCTCCCTGGCGCTGATGCGCACGCTGTCGCCCGACTACCTGCGGCGTTTTCTGTCGCAGATGGAGAGCCTGCTGTGGCTGGAGCAGGCCGGCCGGAAAACCACGCCAGCGCAGGCCAGGCCCGCGCGCCGGGGCTCGCCCCGGAAATAGCGGCGGCCCCGGCGGGACGGTGCTCCGGATGCAATACAGTCCTGCGTTGCATTGACGCCCATGCGATGACCGAACCCGCACCTCCCCACCCCCCGCTCCAGAGCGGCCTGATCGCGCTGCACGGCAACCGCACCGAGCGCCTGGCCGACACCGTGATGGCCTGGCTGCGCCAGCACCCGCTGGCGCCGCTGGAAGAGGAGGTGGTGCTGGTGCAGAGCAACGGCATGGCCGAGTGGTTCAAGATGGCGCTGGCGCAGCAGGGCGGCGTTTGCGCCGCCACGCGCGTGGAACTGCCCTCGCGCTTCCTCTGGCGCACCTACCGCCAGGTGCTGGGCCGTGCCCAGGTGCCGGCGCAATCGCCGGTGGACAAGACACCGCTCACCTGGCGCCTGGTGCGCCTGCTGCCCGGGCTGCTGGGCGAGCCCGGCTTCGAACCCGTGGCGGGCTTTCTGCGCCCGGGCGACCCCGACCGCCTGCTGCAACTGGCCGGCCGCCTGGCCGACCTGTTCGACCAGTACCAGGTCTACCGGCCCGACTGGCTGGGCGACTGGGCCCAGGGCCGCGATGTGCTGGCCGCCCCCGGCCGCCCCGACCTGGCCCTGCCGCCCGACCAGCGCTGGCAACCTCTGCTGTGGCGCGCCGTGCTGGCCACGCTGGACGAGCGCGCGCAGGGCGCCATCCGGCCGCACATCCACCAGCGCGCGCTCGATGCCTTGCAGGCGGGCGGCGCACCGGTCAGCCCCGTGGCGCGGCGCATTGTGCTGTTCGGCATGGCGCATGTGCCCCTGCCGGTGCTGCAGTTGCTGGCCGCGCTCTCGGGCGCCAGCCAGGTGCTGCTGGCCATTCCCAACCCCTGCCGCTTCCACTGGGCCGACATCATGGATGGGCGCGAGTTGCTGCGCCTGGAACGCCGCCGCCAGCCCCTGCGCGGCGGGCACGACCTGGCCGCGCTGCCACTGGAGCAGATGCACCTGCATGCGCACCCGCTGCTCGCCGCCTGGGGCCGGCAGGGACGCGACTTCGTGCGCCAGCTCGATGCCTTCGACGATGCCCAGCAGGCCATGGCGCGCTTCGCCCTGCCGCGCGTGGACCTGTTCGACGAGGACGAGCCAGCGGATGCGCCACTGCTGGCGCAGGTGCAGAACCGCATCCGCGACCTGGTGCCGCTGGCCGAGCACGACCGGCGCGCGGCCGACCCCTTGGACCGCTCCATCGTCTTCCACGTCGCGCACAGCGCGCTGCGCGAGGTCGAGGTGCTGCACGACCAGCTGCTGCAGCTGCTCGCCAACCCGCCCGGCGGCACGCCGCTGCAGCCGCGCGACATGGTGGTGATGGCGCCCGACATCGACGCCGTGGCGCCGGCCATCCGCGCGGTGTTCGGGCAGTTCCCGCGCAGCGATCCGCGCCACATCCCGTTCGACATCGCCGACCTGAGCGCGCGCGCCAGCCACCCGCTGGTGGCCGCGCTCGAATGGCTGCTGCGCCTGCCGCAGCAGCGCTGCACCTTGAGCGAGCTGCGCGACCTGCTCGACGTGCCCGCCATCGCGGCGCGCTTCGGTGTTGCCCCCGAGGCGCGGGAACCACTGGCGCGCTGGATGGCCGGCTCCGGCATCCGCTGGGGCCTGAACGCCGCGCAGCGCGCGGACCTGGGCCTGGGCGCCTGCGGCGAGCAGAACACCGGTGCCTTCGGCCTGCGCCGCATGCTGCTGGGCTATGCGGGCGGGGATGCCGTGTTCGCCGGCATCGAACCCTATGCCGAGGTCGGCGGGCTGGAGGCCGACCTGGCGGGCGCGCTGGCCGGTCTGCTGGACCGGCTCGAACACTGGTGGCGCGAAGCCGCCACGGCGGCCACGCCCGAAGGCTGGGCCGTGCGCGCGCGCGCGCTGCTGGCCGATGTGGCGCAGGCCACCGACGAGCCCGACCGCCAGGTGCTGCAGGCGCTCGATGCTGCGCTGAACCAATGGCTGGACGCCTGCGCCCAGGCCGGCTTTGACGGCGAGGTGCCGCTCTCGGTGGCGCGCGAGGCCTGGCTGGACGCGCTGGAGGAACCCGCGCTGAACCAGCGCTTTCGCGCCGGCGGCGTGACTTTCTGCACCCTCATGCCCATGCGCGCGATCCCGTTCGAGGTGGTCTGCCTGCTCGGCATGAACGACGGCGACTACCCGCGCCGCGCGCCGCGCAGCGACTTCGACCTCATGGCCCTGGCCGGCCAGGCCCGCCCCGGCGACCGCTCACGCCAGAGCGACGACCGCCAGCTCATGCTCGAAGCCCTGCTCTCGGCGCGGCGCGTGCTCTACCTGGGCTGGACCGGCCGCAGCGTGCGCGACAACAGCGAGCAGCCGCCCTCGGTGCTGGTCTCGCAACTGCGCGACTACCTGGCCGCCGGCTGGGGCGGCGAGGTGCTGGCCCAGCGCACCACCGAGCACCCGCTGCAGCCCTTCAGCCGGCGCTACTTCGAGGGCGACCCGGCACTGTTCACCCATGCACGCGAATGGCGCGCCGCGCACGGCCCGGACGATGGCCCGGCGCCGCCAGAGGCCGCCCCGCCGCTGCCGCCCTTCACCCCCGACCCGCGCGTGCCGCTCACCGTGGCGCAGCTCGCCACCTTCCTGCGCAACCCGGTCAAGGCCTTCCTGCGCGAGCGCCTGGGCGTGGTGTTCGACCCGGGTGAGGAGGAGGGCGCCGACGACGAAGCCTTCACCCTCGCGGGGCTGGACGAATACGGCACCCTGCGCGAGCTGCTGGACGGCGTGCTGGCCGATCGGCAGGAGGACGCCGGCGCAGGGCTGGACGCCCTGCTGGACGGGCGCCTGCAGCGCCTGCGCCGCGCCGGCCGCCTGCCGCTGGGTGGCCTGGGCGAGCGCACGCAGGCGCGCCTGGCCGAACAGGCGCGGCCCCTGCTCCAGGCCTGGTGCGACGCCCAGGCGCAGCACCCCGTGCCCTGTGAACGCGTGCCCCTGCATTGTGCGGTGAATGCTATTGAATTAATAGCTAGTGACGCTCAACCAGAAAGCGCTGGAGGCCAATTTCCTTCCAATACCGTGCTGGACGACTGGCTCGACCACCTGCGCCAGAGCCCCGGCGAGGAGCCGGCCTGGCTCGACTGGACGCCCTCGCGCCTGCTGCGGGACGCGAAGAAGGGCACGGTGCGCGCCGACGCGCTGCTCCTGCCCTGGGTGCGCAGCCTGGCCGCCGCCGCCAGCGGCGCGCGCGTGCGCGGCCTGCTCGTGGGGCGCGACGCCACGCTGCACTTCGCGCCGCTGCCGCCCGCCGAGGCGCAGGCCACGCTCGCGCAGCTGCTGCAGGCCTGGCGCGAAGGCATGAACGCGCCGCTGCCCCTGCCGCTGCGCACCGCGCTGGCCTGGGTGGCCGGGGGCGATGCCGCCGGCACCTACGAAGGGAGTTTTCAGCAGGAAGGCGAGGGCACCGAGCCCTGCCTGGCGCGCATCTACCCCGATTTCGAGGCACTGTCCGCCGACGGCCGCTTCGAGGCCCTGGCCCACGGCGTCTGCGGGCCGCTGGCCGAATGGGCCACGCTGCAGGTGCGGGTGCAGGCGCACCCCGATGGCGGCGCTGGGACGGCGGCCCCGGAGGCGTCCGCATGAGCACGCACCTGACCCCCAGCAGCACGCTGGACGCCATCGACTTCCCGCTCTGGGGCAGCCGCCTCATCGAGGCCAGCGCCGGCACCGGCAAGACCTGGACCATCGCCGCGCTCTACCTGCGCCTGGTGCTCGGCCATGGCGGCGCGCACGGCTTCGCGCGCGCGCTGCGCCCGGCCGAGATCCTGGTGATGACCTTCACGCGCGCCGCCACGCGCGAGCTGTCCGACCGCATCCGCGCGCGCCTGATCGAAGCCGCCCGCTGCTTCCGGGGCGAGGCCCCCGTGCCCACGCACGACACCTTCCTGGCGCAGCTACTGGCCAGCTACCCCGAGGGCGCGGCGCGCACCCAGGCCGCCTGGCGCCTGGCCCTGGCCGCCGAGGGCATGGACGACGCGGCCGTGCACACCATCGACGCCTGGTGCCAGCGCATGCTGCGCGAGCACGCCTTCGACAGCGGCAGCCTGTTCGACGAGGAACTCAGCGCCGACGAGCGCACCGTGCAGACCCAGTCCGCGCAGGACTACTGGCGCCAGCAGTGCTACCCGCTGGCAGGCGAGGCGCTCGACGCGGTGTTCGCGGTCTGGAACGGCGTGGACGCCCTGGTCGCCGACATGCGCGGCCTGGTGGCGCAGGACCTGCCCGCCGGTGCGGGCGCGGGCACCCTGGCCGACCGCGTGCTGCGCGAGCGGCAGGCGCGGCGCGCGGCCATCGCGGCGCTCCAGGCCGGCTGGGCCGGGCGCGCGCGGGAGATGCAGCAGTGGCTGGACGACCAGACCGCGCCCAAGCAGTGCGACTGGGACAAGCGCAAGCTGGCGCAGCGCCACTACACCGGCTGGCTGGCCGCCCTGGCGGAATGGGCACAAGGCGCGGGCGATGACCTGCTCGCGCTGAGCGACACGGCGTGGCACCGTTTGAGTCCGGACGGCCTGCGCGAGGCGCGCAAGGACGGCGCGCCGCCCCCCGCGCTGCCCGCGCACTTCGAGGCCCTGGCCGCGCTGCAGGCCGCGCAAGAGGCGCTGCCCGACCCCGCCGTGGCGCTGCGCCTGCACGCGGCGGCGTGCGTGCAGCAGCGCATTGCCCAGCTCAAGCGCCAGGCCGGCACCTTCGGCTTCGCCGACATGCTGCAGCGGCTGGACCAGGCGCTGGCCGGGCCGAACGGCGAGCGCCTGCGCGAACGCATGGTGGCGCAGACCCCGGTGGCGCTGATCGACGAATTCCAGGACACCTCGCCGCTGCAGTACCGCATCTTCGACCGGCTCTACCGCACAGCCGAGAACGGCGCGCACACCGCGCTGCTGCTGATCGGCGATCCCAAGCAGTCGATCTACGGCTTTCGCGGCGCCGACATCCACAGCTACCTCGCCGCGCGCCGCGCCACCGCCGGGCGGCATTACATGCTGGGCACCAACCACCGCTCCACCACGGCGCTGGTGGCGGCCGTGAACCACTGGTTCGGGCGCGCCGAGGCCCGCGCGGGCGCGGGCGCCTTCCTGTTCCGCGACGCAGCGGGGCAGGACGACCCGCTGCCCTTCGCCCCGGTGCAGGCGCGCGGCCGGGCCGAGCAGTTCCAGACCGCCGCCGGCCCCGTGCCCGCGCTCGCCCTGCACCACGACCTGGAGCTGCACAGTGCGGGCGCGCACCGCCAGCGTTTTGCCGCGCGCTGCGCGGCGCAGATCGTCGATTGGCTGAACGATGCCCAGGCCGGCTTCGCGCAGCCGGAAAAACCCTTTCAGCGCCTGCGCCCGGCCGACATCGCCGTGCTGGTGCGCACCGGCACCGAGGCCGAGGCCATCCGGCGCGAGCTGCACCGGCGCGGCGTGGCCTCGGTCTACCTGTCCGACAAGGATTCGGTGTTCGCCAGCGACGAGGCGCGCGACCTGCTGTACTGGCTGCAGGCCGTGGCCGAGCCGCTCGATGCGCGCAAGGTGCGCGCCGGCCTGGCCACGCGCACCCTGGGGCTGTCGCTCGACGAGCTCGCCTGGCTGACCGCCAGCGACGAGGCCTTCGATGCGCGCAGCCTGCAGCTGCGCGCGCTCCACGGCGTCTGGCAGACCCAGGGCGTGCTGCCCCTGCTGCGCCAGACCCTGCACCAGTTCGGCCTGCCCGCGCGCTGGCTGGGCGAGCCCGGCGGCGAGCGGCGCCTGACCAACTTCCTGCACCTGGCCGAGCTGCTGCAGGCCGCCAGCGCCGGGCTCGACGGCGAGCACGCGCTCATCCGCTGGCTGCAGACCCAGGTGCAGGAGGGCGGGAGCAGCGGCGACGAACAGATCGTGCGCCTGGAAAGTGACGCCGACCTGGTGAAGGTGGTCACCGTGCACAAGAGCAAGGGCCTGGAATACCCCGTGGTCTGCCTGCCGTTCGCCTGCAGCTTCCGCGAGGTCACGCGCCACTCCACCGGCTTCGTGCAGCTGGCCGGCGCGGACGGCCAGCGCACGCTGCACCTGCAGCTGAGCGACGCCACCGTGGCCCAGGCCGAGCACGAGCGCCTGCGCGAGGACCTGCGCCTGCTATACGTCGCGCTCACGCGCGCGCGCCATGCGCTGTGGCTGGGCTTTGCGGCGCTGCGGGTGGGCAACAGCCCGCAGTGCCGCACGCACCAGAGCGCTGCGGGCTGCCTGTTGGGCGGTGGCGCGGCCCTGGGCGCGGACGACTGGCGGGCGCCGCTACAGGCCCTGGCCGAGGGGGCGCCGCAGATCGTGCTGCACGCGGCCCTGGACGAGGTGCCGCGCACGCGCCTGGCGCCGCGCGAGCCGCCCGCGCCGCTGCATGCGCAGCCGCCGTATGCCGCCGCGTTCGAGCGGCGCTGGGGCATCGGCAGCTTCTCGCAGCTGGTGCGCGGCACGGCGCAGGCCGGCGCGCCGCTGGCGCCCCTGCAGGCCCCCCGGCCGGCCGACGATGAAGCTGGGGCCGGGCCGGTGCTGCCGCTGGGGGCTGCCGTGGCGGCGCCCGAGGCACGCGCGGTGCCGGCCGTGGCCGTCGGGCAGACGGGCGACCTGTTCGCCGCGCCCGCCGAGGCCCCGCCCGCTGTCTGGCACCGCTTTGCCCGGGGCGCGCTGGCCGGCAACTTCCTGCACGAGCAGCTCGAATGGCTGGCGGGCGAGGGCTTTGCATTGCCCGGCAACCCGGTGCTGGCCGAGCGCCTGCGCCGGCGCTGCGAGCGCGCGGGCCATGCGGCGCACGCCGACGAGGCCGTGCAGTGGCTGACCGCCGTGGTGCAGGCCCCGCTGCCCGGCGTGGGCGTGCCGCTGCACGCGCTGCACCAGGTGCTGCCCGAGATGGAGTTCTGGCTGCCCGCGCAGCGCCTGCGCGCGGCCGAGGTCGACGCGCTGTGCCGTGCCCACCTGCTGCCCGGCCAGGAGCGCCCGGCGCTGCCCGAGCGCGAGCTGCGCGGCATGCTCATGGGCTTTGCCGACCTGGTGTTCGAGCACGGCGGGCGCTACTGGGTGCTCGATTACAAATCCAACCACCTGGGCGACGCGGGCGGCGCCTACACCCAGGAGGCGCTCGGCGCCGCCATGGCCGCGCACCGCTACGACGTGCAGGCCGCGCTCTACCTGCTGGCGCTGCACCGCCTGCTGCGCGCGCGGCTGGGCGCGGCCTATGTGCCGGGGCAGCACCTGGGCGGTGCGCTGTATTTCTTCCTGCGCGGCATCGACGGCCCCGCGCAGGGCGTGCACCCTGTGGCGCCGCCGCTGGCGCTGCTGGACGCGCTCGACGCCCTGCTGGACCGTGCGGAGGCCGGCGCATGAACATGACTCTCGACACCCTGCGCCAGTGGAGCGACGCCGGCTGGCTGCGCCGGCTCGACAGCGCGCTCGCCGCCTTCGTGGCCGAACTCGACCCTGAAGCCGCCCCCGTGCTGCCCGTGGCCACGGCGCTGCTGGCGCACATGGAAGGGCGCGGCCACACCTGCCTGCCGCTGGCGCCGCTGGTGCGCGACCCCGCCGCCGTGCTGGGCTGGCCCGCGCCGGCGCAGGAGGCGCTGCAGACCCTCTGGGCCACGCTGCCGCGCGGCCTGCCGCAGTGGCTGGAGGCGCTGCGCGCCAGCCCCGTGGTGCGCCAGGCCGAGCAGGGCGACGACACCGGCCAGCCGCTGGTGCTGGGCGGCAGCGCCGAGGCGCCCTTGCTCTACCTGCGCCGCTACTGGGCCTACGAAACCCGCGTGGTGCAGGCCCTGGTGGAGCGCACGGCCACGCCGCAGCCGGTGGACGAGGCCGTGGCGCGCCAGTGGCTGGACCGCCTGTTCGCGCCCGTGGCCGGTGCGCAGGCCACGGGCGTGGACTGGCAGAAGCTCGCCTGCGCCATGGCGCTGCGCTCGCGCCTGTCCGTCATCACCGGGGGGCCGGGCACCGGCAAGACCTACACCGCCGCGCGCCTGCTGGCCCTGCTGCTGGCGGTGGACCCGCAGCCCGAGCGCCTGCGCGTGGCGCTGGCGGCGCCCACGGGCAAGGCGGCGGCGCGGCTCAAGCAGTCCATCGACGCGGCGCTCGAAGGCCTGCAGGAGCGCCTGGGGGAGGCGACACCAGACCTGCACGCCTTCATCCAGCGCATGGGCGCGGCGCGCACCCTGCATGCGCTGCTGGGCGCGCGGCCGGACACGCGCCAGTTCCGCCACCACGCGGCGCACCCGCTGGACGTGGACGTGCTCATCGTCGACGAAGCCTCCATGGTGCACCTGGAGATGATGGCCGCGCTGCTCGATGCGCTGCCCGCCAGCGCGCGCGTGGTCCTGCTGGGGGACAAGGACCAGCTCGCCTCGGTCGAGGCCGGCGCGGTGCTCGGCGACCTGTGCCGCGACGCCGAGGCGGGCCGCTACGACGCCGCCACGGCGCGCTATGCGCTCGCCGTGGCGGGCCAGGCCCTGCCGCCGGAATACCTCGACGCCAGCGGCGCCGCGCCCGCGCTGGCCCGGCACACCGTGGTGCTGCGCGAGAGCCGGCGCTTTGGCGGCCCCATCGGCCAGCTGGCGCTGGCGGTGAACCGGGGCGATGCCGCCGGGGCGCGCCGTGCCCTGGCGGACGACACCTCGGGCGCGCTGCAGGCCCTGGAGGGCTGCAGCGCGCAGGCCGTGGTGCGGCTGGCGCTGCACGGCCGGCCCGGTGCCAGCGCCTGCTACCGCGACTACCTCGACGCCATGGCGCGGCGGCCCGAGGGCCTGGACGCCACGGCGCACGCGGACTGGGTGCGCGGCGTGCTCGCGGCGTTCGAGCGTTTTCGCCTGCTGTGCGCGGTGCGCGAGGGCGAATGGGGCGCCGCCGGGCTGAACCGCGCGGTCGAGGCCGCGCTGCGCGGCGCCGGGCTGCTGGAGGCGCGCGGCGAGTGGTATGCCGGACGCCCGGTCATGGTCACGCGCAACGACGCGGCGCTGGGCGTGTTCAACGGCGACATCGGCATCGCGCTGCCCTCGGCCACGGCGGGCGGCGGCCTGCGCGTGTATTTCGCCGATGGCCCGCAGCTGCGCTCGGTCGGCGTGGCGCGGCTGGCGCAGGTGGAAACGGCGTTCGCCATGACGGTGCACAAGAGCCAGGGCTCCGAGTTCGAGCACACCGTGCTGGTGCTGCCGCCGCGCGCGGGCGCGGTGCTCGGGCGCGAGCTGGTCTACACCGGCATCACACGCGCGCGCCAGGCGTTCACGCTGGCATCGGCGCAGCCCGGCCTGCTGGCCCAGGCCGTGGCGCAACGCACCCAGCGGGCCAGCGGCTTGCGCGAGCGGCTGGGCTGAGAGGCTGAGAGTCTTTCATCCATGCCCGCCTTGCACGCCAAAACACACCGGCTCGTCGTTGCAAATACTCGCCATAGCCCGCGCTATGGCTGCGTTTTGCGCCTAGATCCGGCGTGTTTTGGCGCGCCTTTCGGGCATGGCCGAAAAACTCTCAGCCTCTGAGGTCGCTCCCGGGGGCTGGGGCGCCGGCTCCTACAATCGGCCCATGCCTTCCCTGCGCCGCCTCCGCTGGCTCGCCTGCTCCCTGCTGGCGTGGTTCGTGCTGTCGGCCGGGGTGGCGGTCGCCTCGCCCTTCGTGGTGGCGCCGTCGATCGAGCGCATCTGCTCCGGTGCCGGCACGGCGCAGTTCCGGGTGGCGGACGACCCGGGGGCGCTGCCGTCCGCGGGCCACACGCTCGACTGCCCCTTGTGCACCCCCAGCGCCGCGCCGCCCCCGCCTGCGGACCTGGCGGGCCTGCCACCCCCACCCGGCGTGTCCGCCGTTCCCCGCCTGCATGCCGTGCACATTCCCACGCGCACGGCCGCGCCCCTGGGCGCCCGGGGGCCACCGCTGTAATGCTATTATTTTGATAGCTATTGGCGCTTGATGGTCGGGCGTCATTCCCATATTTTGTTCATAAAGTGGTGTGTTCCACCGCACGGCTCCGGCCGGCGGGTGGAACCCCCGGTTCTTCCCTTTCCTTCGGAGATTTCCCCATGAAACTGCAACGCATCGCTTCCCCCCTGCTGTTCGTCGCCGCCCTGCTGGCCGGTTCCGCCCATGCCCAGACCGCCGCCCCGGTGGCGGCCGAGGGTGCCTGGGCGCGGGCCACCGTCCAGGGCCAGAAGGCCACGGGCGCCTTCATGCGCCTGACCGCCCAGGACGCCACGCGCCTGGTGCGCGTCGAGTCGCCGGCCGCTGGCGTGAGCGAAGTGCACGAGATGAAGATGGAAGGCAGCGTCATGAAGATGCGCGCCGTGCCCGGCCTGGACCTGCCCGCGGGCAAGGCCGTGGAACTTAAGCCCGGTGGCTACCACGTCATGCTGATGGACCTGAAGGCCCCGCTGGACAAGGGTTCCAACGTGCCGCTGACCCTGGTATTCAAGGACGCCAAGGGCGCCGAGAGCCAACTGCAGCTGCAGGTGCCCGTGGCGGCCCAGGCGCCCGGCGCCCATGGTGCCGGCATGCACGGCCACTGAGAGGCTGAGCGTCCGTGCGGGGCGCCAGCCGTTGGGGGTTTGCACCACCGGACGCGCTGGCGCCCCACGGCGGGCCGTGGTTGGAGTAAGCTGTCCGCATCCTTGTTGACATCCAACCCAGCGGAGCGGCCATGAGCGACACACCATCCACCGGTTTCGGCAAATTCGTGCCCGGTTTTGATTTCCTCCAGAGCCTGGCCAAAGGCGCATCGGGCAGCATCCCGCAGCTGCCCAACCTGTCGAACTGGGTGGCGCCCACCATCAGCGTGGAAGAGCTGGAAAAGCGCGTCGAGGAACTCAAGGCCGTGCAGTTCTGGCTGGAACAGAACTCGCGCGCGCTGGCCGCTACCATCCAGGCGCTCGAAGTGCAGAAGATGACCCTGGCCACGCTCAAGGGCATGAACTTCAGCATGGGCGACGTGGCCAACGCCTTCAAGCTCAAGACCGCCGACACCGTGATGGACGGCGTGCACAAGGCCGGCGAGACCCTGGCCAGCGCGGCCCAGGCCGTGACGGGCGCGGCCAGCCGCGTGGCCGAGCGCGCCGCGCCGGAACCCGAGGCCGCCCCGGCCCCCAAGGCCCGGACCACCAAGGCCGCGCCGGCGGCCGCCGCCGCCGCGAGCATCGTCGATCCCATGCAGTGGTGGGGTGCGCTGACGCAGCAGTTCCAGCAGATCGCCAGCAGCGCCATGAAGGACGCGGCCAAGCAGACCGCGCTCGACACCACCCGCAACATGGCCGCCGGGCTGGCCAAGGAGGCCCTGAAGACGGCCACCGGCATGGCCAGCCAGATGGCGGCCAAGGGCGTGCAAAGCGTGCAGGGCGCGGCCCGCCGCACGGCGCCCAAGGCAGCCGCACCAGCGGCCAAGGCACCGGCCCGCAAGGCCGCCCCCCGCAAGGCGGCGGCCAGCAAGACCACCACGCGCCGGACGGCGCCCAAGGCGCGCTGATTCCCCCGGTTCCGGGTCGCTGTACTAGGCAGCCCATGAAACTCTGTCCCACCGGCCATGCCACCCATCCGCAATGGCGCATGGCCGCCGCGCTGGTGCTGGCGCAGCTGCGCGCGCAGATGGCGCTGCCCGCCTATGCCCAGGCCCCCACGCTGGGCCTGCTCTACATCACCGACCACTACGCCGGGCAGGCGCAGCCCCTGCTCGACCACCTGGCCGCCGAGCTGCCCGAGGTCACCGACTGGAGCGGCACCGTGGGCGTGGGGGTGTGCGCGAACAATGCCGAGTATTTCGACGAACCGGCCCTGGTGGTGATGCTGCTGGAGCTGCCCTGCGACCAGTACCGCGTGTTCTCCGGCGTGGCGCCGCTGCCGCGCGCCAGCACCGGCGGTTTCGTGGCGCACACGGCGTTGGTGCATGCCGATGGCGATACCCCCGATGTGGCCAGCCTGATCGCCGAGATGGCCGAGCGCACCACCAGCGGCTACGTGTTCGGCGGCCTGAGCGCCAGCCGGGGTGCCAGCGTGCAGTTCGCCGTGGGCGGCAACGGCAACCTCGCCGGGCAGGGTGCGGCGGGCGGGGTGTTCGGGGGCGGGCTCTCGGGCGTGGCCTTTGGCGCCGGGGTGGCGCTGCTCTCGCGCGTTACCCAGGGCTGCCAGCCCGTCGGGCCGACGCACCGCATTACGGCGGCCAAGGACAACGTGGTGCTGGAGCTCGATGGCGAACCCGCGCTCGACGTGCTGTTGCAGACGCTCGATGTCTCTCTCGACGGCGACCCGCAGCAGGCCGTGCAGAGCGTGCGTGCCACGCTGGCCGGGCTTATGGATGAGCAGGCCGCGCCCACGCCGGGGCGCACCGGCCATTTCGGTACCGACACGCGGGTGCGCCACATCATCGGCCTCGATGGCACGCGCCACGGCGTGGCCCTGGCCGACATGGTCGAGCCCGGCATGGGGCTCGCGTTCTGCCAGCGCAACGTGGCGGCGGCGCGGGCCGATCTCATGCGCATCTGTGCCGAGGTCCGCGAGGAGCTGGAGCCGGCCGAGTTCGAGCCGCTGTCCCTGCCCGCCGGTGCCGGCCAGGAGCTGTCGCCCGGGTACGGGGCCACGCAGGCGCCGCAGCCGCCCCGGCCGGAGCGCCACATTGCCGGCGCGCTCTACGTGAGCTGCTCGGGGCGCGGCGGCCCGCATTTTGGCGGCCCCGGCGCCGAGCTGCAGATCGTGCGCCATGCCCTGGGCGATGTGCCCCTGGCGGGCTTCTTCGCGGGGGGCGAGATCGCCCACCACCACCTCTACGGCTACACCGGCGTGCTGACGGTGTTCTGCACGGAATGAGCGGCCGGATCAACCGCCCTCGGTAGGCAGTCCATCGGTGTCCCATTCGGGCAGGCCGCCGCGCAGCCAGTACACCGTCTTGTAGCCCTTGGCAGCAGCCACCTTGGCGGCCTTGTACGACTTCCAGCATTCGGCGCCGTTGCAGGCAAAGATCACCGGTTGCGCGGGGCCGGCCTGGGGCAGCTTGCCGAGCGCGCTGAAATCGTCCTGGGCGGCGTTGAAGGCCACGTCCTTCAGGCTCTTCTCGACATAGGCGGCCCACAGCGCGCCCTTGATGCGCTTGGCCTTGAATTCCTTCTCGGTGCGCGTGTCCACGATCACGGCGCCCTGGCCCTGCAGCTGCCGGGCTTCCTTGGCGCTGATGCGCTGCACGCCCGGCAGGCTCGACGGCGTGAACAGGCCCAGCTCGGCCACGCGCTGGTATTCCTTGGCCTCCGGGCGCAGGGCCACGGTGGCCAGGCCCGCCTGCGGGCTGGCGCTGCCGAACCACTGGGCCAGCCGGCTGCGCACCTCGGCGGACAGGTCCTTCTTCACGACCACGGTGAAGCCGCCGGGCACGGGCTGGCTGGTGGCCAGGACGCGCGCGCCGCCGGGGTGGGCGGCGGACCACTCGGCCCATTCGTCGGCCCGCACCACGGTGGCGTCGGCCGAGCCCAGCGTCAGGGCCGTGAGGCCGGCCTGCGGAAACTTCTCGTGCTGTACCTGCTTGAGGTCCTTGAACGAGAGCCCCGCCTCATTGAGCATGCCGCGCGCCATGTAGGTGTAGATCGAGTCCTGCTGCGGCAGGTAGAGCCGGCGGTCCTTCATGGCGCCCACCGTGGCGACTTGCGGGCTGCCGACCAGCAGGTACTGCTCGGACTTGTGCGTGGCGCCCACCAGTTCGTAGCCGCGCTGCAGCGCGGAGGCCGCCACCTGGGCCGGGCCGATGAAGACGTCGTAGCCCGCGCTGCGCGTGGCGCGCATCACGTCGGCCAGGTCTTCGCTGGTGGTGACCACGGCATTCTGACTGGCAGCCTTGGACAGGCCCGATTCCATGGCGCTGCGCAGGATGGTGTGCGCGGCCTTGCGGGCCGTGGGCTCCACCGCCACGATGGCCGTGATCTGGGCCTGCGCCAGGTGGGTGGCGCACAGCAGGAGCAGGCCCGCCAGGACGGTGCGGGAAGAGGAGGTTTTCATGCGTGTTCCAGAGCGTTGCGGCCGGCGGCCGGGGCCTAGCTCACTGGACTAGGTGCTTTGAATATGCACCAGGCCGACACCTGCGCCACGCCTGTTTCATTTGCTCTCGCAACTCTTACATTTTTTGACAGCCATCAACGGTTTGATGAACTTTCAGGCAGTACAGAATGGCCACGCACCGCCTGCGGAGATCGCTGTCCCGCAGGTTTCATCTGCCACCCCTCCCTTGGAAGGAGTCCCCATGACGCAAGCCCTTTCCCTGCCGCGCCGCCACCTGTTGGCCGGAAGTGCCGCCGCCCTCGGTGCCCTGGGCATGGCCAGCTTCACCGGCGTGGCGCGCGCCCAGACGGCGGCCGCCAAGCCGCTGCCGGCGTACGCGGGGTGGAAGGATGCCAAGGCCCTCATCGTGCACAGCAGCAGCACCCTGGAGACGCGCCGCGCGGCGTTCGGCACCAGCGTCGTCACGCCCACGGGGCAGCTCTATGTGCGCAACAACCTGCCCGCGCCTGATGCCGCCATCCTCGACAACCGCGACGCCTGGACGGTCGCCATCGAGGGCGTGAAGAGCCCGCGCGTGCTCACGCTGGCCGAACTCAAGACCCTGGGCGTGGAAACCGTGGCCACGGTGCTGCAGTGCTCGGGCAACGGGCGCGGCTTCTTCCCGAACAAGCCCAGCGGCACGCCCTGGACCGTGGGCGCCGCCGGTTGCGTGCTCTGGAGCGGCGTGCCCGTGCGCCATGTGGTGGCCGCGCTGGGCGGTGCGGCCGAAGGCATGGCCTACCTGACCGGCACGGGCGGTGAAAAACTGCCCGAGGGCGTGGACCCCTTGAGCGTGCTGGTGGAGCGCTCCGTGCCCATCAAGGCGCTGGAAGACGCCATGCTGGCCTGGGAAATGAATGGCGAACCCATTCCCCTGGCCCATGGAGGGCCCTTGCGCCTCATCGTGCCGGGCTACCAGGGCGTGAACAACATCAAGTACGTCAAGCGCCTCGCCCTGGCGCGCGAGCAGTCCCAGGCGCGCATCATGTCGCATGGCTACCGCATGTCGCCCCCGGGCAGCAAGGCCAGCCCCGACCAGCCCTCGGTGTGGGAGATGACGGCCAAGTCCTGGATCAACGGCCCGCTGTCCGAGCCGGGACCCGTGAAGGCGGGCATGGTCCAGGTCCACGGCGTGGCCTTTGGCGGAACCCGCGCGGTGCAGGGCGTGGAGGTGTCCGTGGATGGCGGCCAGACCTGGCAGAAGGCGCGGCTCATCGGCCCGGACCTGGGCCGTTTCGCCTGGCGCCAGTTCGCGCTGTCCGTGCAACTCGCGCCGGGCACGCATGTGCTGGCCAGCCGCGCCACCGATGCGGCCGGCAATGTGCAGCCCGCCGAGCGCGAGGAAAACCTGGGCGGCTACAACAACGCGAGCTGGCGCGACCATGCGGTGACCCTCACGGTGGCCTGACATGGCCATCGTGAAGCCGGGGGCCTGGCGCTCCTGCTGGCGGGTGCTGCCCTGGCTGCTGCTCGGCACGGCCGCCCATGCGGCCGATCCGGCCGAGCTGGAGCGCGGCCAGCGGCTGTTCTCCACGGTGCAGCCGCCCTGCGCGGCATGCCACACCCTGGCGGCGGCTGGCGCCGAGGGGCAGGTGGGCCCTGTGCTCGATGAGCTCAAGCCCGATGCCGCGCGCGTGCTGCGTGCCCTGCGCTCGGGGATCGGCATCATGCCCTCCTTTACCGAGCGGCTGAGCGAGCAGGATCTGCGCGCGCTCGCCAGTTTTGTCGCGCACGCCACCGGGGGAGCACCCTTGCCCGGCGAGCGCTGAAGCGGTTTGCCGCCACGGCTTGCGTGCATACTCGGCCCCCTGATCGGTACAACCGGAATGGGAGTGGCTGCGGGTGAGGAGTTTTTACCGTCTTTCGGTGCGTGTGCAGCTCATGCTGCTGCTGCTGGCCGTGCTGGTGCCCATGCTCGGGGTGCTGTTCTACCAGCTGGAGCATGGCCACCGCGCGGCGCGTGACTTTGCGTCCGAGCGGGTGCGCCTGCTGACCCGTGCCACGGCCGGCAACCTGGACAAGCTGCTGGGCGGCCATGCGGCGGTGCTGGGGCGGATAGCCCAGCGGCCCATGGTCATGGCGCTCGACAGCAGCGCGTGCGATCCCATCACCACCGAATTTGTCAAGCTCTACCCCGAGTTCACCAACCTTGTCGTGCAGGATCTGGAGGGGCACAACGACTGCTCCTTCCTGGAACGCAAGATCACCCGGGAGCAGCTGCGCTCCATCCCCGGGTTCAGCGAAGCCATCGAGGGCTCCGACATGACGGTGGGGGATGCCACCCTCGGCCCCCTGTCGCAGCACTGGATCGCGGTGCTGTTCCACCCGGTCAGGGATGCTGGCGGCCGGACCACCGGCCTGATCAGCCTGCCCATGGACCTAGTGCAGCTGGGCGATCGGCTGCTGGGTGACCTGCCCCGGGGGGCGCTGGTGACGGTGTACGACAAGAGCGGCCATATCCTGCTGCGCTCGCATGACAGCCGGTCATGGACGGGCCGGCCGGTGCCGGCCGAGTTGCGCGCCCTGGCCTCGGCGCGCCCGGAAGATGTGGCCGTGGCCACGGGGGTTGATGGCATTCAGCGCCTGTTCGCCTTTGCGCGGGTGGAGCGTGCGGGCTGGACCGTGGTGGCCGGGGTGCCCACGGTGGATGTGTTCGCCGACTCCAATGCCGCTTTCACCGCCGGCACCCTGCTGGCGCTGCTGATCCTCGCGCTGGCGCTGGGATTGGCGTGGCGCATTGGCCTGGGCATCGTGCGGCCCATCGATGCCCTGAGCCGGGCTGCCGCCGATGTGGCGGCGGGCCAGACCGCCACCCGCGTGCAGATGGATTCGGGGCCACGGGAGCTTTGGGCCGTGGCGCAGCAGTTCAACGGCATGCTCGATGCGCGCGAGCATGCGCTGTCGGGCCTGCGCGCCAGCGAGGAGCGTTTCCGCACCCTGGCGGACCTGTCGTCGGACTGGTACTGGGAGCAGGATGCCGAATACCGTTGCGTGCGTGTCGATGGACAGGTCCTGGATGGCACGGGCATTCCGGGCGAGAACTATGTGGGCAAGATGCGCTGGGAGCTGCCTGCGCTCAACCTGACACAGGACGACTGGGATCGCCACCGCGCCATGCTGGAGGCGCGCCTGCCGTTCCGCCATTTCGAGATCCTGCGCCGGGGACCCGATGGCAAGGAGCGCTGGGGCGCCGTCAGCGGAACCCCCATCTTCGATGCGGAGGGGCATTTCTGCGGCTACCGGGGCGTGGGGGCCGACATCACCGAGCGCAAGCAGCTGGAGCAGGAGCGGCTGCGGCTGTCGCTGCACATCGAGGAGCTTTCGCGGCGCATGGTGCAGTCGCAGGAGGAGATCCGGCGGCGCTTCTCGCGCGAGCTGCACGACCGCACCAGCCCCAACCTGGCAGCGCTGCGCATCAATCTGGACATCATCACGAAGGCTTCTCCGGCCGAGCGCTCCACGGCGGAGTTTGCCGGACGGGTCGAGGACACGCAGGCGCTGATCGAGGACACCACCATCAGCGTGCGCGAGATCTGCGCCGAGCTGCATCCGCCGGTCATCGATTGCGGGGGGCTGCTGGGCGTGGTGCAGAACTATGCCCGGCAATTCGCGCGTCGCACCGGGCTGCGGGTGCTCGTGGAATGTCCGCACGGCGAGGCGCGGCTGGCGCACGATCTGGAACTTGCACTCTTTCGCATCGTGCAGGAGGCTTTGACCAATTGCGCCAAGCACGCGCAGGCCCGCACGGTGACCGTGCAACTGCAGCTCGATTCCCGCCCTGTGGTGGTCATCGTCACGGACGATGGGGTGGGTTTCGACGTGGAGGACACCATGCGGTCGCGGCACACGGCGGGGCTGGGGCTGATCAACATGCGCGAGACGGCGGAGTTCGCCGGGGGGCGCTTCACCCTGCAGTCGGTTCCGGGCCATGGAGCGCGGATTTGTGTTGAAATTTGAGCACCATGCACAGCACCACCCTTCCCAAGGTCCGCGTTCTCCTGGCCGATGACCACCAGATGTTCCGGGAGGCCCTGTGCCATCTGCTGCATTCCCAGCCCGACATGGAGGTGGTGGGCCAGGTGGGCGATGGCACGCAGGTGGTCGAACTGGCACGGACCGTCCAGCCGCAGATCGTCTGCATGGACATCGGCATGCCGGGCATGGATGGCACCGAGGTCGCGCGCCAGTTGCTGGCTGCGCTGCCCCAGGTGAAGGTGGTGGCCTTGTCGGCCTACTCGGACCAGCAGTACGTGCTGGACATGCTCAATGCCGGGGCCAGCGGCTACGTGACCAAGGCCGAGGCCAGCGACGAACTGCTCCGTGCCATCCGGGCCATCATGCGGGGGCGAACCTATCTGTGTCCCGATGTGGCCGGCGTGGTCACCGGCGCGCTGTTCAGCCAGGGGGGCGCGGCGCGGCCCTCCGCCGTGCTGGGCGCGCGTGAGCGGCAGGTGCTCAAGCTGGTGGCCGAAGGGTGCACATCGAACCAGATCGCCGACATGCTCAACATCGCGCCGTCGACCGTGGAGGTCCACCGGCGCAACATCATGCGCAAACTGGGGCGCCACAGCGTGGCGGCGCTGACCCGGTACGTGGTGAACAACGAACGGGGCCTGCGCGGCTGACGCGGCCCGCCCTTTCATTTTCGTGTTTCAGAGGAGTAATTACTTGTTTACCAGTAGTTACAATACCCGGGAGCAGGCGTTGTAGTAAGACATATTCTTATTTATAGTCCTGCACGGTTGGCATGAAAGGTGGGCCACAGCACAGCGCAGCCTTGGTGGTTTGCAGAATGCCTTTTCCGTGACTGGGCTATTGGCCCGGCATTCAGATTCGGTGCGCTGGCCAACCGGCGTTGTTATCCATACCCCCGATACATCCCATGTCCATATTGCACCGCTTGAGTCTGATTCAAAAATTCCTGATCCAGGGATTCGTGGCTTTTTTGATGGTGGCGTTTCCCACGGCGCTGTACATGCGTTACGCCGTCGAGGATGTGGCGCAGGCCAAGCGGCAGGTGGAAGGCGGCAAGGCGCTGAGCGAGATCAATCGCGTCACCCAGTTCACCCAGACGCACCGCGGCCTGTCGGCCGGCATGCTCAGCGGCAATGAAAAGCTGGCGCAGCGCCGTCCTGCCATCGCACAGTCCCTGGTGCAGGCCATGGACCAGGTCGACCAGGAGCTGAAAACCGCCCAGGCGTCCCCGCAGATCATGGCCCTCTGGGCCGAGCGCCGCCAGGAATGGACGGCGCTGGAGCAGGGCGTTGCCGGCAAGCAGCTGAAGGCACCCGAGAGCACGCGCCGCCACACCGACCTGATTGCCCGCCAGTTCCTGGTGGGCGAAGCCGTCATGGACGGGTTTGGCCTGTCGTTGGATGCGCGCCTCGATACCCACATGCTGACCCAGGCGGCCCTGGTCAAGGCCATGGTGCTGACGGAATACATGGGGCAGATGCGCGCCCGCGGCGCCTCCTTCCTGACCCAGGGGGCCTTGCCGCCGGAAGGCCGCGCCGGCATGCAGGGCCTGCACCGGCAGGCACTGCAGGCGCAGGGCGATCTCTTCCGCAACCTCGCCAAGGCCACCGATGCGAACCCCGAGATCCGCCAGGTCTTGCAGGAGGCCTCCCAGAAGCAGCGCGAGCAGATCGACCGGACGCTGAAGATGGCCGAGGAAAGCCTCATCGACGCCCAGGAATTCAAGATCACCCCCGAGGCCTACTTCGACGATTTCACGCGCACCATCGACGGCATTTACGAATTCAACGGCCAGGCCGTCAAGGCGCTGGAGCGCACCCTGCAGCAGCGCGTGGAACAGGCGCAGTGGCTGGCCTACGGCACCCTGGCGTTGCTGGGGTTGTCCATGCTGGCTGCCACGGCGCTGGTGCTGGCGTTCGTGCGCAGCATTACCGTGCCGATGCGCGAGGCCGTGGACATGGCGCACCATGTGGCGGCCGGGGATCTCACCACCGAGATGCACGTATACGGCACCAACGAGATCGGCATGCTGGTCACGTCCTTGATTGAAATGCAGCAGAAGCTGGGCGCCGTGGTGAACCATGTGCGCGAGGGCGCGCACAACCTGGCCACGGCGAGCGTCCAGATCGCCCAGGGCAACCACGACCTGGCCGCGCGCACCGAAAGCCAGGCCAGCGCGCTGGAGCAGACGGCCGCCTCCATGGAGGAGCTCAATTCCACGGTGCAGCAGAACGCCGAAAACGCCCGCCAGGCCAACGATCTGGCCAGCAATGCCAGCAGCGTGGCCGTCAAGGGCGGCGAGGTGGTCTCCCAGGTCGTGGAAACGATGAAGGGCATCAACGACAGCTCGCGCAAGATCGCCGACATCATCGGCGTGATCGACAGCATCGCCTTCCAGACCAACATCCTGGCCCTCAATGCTGCGGTCGAGGCCGCGCGGGCTGGCGAGCAGGGGCGCGGTTTTGCCGTGGTGGCCACGGAAGTGCGCAGCCTGGCCAGCCGTTCGGCTGAAGCGGCCAAGGAGATCAAGAACCTGATCAATGCCAGCGTCGAGCGCGTCGAGCAGGGCACGGCGCAGGTGGACGAAGCCGGCACCACCATGACCGAGGTGGTCGAGGCCATTAAGCGCGTGACCGACCTCATGGGCCTCATCAGCGCGGCCAGCAGCGAGCAGAGCCTGGGCGTGTCCCAGGTGGGCGAGGCGGTCACCCAGATGGACCAGGTGACGCAGCAGAATGCAGCCCTGGTCGAGGAGATGGCCTCCGCCGCAGACAGCCTCAAACTGCAGGCGCAGGATCTGGTGGCCGGGGTGGATGTTTTCAAGTTGGGCCGGATGGATGGCGGCACGCAGGCCCTGGCGACCCTGGCGCCGCCCCCGGCCCTGGGCGGCCGGTGACCTGCTGCGTGGAAAACATTCCGGGCACCGCTGGCTCATGAGCACCCACAATGCGGGAACGGCAACGACGAAGCAGTTCGTTCTGCTGTTGGCCGTTCTGGCGCTGCTGTTGCCCCTGACGGGCTGGATGGTGGTCCAGATCCAGGGGCCCAAGACCGAAAACGAGGCCTACGCCAACCTGGCGGCCATTGCACGGCTCAAGACCGCCCAGATCGAGAACTGGCTCGGCGAAAGGCAGAAAACCGCCGAATTGCTGGCGGCCGACGCCATCTTCGCGCAGCATGTGAGCCAGCTGATCGCCGAACCCGGAAGCAGCGCGCAGGCGCTGGCGGTGGTCCTGCAGCGCTTTGCCCTGCTGCGCACGGCCTTCGACTACGAGTCCATCGACCTGGTGGGGCTGGACGGGCAGACCCTGGCCTCCATCGAGGGTCAGGTGGATGTCGCCACGCGCCATGACGACCTGCTGCCCTGGTTGAAGGAGGGGCGCCAGACGGTGCGCCAGGATCTGCAGGTGAACGCGCAGGGCCGGGCGCAACTGCGCTGGCTGCTGCCGGTGCATGACGTCAGCGGGCCGGAGCGGCGGCTGGTGGCGCTGGTGCTGATGGGCATCTCACCGGACCGGTTCCTCTTCCCGGTGATCCAGACATGGCCCACGTCGAGCCCCAGCGGCGAGACCCTGCTGGTCAACCGGGACGGCGACCAGGCGGTGTTCATGAACGAGCTGCGCCACCGCAGCGGCACCGCCATGAAGCTGCGCCTGCCCATGACCGATGAGACATTGCCCGCGGCCGTGGCCCTGCGGGCCAGTGAGCCCGGGCAGGTGCAGGGCCGGGACCACCGCAGTGTCCCGGTGCTGGCGGCCTACCGGCCCGTGGCCGGCACCGACTGGCGCGTGGTGGCGAAGATCGACCGGGCCGAGGTGCTCGAGTCCGTGTACGTGCTGGCCTGGTGGGTGACGGCGGTCACCACCCTGGCCATCGGCGCCCTGGCCGTGGTGCTGGCCCTGTTCTGGCGCCAGGTCCGGCGCGCCCAGCAACTGGAGACACTGGCGCAGCAAGCCCGTTCGGACCAGCTGATGGAGCGCTTCTATTCGCTGCCGTTCATCGGCATCGCCACGGCCGACCTGTACCAGCCGGGCTGGGGGCGCTTCAATGCGTATTTCTGCCGCATCGTGGGCTACTCGCCGGAGCAACTGGAAACGCTGGGCTGGGCCGATCTGGTCGATCCCGCCGATCTCGCGCAGGACCTGCTGGGGGTCGAGCACCTCATGCGCGGCGAGATCGATGCCTACACCGTGGACCGGCGCATCCGGCGCGGCGATGGCACGGAAGCCTTCGTCAACCTGCAGCTGCGCACGATGGAGGACGACGGCAGCGAGAACCGCTGCATCGTCATGCTCCAGGACATCACGCAGCGGCGCATGGCCGAGGTCAAGATCAAGCGCCAGTCGCAGTTGTACGCCGCATTGAGCGCCTGCAACCAGGCCATCGTGCAGTGCAACACCCAGGAGGCGCTGTTCCCGCGCATCTGCGAAACCGCGGTCACGCTCGGCGGCATGCTCTGCGCCTGGATCGGCACCACGGCGCCCGGGACCGACGCCGTCGCCGTGGCGGCCTCCTTCGGGGGGGCTGGCGCCAGTGGCGCCGCCATGCCGGGCCTGGGCAGCGCCAGCACGGCCATCCGCGAGGACCGGGCCGTGTGGATCCACGACATCCCGAATGCTGCGCCCACGGTGGCCATCCCGCTGCACCGCCACGGCGAGGTGATGGGGGTGTTCGTGCTCGTGGCGGGCGATGCCGGGGCGTTCGACCAGGACGCACGGGCCCTGCTGTCGGAGATGGCCTCGGACGTCGATTTCGCCCTGGGCTACTTCGAGCACGAAGCGCTGCGCAAGCGCACCGAGGTGCTGCTGCGCCATTCCCAGCAGCAGCTGGAGCTGGCCCTCAAAGGTTCCACCGATGCGCCCTGGGACTGGGACCTGGTGACCCAGCAGCTGGACTATTCCCCGCAGGGCTGGCACATGCTGGGCTACAGCGTGGATGAAATGCCCCGGGGGCCCATGCGCTGGGAGTCGCGCGTCCACCCGCAGGACCTGCCCAAGATCCAGCAGATCTACGAGCGCGTCCTGCACTCCCAGGACAGTGTCGTGGTGCAGGAGCTGCGCCTGCGCCACAAGGCCGGCCACCATGTGCCCGTGCTCTCGCGCGGCTTCGTCTCGCGCGATGCCTCGGGGCGTGCGGTGCGGGTGACGGGCACCATCATGGACCTCACGGCCCAGCAGCAGACGCAGCAGAAGGAAGCGCTGCGCTCGTTCGCGCTGGAGCTCATCGCCAGCGACCTGGACATCGACCAGATCCTGCAGCGCCTGGTGGGCAAGCTGGAGGACCTGCTGCCCTTCGACCGCGGGGTGGTCTGGCTGATCGACCCGCAGACGGGGCTGATCGTGCCGAGGGCGTCCAACGCCATGGTCGGCCTGCTGGACGATGCGCGCGAGGTGCTGCCGGTCGATCTGGGCGAAGGACCGTGGGGCCTGATCGAGTTCAGCGCGGCGGACGAAGACACGCCCGCGATGGCCAGCACCCATCTGCGCTCCATCCTGCTGTCCATGGCCCGGCAGACCGGCCTGACGTCCTGCTGGACCCTGCCCATCCTGTCCGATGCCGGCCAGTTCCTGGGGGTGCTCGACGTGCACCGCCGGCGCAAGGACGAGGTCGGCGGCCATGAGATCGCGCTCATGGAACTGCTGAGCCAGTTCATGGGCAATGCCATCCGGCGCAAGGAGGCCGAGGCCCAGGAGCGCCTGGCGGCGGAGGTGTTCTCGCACAGCAACGACGGCATCATGGTGACCGATGCCAACCACCGGATCCTGCTGGTCAACCCTTCCTTCACGGCCATCACGGGCTATGCCCCGGAAGAGGTGCGGGGGCGCAACCCGCGGCTTCTGGCCTCGGGCCGGCACGAGGCGGAGTTCTACGCCGCCATGTGGCGCCGCATCCATGCCGACAGCCTCTGGCAGGGCGAAGTCTGGAACAAGCGCAAGAACGGCGAGATCTATCCCCAGTGGCTCACCATCAGCCGCGTCAGCAACGCCGAGGGCGAGGCCACGCATTTCATCGCCATCTTCTCCGACGTGAGCCAGCGCAAGGCCGATGAGCAGCGCATCCGCTGGATGGCGCATTTCGACCTGTTGACCGGCCTGCCCAACCGGGCGCTGCTGGGCGAACGGTTCACGCACGATGTCAGCATGGCCCAGCGCAGCAACGAGCCCCTGGCGCTGATGTTCCTGGACCTGGACCATTTCAAGAACATCAATGACTCACTGGGGCACGGCATTGGCGATGAGCTGCTCATCGCGGTGGCGCGGCGCATGCGCCAGCAGGTGCGGGAACCGGACACCGTGGCGCGCATGGGCGGGGACGAGTTCGTGCTGGTCTTGCCCAACACCGATGCCGACGGGGCCGCGCACCTGGCGCGCAAGCTGATCGACGCGATTGCAGCCCCCATCCAGATTCGCGAGCACGAACTGATGGTGACGCCTTCGCTGGGCATCGCCATGTACCCCGACGACGGTCACGACCTGGAGTCCCTGGCGCAGCATGCCGATGTGGCGATGTACAAGACCAAGCAGGATGGCCGCAACGCCTATCGCTTCTATTCCTCCGACATGCAATCGCATTCGGCGCGAACCATCTTGCTCGAAGGCGCCTTGCGCCGTGCCCTGGAGCGCAACCAGCTGGCGCTGCACTACCAGCCCCAGCTCAGCCTCAAGTCCGACAGGATCATCGGTGTGGAGGCCTTGCTGCGCTGGCATCACCCCGAGCTGGGCATGGTGTCGCCGGCCGAGTTCATTCCGATCGCAGAAAAGAGCGGCTTGATCCTGCCCATCGGCGAATGGGTGCTGCGCACGGCGGTGCAGCAACTGGCGCGCTGGATGGGCAGCGGAATGCCGTCCATGATCATGGCCGTGAACATCTCGGCCATCCAGTTCCGGCATCCCAACCTGCCCGACCTGGTGACCCGCATCCTGCAGGAGGCCGGTGTGGCGCCCGAATGCCTGGAGCTGGAACTGACCGAAGGCGTGGCCAGCAACGACCCGGACCGGGCGATTGCCATCATGGCCGATCTGCACGCGCGCGGCGTGCGCATGTCGATTGACGATTTCGGCACGGGCTATTCGTCCCTGAGCTACCTCAAGCGTTTCCAGGTCTACAAGCTGAAGATCGACAGGTCTTTCGTGCAGGACATCATGACCAAAATGGAAGACTGGGCCATTGTCAACGCGATCATCCGCATGGCCTCGAGCCTGGGGATGCAGACCATCGCCGAGGGCGTCGAAACCCAGGAGCAGCTCGATGCGCTGCGCGCGCAAGGGTGTGACGAGGTGCAGGGCTATTTCTGCAGCAGGCCGCTGCCCGCACAGGAATGCGAGAAATTCCTGCGCGCCCAGACCCTGCTGCGGCACCCGGCGGAACAGGCCTGAGAGTTTTTCAGGTAGCGGGCTGCAGCACGGGCTGCACGTGCTTTGGCAGGCCGGTGAAGGCAAAGTCCACTTCCGGCACGCGCCCGCTCACGATGTCGGCCAGCGCCTTGCCCGAACCACAGGAGTGCGTCCAGCCCAGCGTGCCGTGGCCCGTATTGAGAAACAGGTTGGGCAGCTGGGTGCGGCCGATCAGCGGCACATTGCTCGGCGTGGCCGGGCGCAGGCCGGTCCAGAACTCGGCCCGGCTTGTGTCGCCCGCGCCGGGGAAGAGCTGCTCCACGCGGCGCACGATGGCCTCGCAACGTGCGGGGTTCAGGTTGCGGTCGTAGCCGTTGAGCTCGGCCGTGCCCGCGATGCGCAGGCGGTCGCCTTGCGCGCTGGTGTAGCGCGAGAACACCAGCTTGAACTCGTCGTCCGTCAGGCTCACCTGGTGCGCCATCGCGGCATCTTTCACGGGGAGGGTGACCGAATAGCCCTTGGCCGGGTAGATGGGCAGCGCAATGCCCAGAGGCTGCGCCAGCAGCGGGCTGAACGACCCCATGGCCAGCACGTAAGCGTCGCCGCGCAGGCGCTCGAAGCGTCCCTCGGCGTTGGTCAGCTCCACATGGTCGATTTCGCCCCCGGCGGCGCGCAGTGCCGTGATGTGCGCGCCCATGCGAAAACGCACACCGGCCTGCTCGCAAAGCCTGGCCAGCTCGCGCACAAAGAGGTTGGCATCGCCCGACTCGTCTTCGGCGGTGAAGGTGGCGCCCGCCAGCTGCGGACGGATGTGGGCCAGGGCCGGCTCGATGCGCACGGCCTCATCGGCGCTGATCACCTGGCGCTCGCAGCCGAGCTGGCGCATCTGCTCGGCCGGGCCGAGGGCGCCGTCGAACTCCTTCGGGTTGGTATAGAAGTGCAGGATGCCCTGGGTGCGCTGGTCGTACTGGATGCCCGTGTCGCGGCGCAGCTGCTGCAGTGCGCTGCGGCTGTAGGTGCCCAGGCTGACGATCTGGCGGATGTTGTGGCGCGTGCGCTCCGGGGTGCAGTTGCGCAGGAACTGCAGGCCCCAGAGCCACTGGCGCATGTCGGCGCGCAGACGGAACAGCAAGGGCGCATCTTCCTGGCCCAGCCACTGCAGCACCTTGAGCGGTGCGCTCGGGTTGGCCCAGGGCTCGGCGTGGCTCACCGAGATCTGGCCGCCATTGGCGAAACTGGTTTCAGCGCCAGGCGTGGCCTGGCGGTCGATGACGGTCACTTCGTGGCCGAGTTGCTGGAGGTAGTAGGCCGAGGTGACGCCGAGCAAGCCGGCACCGAGAACGATCACGCGCATTTTTAGAGCCTTTTGAGGGTCTA